>ULUV01052837.1_pt1 | contig 26410 bp, 28 predicted proteins | sample 1958921 | NCBI WGS metagenome assembly ULUV01 (sample SAMEA4835772, study PRJEB28245) | human gut metagenome | biome: gut microbiome; material: fecal sample | place: Denmark | collected 2008
AATCCTGTTTGGCCAAAAGGGTCAAAGTCGCGTGGCTTTTCCAGTTGAAACCTGTTCCTTGTTTTCCGCTTCCTTTGCTTTGAAAGCATCAAACGTCTCACTACGATCCTCACCATATTTTCCGTCCTTTGCTTCGTATATAACCGATGGCTCCAGTACTTCCACAGTGTGCCACGCACCTTGTGGAACAACACAGCCATAATTCCCAATGGAAGGGTCCAGATGAATACGCTCTATCTCGTTTCCATTTTCATCACAGATAACCTCCACAATCTTACCGCACAGGAGAAAAACATTCTCCGTACTTTGTGGATGCCTGTGGATAGGGACAACGGTTCCTGGCAACAGAGCATTCAGCATGCGTTGCGAATTATCATTGGCAGATGTTCGCAAATCGAAATTCTGACGCAAGCGAGGATTGACAACAGCTTGCTCAAAGAGCTTACCTAAAAATTCTTTATTAATTTCCATAATTGTAGTAAACGAACAAAACATGAACCCCATAAATTATACGAAAGGGTGTTCATATAATCTATGAAATTCATGCCTTGAGATTTGTAAATGTTATTTCTTTAGTGAATTAAGGTATTCCTCATGTAAGTGATAGTATTTCTTCATGAATAATACGTAGACGATAGCCAATACAGCTAATGCTCCAATCAAATACATCCAATGGCAAAACGCAGTATTAGGACATAGATATACAAATCCTAACGATACAGCCAACTGCATAATCATATATAGTAGCGTAACTTTTACATGTCCTATCTTCAGTTCGTTTGCCATAATCTGGTAAGCATGCTTTCTATGTGCCTCTCCTAAATTCTCATGCAACATGATACGATGTATGATTGTCAAACAACCATCCACACCATATACTAATAAGAATATCAGCCATGTTATATCTTCAGTCTTGATAATAACATTACCTAACAGGAACAACATAATGAATGCTATACCAATTGACCCTACATCGCCAGCAAAACACTTAGCCTTACCCTTCGGTCGGAAATTGAATATACAAAAAACTATTGCTGCAATAATTGTTGTAAAGATCAGCGATTGAGCCACATACTTACCGTCTGCATTTAATGCAGCTAATGGAAGTAAAACAGCTAATGAATATCCAGCTGTTATTCCATTTATTCCGTCCATAAAGTTTATTACGTTTGTTGCTCCTACATACACAATCAGTGCTACCAATACTATCCACCACATATTCCAATGCAGAATATCTAACTGATAGAAAGCCATGGCAGCTGCAGCAAACTGTGCTACCAGTCTCACTGAATCGGGCAATGAACGGATATCGTCCACGAAGCTCACACCTGCTATAAGTGTCACACCTGCAAGGAACCATGGATATTCAAATCCAAAGAATGCGCTCCATACCCATGCTCCAATTAGGAAGATAATGCCACCGCCTCTTAACACTATCGTTGAGTGCGATGACCTTTGGTTGGGCTTGTCAATTATGTTATACTTATCCGCAATGCGGAAATACACGAGTTCTGCCAATAAGAGCAGAATGAAAATAATGTAATAAGACATATCTAATTTCTATTGATGTTTAATGTGAGTTCTCCAGTTATAGGTTTGGAATGTGCTGGCTCAACTATCTTCCAAGATATAGTCAGCTTTGACGTAATACGTGAGTCAATATAAAAAACAGGTATGGTATCACTATTTGTCATATATTGATTAAGGCTGTTCATTGTTAACATAATAGGAGACTTTACATGTAATTCTTCATCCAATTTCTTATATTTGTATTCTGTCGTTCCCAAATTGAGGCAAGGAAAAGAATGCCCTTTTGCTAACACTGGCTTATTCATAACACAATCAATATACTCCACAAATGAGTTATTATCAAATACCATAGTGTCATTGCTAAAATTAATCTCTATGTCGCATTTTCCCGTTGGAATTTTCCCTTTGTTTTTGATTACACATCTGACTGGAATCAAAGATTTCCTTTCAAATTCCTCTGATACTGAATTTCTAATCTGTTTTTCCTTATATTTCAGATACAAACCACGTTGAGAATTATAAATTCTATAATTCTCTGGTAATTGTGATAATAGAACCCACGGATTGTCATAAGGATTTTGTAAATGTGCTTCTGGCAACAATTGTGTTTCCTTATTTAATTGTTTTTTTACCTCATCTTCTATATCAAAAGATGTGCTTATTGAAACAGACATTACATCTGTGCCATTATCAAATGTTATAATTGGTTTTGACTTTCGACTGACGATTGGAGAGATATAACGTGTCCAAATAGATTGTTTTACGAAGAACCCAATAACCCCAACAATACTTGATATTATGTCCAAGAAGGCTGTTAGAAAATGTATCACAATAGCCATTTGTCACCCCTTTCCTTTATTGGCATTCCACATACGATTAAATTCTCTTGTATATGTAGACGCAAGTTCAAGAGTATTTTTATGCACATTTATATCCTCGTCATTCTTTGTTTCCGCACTATTAGTCCAATTATAAGAACCATCTAAAACCGTTTGGTTGTCTATTACACAGAATTTGCGATGCATTATTCCATGTCTTTCTCCTCGAATTTCAAGATGGTCGATTCCTGTTAAATCCACACCTTTTGATTTGTTAATGCCATCTTTATACCGAATTACACGTACGACACAACCTTCGCCTTGTTTTTCTAATAACTTATCACGTAACGTTTCATTTGTAAACCATGCAATACATAAATCTATTGAAGCCTTTGCGGTTTCTAATGCCTGCAATATTTTACTTTCTATTGCTTCGAAATGCACTTTTGAATCTACCACTATTGCCTCTTCATGTACTCCAGAGATGTATTCGTCTAATAAAGCCTTAACCGATTTTTCTAATGATTTCCCATCAATCATAGGTTTGGGATAAACTGTAAGAGTATCCCCTTTATGGGCATTACTCATAGAAGGTGTTATGTTTACCTTCTTGACCTCAATACAAGTTTCTAGAAGTGTTTTATACTCACTTATGTAATGATTATCAAGGAAAAACACCTTTACATATTCTGTGTTATCAGGAGATTTTCTTATTTCTGTTGAATACCTTTGTTTCATATTTTTTAAAAACTACTCCTATATCGTTTTCTACTTCCTCAAATGACTCCATAGCAATGTAAGGAACATGGGGAGGAGCCATTCCTTGTAAACAAGGGGATGCTTCCAACGGTTGTGCCACCAACGGCGGAACTTGAATGTGAGGATGGGGATTAAGCCTGATGTGGGCTTTCCCTCGGCAAACTCAAGATGTAGAATATCTCCTCTTTATATCTTCGGTTCTTTCTCCATCCAATTGCTCCAAACAGAGCTTATCAGTTCCACCTCCATTGACCTTTGCGAGAAATACTTGTATTTCCAGCGCATTTCCAACATATTCTTTACCATTTGTATGTGAGCCTTCAGTCTGTTGCCGTACTTAATGGCATTGTAGACAATACGGTAGCAATCGTCAAGAAGCATTTTGTCTTGAATCTGCAACATAACATCATCATTCATCCACGAAGCCTTAACCCCGCATATCACGTATGCCAGACGTGTCATCGATTCGGCAAAAGGTCTTAAATCATTCTTCTCACATTCATTCCAGAATTCAGAATCAAAGCAATCTGCGTTTTTCAGAATCATTGCCCAGTCACATATATACCGCAATGTGATACCTTCACGCAAAAAATGTCTATGACAATGCTGCAGGAAATAAAGGGTATTGAATCTGTCACACGGCATTTCCAAATATGAGCCGTCAATATCTACAGTCGGTTCATTCTCAAGCAACGAACGAAGATAAGCCTCAAAACACTTACGCTGCTTCTTTCCTCTTACTGTAGTGCAAATCTTATGATTCTCAACAAAAACATCCTTATACAGGAAAGTAGAATGACGATAGTCTTCACGGTTCACCTTTATCCCCAAGCGCTCCATCTCACTATTGCCCACCTCATAACCTCCACACAGATAGCAATCCATATCCGAAGCCAGACGTTGCATAGGTTTAGGATAATATTGGGCAAAGGCAAATCCCTTCAACACTAATGTTCGTATACCTGCCTTGTGCCATATAGACGCAACCTCTTTGCTTGACTCCAACTGCTTTGTATGCCTTTTTTCAATAGACATAGCCAAAGCATACCATTGCAGTTTTGTCTTTACATCCAGTCCAACAGGTACAAAGCCTTCATTATTCATCAATGTTTGCACCCCATCCATAGCTATAGCTGCAACACCTTGCATCCTTGTATATTCCAAGAGTTCATTCCAATCCACTGATTCAGGAAACGCCTTAGACCTCTCCCCTACCAAAGCCATTCGAATCAGCGCATACAAAGCCTCTTTAGTTTTATCCATCAGAGTTTGATACGTTTCAAAGAATCATCAAACGACACAAGCTGATACTCAAAGTCGTATGTTGTCAAATCCTGTTCATAATATTGGTTGGCAAACATCTTGCATATAGGTGTCAAGAAGAAAGAGCCAAGCCATACCAACGGATTAAACAAACGTGTACACCACAGCCCATGTCCATTAGCCTTGGCATAATAGCGCACAATTTCTACAGTATCAGCATATTCCTTGTTCTGCAGATGGAAAGTTCCAGCCAGCTGTCTGTCTATAACCTGTTTTACAAATTCACACAGATTGTCTATATACAACATCGACCTCTTATTATGCCATAGAGGGAAAATAGGTGTCTTCAATGCCAAACGAGCCAAACGTTGGAAGTTACCCTTACCATTAGTACCGTATATCATACAAGGACGCAAATTGACTACCTTAAAATTCTCTGTATTTAATTCGTTCAATCCTTTCTCTGCCTGCAATTTAGAGTCACCATAAAAATCATTTGGGTTGGGTTTGGTATTATTGCTTATAACAGTACCCTCCAACGACTTGCTTGCATGATATACAATCTGCGAGCTCATAAACACAAACTGTTTCACACCCGAAGCCTTAGCATGCTTTGCAATCTCTACAGTCAAGTCACGGTTCACCTTATAGTATAGCGGAGCCATCTCAGGCTTTGGGTCTACATGAGCGATTCCTGCTACATGAAACACTACGTCATACTTAGTGAAGTCAGCCTTCTTCCAAGCATTATTCATAGTGTCTACTGTGTCAACCTTATACTCATTCTTATTGCGAAGCAGCCATGCTTCTACTGAAGTACCAATAAAACTGTTGGCACCTGTTATCAATATATTCTTCATTCCGATTATTATATTGTTATGTTAATACAACTTCTCTATTTCCTTCCAAATAATTCTGCTGTCATAGTTTTCTACAACCCACTTACGACCTTCCATGCCATCAATAGCATTGTCTCGTCTTATCATGTCTATCTTCTTAGCTAAGTCGTCGGCATCATTGTCTATAAACAAACCAGTCTTTCCGTCAATGATTGAATCACAACAACCTGTTACACGTGTTGTTATTACTGGTTTTCCCATAGATTGCGCCTCAAGCACTCCAGTCGGGAAACCCTCTCTATACGATGCAAGCACATACACGTTCATCATGGCATAATAGTACTCCATACCACCATTTATAAAACCAGTATATATGATGCGAGGATCGTTCTCTATACGGTTCTTTACATCATCTGGCAGAGCATCACGTTTCTCAAACATGCCCACCAACAATAGTTTGCAGTTATCCGCATCTTTCAGTTTATCGAAAGCACGCACCAACTCTATAATACCCTTATCGCGTACCATACGACCTGAATAGCCTATAACGAAATCATCATCCTTGATGTTATATTTAACTTTCAGTTCCAAGAGTTTATCATTGTCTATATTTTCAGGATTAAAACATCCCTGCGTGTCAATGCCATTACAAGTGCCTTTACTTAATATCATCTGTTTATTAGCAGGAGCAAGTCTGTCCTCTATGCTTCGCCTAAGCACCGACGGACTAACGCAAATAATTTGAGTTGCGCATGCCGATGCTATTCTATCAACTGTCTTCAAGATTGTTCTCTTTAATCCATGACTCGTCTCATAAACAAGACCATGCCTGAAATATATACGCTTAGGCACTCTGCACAGCCATCCGGCAATCATGCCAAGCAAAGCACCCTTAGGAGTATGTCCTACTACAATGTCTATCTTTTGTTTGCGGATAAACTTGCAGATATTCCTAATACTCGTCAAGTCTTGCTTTATTGAGATGCTCCTATTCACAGGAGTCTCAATATAGTCGAAGCCTTGCTTCTTGGCATAGTCAGCCAAATACTCACTTGGGCTACAGACGACATTCATCTTATAGCCACGTTCCTTGAAATACGTAAATTGGTCTCCAATAAAATAAGGGAGAACAAAGTAGATGTTTACTACGTGAAGGATATTCATTATCTTAATTGCTATTGTATAATTAATACTGATATTTCACTATATAACTAACCATAAATTATGCTACGACTGACAATACCCATCTTCTCATACAAATTATCCAAAGCCGTCACACTCCTTAAAGAAAACAAATCATCCCCCGAAATAGGCTTGAAATCACATTGCAAATCATGTGTAATCCTTAAATTTTCCGTTGCGCTTTCAGCTATAAATCGCCCTCCATCACTAAAGCATATCATATTCTGATGATGGAAACGTGAAGGTTCTTTCCTACGTATTTTGTCCATAAAAAGATTCTCTTCATAAATCCAAGGCGACAATGTCTTATTCTTGATACCTACTTCCAATGGAACAGAATTTTCACTCTTTATGAAAATACAACATTCCGAGCGATCAATAGCCTCCAACATTGCCATACTCAACATGGCATGAACATGCGAGGTAGAGAAATTACGTTTTCCATAGTCGTAATGGGTATGGTCTTTAGCCATACTATATCTCTCGTCAATCTTCGCCAATAACTTATCTGCACTATGCCAAATTGTAGAATCAAGGAAACAAGACAATCCGTGCGAAGTGAGCCAATTATATAGATAAGCAGCTGCTTCTTCATCATTATGAGAGTAGGAAATGAATATGTTGTATTCCTTTTCTTCAAATGGAAAGTTTAGATCTTGCAGATTGGAACCATTTATTATTCCATTCTTTTCCGTGCATTGTAGCAAAATGCCTCGATAGAATTTTTCACTTTCTTTATTCTTATCATATGGAGCATGTTTGAATAATGTACGATGGTTTAATTTGTTGATATATTCAAGCTTCTCACCCCGATTTCTCAGATGCATTATATCAGCGATTGTACATTCAAAAGGTACTAACATGAGTCTTATATTTTAGAAAATAGATATTTTATTTTATTCAATGATAATTCCTTCATATCATTGTCACAAACAAGAATTGTCGTGCCACCATTTGCCACGTAATGTTCTGCTAAATTAAAGCACGATAGAATTTCTGTCACAACCTCCTGCTTTGTCAATGAAAGTCCCATTTGCCCACCACCGATAATAGGCAGAAACACAGGCACACCGCTGTTCCATCGATCAATCTTCTTTATCAATGTCATCAGAACCATCGAATATTTTTCCGGCTGATTGATAACATGATTGTCTTCGTCAAACTCTGTGGCAACAACAAGATAATATTGCAAATCCCCTTCCTTTAATCTTACAACTTCTCCTAAAGGATAAGCGTTTCCATGTGTACCGTTTACATGCTTGCGATTCTTATATGTTCCGCTCTTTTCTAATCTGTCAGCCTGTATAGCGTTTATGATTTCTGCATCTAAGTCTTTAGCAGGATACATTTCTTTATACCGTTTAATAAACTGACCATGAATTGTACCTTTTCCAATCACCACATCATCAACTTGGGTATCAAGAAAATTATTCACAGGAATCACAACAATACCTTTCTTTACATTCCAAATATTTCCTTGCCTCACTGTTATTGTACGTCTTCTTGTTAAGTTTATTGTGATGCTTTTCCTCGGTCTTATTCTCCAACCACTATAAAAGATAGGTATACCCAAACTCAAATACCATATCCAATTACAACTGAGTAACAAATTAGGGTTGACAGCTGCAATAATTGTAACTGGAGACGCAATAAGACCTATGCAGCTGATGAAGTGGCAAGCAAAGAAATACCAGTTATCGTAAGTAAAGCGTCTTAATCTATAGAACATTCTCAATGTTCCTTTCAATACTTGATGGAAAACATTCATCTTCTTGAGAAATAGAATTCAAGAAAAAAACTTGTAAGTCTAAAGCCAACTAATGAATTCAATATTGAGACCTTCTTAACTTTGGGGTTCTGACGGAATTTCAACAACCATTTATATGGTTTTAATTTCTCATAATACTCATTCCTCACTGATTTATCCAATTGTCCTAATCCACCCAGACAAATACAGAGTTCATAAGCAAGAAACGACTTTATATAATCCTTTGTCTTTTCATTGAAAGTACGTACTTTTAACTTTTTTAGCTCATTATCTATAATTGTAAGTATGCAATTTAAATTTCTTACACCATATGAATTTGTTATTGAACCAGATACCCCTTGTCTGTATGCATATATATAATCATTAATAAACATACATTTTTTCGCCCCTTCAAGTAGATCGATAAACCAAGGAATATCCTCAGACAATAGTCCTTTTATAAAATTGAGATTTATTTCTGAAAGTGATTTACGCTTGATTATCTTCAAGCATGCGCTCATAGGGAAAGTACCTGATGCTACTAAGGAACACAAAACAGCATCCTTGTCAGTAGGTTTTGACAAACTCTCATCATATGCCACCCATTTATTGTAGGTCTTGGTGTCAGAATAATAATAAGAACAGTTAAACCCAATAAAGTCACATTCAGGATGTGCATCCACAACATTCATCAAACGTTGCAGACAATCTTTATTCACCCAAAAGTCATCACTATCCACAAAAACTACGTATTCACCTTGGGCATGCTCCAATCCATAATTACGGGCATCCGATAATCCACCATTAGGTTTATGTAAAGCCTTTATACGACTATCCTTTTTCGCCCACTCATCACATAATGCAGGACAATTATCCGGAGAACCATCATCCACCAACAATATTTCAAAATCACTATATGTCTGTGTCAAAATACTCTCCACGCATTCGGAAAGATATTTCTCGACATTATATATAGGTAGAATAAAAGATACTTTCATATTCTCAATGTAAATATTTAAAAAAACTCTAAATAACGTATCTTTTCCAATCTCAAAACTACCTCAGCAAAGGTTATACTTATTACAACGACTAAGATATAATATAGCCAGTTTGTCAATAATGAGTCTCCTACAAAAGAGCAGAACAACGACATCTTACCAGCAATACTGAAATGAAAAAGAAAGATAAGTATACTATAATTTCTAATGCGTTTGTAAACAGGTTTATCAGGCAAGTCTATGAAGAATGCTATCAAACAAACACTAACAACCCATAAATATTTCACAAATATGGAATGCCAAAACAAACTTAATACATAACATACAATAGCTAGGCCTATTACCCACGGATATATGGTTTTCTTATGCAAAAGAACATTATCAAGATTGATACCTATAATCAAGCCTATTGCCACCCATATCATCTGAGAGGGGAAAGACAAACCAACCTCCTGCCTGACATTAGTGGCATACCATTCATATAATCCCCGCATATTTTCTGGAAGAAAATCTATGCATGATACATATAGAGATATTAATAAAGCAATACATATTATTGCATATTTACCTATGGTACGATAACCTACATACACTAATACTACTGATACAAGTAATGCAGAAAGAAACCATGAGCCTGGGAATGTGGTACCAAAGAACAAATCCTTAGCAAATTCAAGGCATCCTTCAGGGAAACCGTCTGATATATATGGTCTTTTAAATAAAACAAACCAAATATCAATAATCAGCCAACAAAAATACAGTATAGCTAAACGTTTACTGTATCTGACAAGCGGAGCGTACCCCCCCCACCGTTTACGTTTGTTAACTTCTTGAATATCAACACACTTGAAAGAACAAAGAAGATAGGAACAGCAATACTCAATATTGGATTGAATACGGTTGTCAATATCTCCGATTGTACATTAGGTTTTACATGTATCATAACTACAAATAAAGCCATAATGAATTTCAATAGGTCTAAACCATTGTAAGTTTTACTTTTCATCTAAATGAATTTATGTATTGTTTTAAAATCCTAAAATAGTCTCTGATATTAGCCTTAATACCATATTTTTCACTTAACTTATTAATTGGCATTGACAAGGAGTCTTTATAATAAGTATCACGTCCTTGAGGACGATCTGATACATGCGATAGATTGTGATTTCCTGCTATCGCTTCCTCCAATGGGCGTTCTTCGTATTCTAAGTCCTCACATTCATTAAGTAAGGCCAATGCTTTTTCATTGTTTACCAACAAACAAGATATACCTTTATGTGTAGGATGATTGAATGGTTTCATCACTCCAAGTCCCCAATAATCAGCAAGGCTTATATCACTCACCCGCTCTGGACGTGCATATACACATGAATAGCATGTTTCACTAAACATTAATCCCTTTGTAAAAGCTCTTAAATAATAAGCATTTTTAGGAGATATTATTTTAGATTGAAATCCCCGACCGGTTGGGGATATCAATTGTCTTGACAATTGAAATCCCCAACCTTTAGTGAATCGGAAGCTGAAATCACGGCATTTTCCTTTTAATCCTATCTTCTCAATATAGGCATCAAAAGCCTTTTGCGATGGGACTCCATGACATATCACATCACAGGTATACAGATTGTCGTACGACTTGTGCAAGAAGGTCAACAACCCCGCCACTTGACAAGGAGTACCCGTAAAAAGCACCTTACGACCTGTTTTCAATTCATTTCTAACTTGCTTATAAGTGTCACCCAAATATGACTGAAGATATTTTGAACCTTGTAATCTGGCAATATCTTCTTCACGATCTACTCCGATATGCTTTACTTGCAGATTGTCACACATGGAAGCACCGAATACAATACCACCCTGGCTGATAATTCTTCTTGCTATTACAGAGAAAGCACCTCCTGATGAGCTTTTTTCTCTATCTGAAAGATTCCTTGTCCAACAAGCATAAGTATGTATAGTCTTTTGGAATGTAAAAGTCGGATTCAGCCTGTGACATGCTTTCATACATGCACCACATTCCACACATTTCTCCATGTCGATTTCTGGAACAACAAATCCATCCTTTGCTTCAACCATAGAAACACATCCTTTAGGGCATGTTGTCTGGCAAGCATAACATTGTGTACAAACATCATGTTTGCATAATTCTATCTTATTCATCTTTCAACGCTTTTTCTAAATAGAGTTTTGAGTCCAATCGCAATTTGTTCAAAATAGCTTGCTCCTTTTCTACATTATAATTAGCATCAGACACTGTCGGATACTCATCCTTAACCGACAACACTTGCCTGTCAAGTCTAAGATTCTGCATAAGACTTACCTGTCTGCTGTCGCTTGCGTTCCTATCCTGTACAACAGTAAATACAGGCTTAGCATAGTTAACCGCAAAAGCCGTCCCATGAAATGATGTTGTCAAAACAATCTCCGCATCACGTATCAAAGCAAGAAAATCCTCAGGTGAAGCATCTATCTTATAAGTTGTATTTCCAACCGACAACTTATGTGGTGGTCTGGCCACTCGTACTATCTCATATCCAGTTTGCCTCTGTATATCGTTTGCCAACTCATCAACATAAGGAAAAGCATTGAATGTATAGTTAAGAAAATAGCATAGTATATACTTCTTCCTTACTAAACGTTTTGGTGTCGCAATCTTGTTCCACTCCTCCTTATTAAGCAAAAGTGTAGGATCTAAAACCACAGTGGCATCTCTACCAATAAGTGAGCGTATCACGTCAGCACCTGTGTTCTCTCTAACTGAAATATGCTTGTATCGACTTAATAGCTCTATGTATGCCTTCTTCAGTTCTTCAGGTATATCATTAGAACCGATACTTGCTGCATATGAAATTTTCAGAGCATTGTCTGGTGCGAAATACAACATAAAGGCAGGGTCTCCATTACAATGTCGTGGACTCCATAACTGATCACTACCTGTAATATAAACATCGTAGGAAGGAGGATTTGCTGTAAAATCCTCCACCTGATGATATTTTTTTTCAGAAAGATTCTGATATTTTTTCACAAACGAACTTATTCCTTTATGTTGCTTAATAAGTGACTTTGCAAATAAGGCTTTTATCAGTTTCGGTTCATTCGGTTGAGTATCAGAAACATTTGCATATTTATTATTCTGATGAAAATTATTGGGAAAATCATAGTCTATGATTTCCACCTTATAGCCCAAATCTTCACATACCTTCTGCAACGCATAGGCCTGCAGGACCGAACCATAATTGTTTATCTTATGGATAGTTATTATTCCTATTGATTTCATATCTACCTTTTTATTTCACCAACAAACACATTATCAAGGAAACTATTCCATCTGTCACTTATCTTATCTTCAGAATACAATTCATTTACTTCTTGACCTACGATTGCCATTTCTTCAGTTTCTTCATGATGTAAAATTGTATATTCCATAGCTTCTGCAAGAGCTTTTACGTCACCTCTCGGTGTTAATAAACCATTTTCCTTATTTCTAATCAACATTGCTGCCCCACCTGGAGAACAGTCGGTAGAGATACTGGGTACACCAAGAGACATTGATTCAAGTAAAGCATTAGGAATACCCTCAAAATCCGAAGAAAGGATTGTCGCCCAAGCATTTTGAATTGCTTCTACAACATTACTTGTCTTTCCCATCAAATGAATATTTTTATTAGAAGCCGCCAAAAGTTTGACCTTTTCTTTGTCTTCTCCATCACCATATATTTCAAGTTTGAAATCAGGATATTTAGCAGAGATGATATTAAATGCTTCTATCATCAAGTCTTGTCTCTTTTGCTTTAGATCTAATCGACCTACTGCAACAAATGAATTACGAATATTACCACAGCGCTCCTCTGTTCTTTGCATCTGACGAATAGGATTTGGAATTACAACGGATCTATTCTGAATAGCCTTATCATAATAAGCCTGTGCCATTTGTGTTTGAAATACATAGCCATCGGCTTGATTGAAAGCCCAAGTGTTTAACAAGTTGACTGCTTCCGATTTTATACTTTTGTACTTATCAGCATAGTAAGGGTCTCCACGCTGCGAGAAAACAACCTTCATTTTTGTACACTTTGCTGCAATTGCCATACGAAGAATGGATGGGGAAAGAAAAGCCACACCAAGGTCAAAACGATATGTATTTATAAACTTGTGTAACCATTTTACTGTGGCAATTGTATTGCGACATCCATTCTCCACTTCTAAAGACTCTTGTACAAGTTTTACTTGCGGATTAAGAGTTTGACATACCTTTTTGTCTCTATAAGTTAAGAAAGTAACATCATGTCCTTTCTTGACACATTGATTGGCTACCCAAACTATCATCTTGGACGCACCACCATAACCTATATTTGTATTTAAAAACAAGAGTTTCATATATTTTCTATAATTTACATTTGATTTTCAATAGCGCGCTCTCTTCTTACTTCATATTCTTTATCAAAAATTGAATGATAAGGTATATATCTCTCATATATTTTATATTCCTTAGATTTTCCATTTTCTGTCATCATACCACCAAGATAATATTGGAATCTAAATCCTAATAACAATATTACAGCTCCAATAACTTGAATTCTATATTTAGACTTTATTTTATTATCTGTAATGACATTTGTGAATACGCATAAAAAAAGAATTGAGAAATAATTGGATAGTCTATTCAAAGGCAAAAATACCATTCCTATAATATTCACCAATAGATACATCAACAATATAAATTTCGATGATTCCCTTTTGTTTTTATAGACATATAAAATGAAAAAGAGAGGTAATAACGATAACAATTGTGCTATTATACCAAATATGTTCAATCCTGCACTTTGAGCAACCATTTCACTTTTATCTTCTAGTAAGGCATTTCCTGCAAAAAATGTATTATTCAACAATTCAAGTATCTTTGTAATGTAAAATGATGATGCTAAAGCAATACCAAATAGTATTATATATGATTTGAAACCTTTTAATTTGGCAAATAATGGATATACAAATGGTAGAATTAACAAAACTACGGCAGATGCATGAAACATAAAAGCTACTATGCTCAACAAATAATAATAAATATATTTCTTCTCAACAAGAAATCTAAATCCCATCAGAAAGCATACTACAGCTAAGGATTCACGCATAATTTCAGTATTAAAATATGGATACAATAAGAGATAATATAAAACCATAAAAGTAAAACGGTTTTCTACATTTTTTTTTACGAAACAAAATATTACACCATTTACAATTAAAGAATTCAATATTTGAACAACAACAAAGTTATCTGAGATACTTTTGCATGTCGCCTGAAACAAAACCCAAAGAGGTTGAAATCCTTCATTTGTCAACCATCCTCCTTCTGCAAATAATTCATTCAAATTAGGATGATATGAATAATAAAGCTCATATCTAAGACTGTCTCCACCTACTCGGAAACGAAATCCCATTAACAAAAACAATACAAAAAATTCAAACCAATAGTAGGAGTTGTATTTTATTGCAGATTGTTTTTGTTTGAAAAACAACGGAACTAAAAGTATAATTAATACTATTATATAAATGATCATAAAAATAAAATCTAAAGTATTTGTTCAATAAGTTCTAATAAATACAGTGGGGACTTTTTCTTTTTTAATGAATTTATTATATCTACTTTACTATTTATCCAATTACTTATATTATCATTTTCATTAATAATAAGGATATTATCAGGATTATAATAATTAGATTCTTTTACTCTTTTATTATTCGTCAGCAAATGTTTATTTAGCATTATTGCCTCCCATAATCTTGGTGTATATCCATCTGCATTCTCTTGCATTATCTCAAGAATACATTTGCTTTTTGCAGCATAAGCCAAATTCATTTCATACGAAATTCGTTTATCATACACCAGTCCTTCACCATCAATACGTTTATCTAAAGGTACACCCATAAGAAAAAACTTACACTTTAATCCTTGATTTTTACATCTTATATACGCTTTAAAAATTTCCGGATATCTTGTCTTACCTGCACCACAGAAATAGACATCAATATCCTCATCTACCTCAGGAAGTTTTGCAATATCGATTTTAGAGAAAGGAGTCGGATAATACTCCAGATTATATCGCTCGCAATCCCCTTTGTCATATGACAAAACCAAATCAAATCGCTTCTTATAAGATTCTATATCATAATAAGGCAAACTTGCTATAATATCCTGCATATACAATACAAGTTTCGCATTAGGATATTTCTTTCTGAGATAGTTCAGGTAACTAGTATTAATAACTGCAAATTGTGTTCCAAAGAAAATGAAACACAAAGGACGATTTTCTTTAAATGAATGAGGAAATAACCATGGATAAACCAACTTACCCAACGGAGTTCTTATTAATTTATTTACTTTCAAATTAAAGTTTACCCTTAATAAAAGCCGTTTGATTTTTGAGTTAATTCCGTCTATATAATTCCTAAAATAGACAACGTTTGGCATATTGAATAAATCAGAATATGCAACTTCGTAGAATCCAGAGCCACCTGCAATTATATAATTATATCTAAAATCCATATTAATTAAATTTACGCAACAACTTTGAAAGAACAGACTGTCTTTCTGACTGAGTCATTATTATATATAAGGAGCATATTGTTATTAATAAAACAGAGACTAAACTTGTAGAAATCAAGCATATCCACCCATCCGTTACTTTTGCTATAAAATAAACGGGTGGTATAGATATTATCATTGTGAGAATAATATTCAACAATACAGTTTTACTATAGTTCAAAATATCAAAATGAGTATAAGATTTGACAAAATACAAGCCTATAAGCATATTAATAATTCCTCTTGTCATAATTCTACTTCCAAACACAAAAACAGGATTAATAGAACAAAAAAGTAAAACATAACAACATGCAAGGTCTAATAGAAACGATAGAGATATGGCCGTCTGATAATATTTAATTTTTCCCGTTGCCGTTATGGTTGTATTATATACTCCTGTTGTTGCATCAAAAATCGTGCACACAAGTATTAACTGGCAAAACTCCTTTGTGTACATTGGAATATCATTTCCAAGCCATAAAGAAAGAATAAACCCCATATTAGTTATAAGAGGCAGTGCCATCAAATAGCAAAGCACAAAAGAAAACTTAGAAGAACGATTCATCAAAATATGCATAGATTCATACTCCTTTTGAGCATATAATTTGATGATTTGAGGAGTAAAAGCTGTGGAAAATCCATTTACAAACTTAGAAACAGCTATATTAACCTGGCTTGCAAAACCTAAAGCCGCATTGGCTATAAGTCCTACAAAATTATTCATCAGAAGATTTGTGCCCTGTTGAGTTGCTGTATTTGCACTTGAGCCAAGAAGAGTCCATCCTGAAAAAGATAAAATTCTCATGCTATACTCTTTATCCCATAACAGCTTGTATCGATAAGCATCAAATAGTCTATGAACGTAAATATAGTAACATAAAAATACAATAAAAGCGATAAATGCAACTGATGCTGAATAATAAATCAACGAATCACCAGGAGTAACCATCAGCAGAAATGCCATTCCTAATAATAAAACAGCTTCGAGTATTGACATATAGGCGTACATGGACATACGTTCATGAGCCACCACTATTGCATCATATGGAACTCGAACAATTTGACAACAAAACACAATTAGAGCAAACTGATAAACCCACATAGCTGCTGTTTGTCGTTCTAAAGGAATGTCTGTCCAATGAGTTATTATCCACAATCCTACGGTTTCACCAAATATCAAACTTATAATTGCTATTATTATATGAATTGTCATACATACAGAAAAAACCTTTTGTAGGATTTTATTACTACTATGTTTTCCTAATTCATATGTAATAAAGCGGCTTGTAGCTTTTGTCTGAGCAGCTTGAAAGAAACTCATCATTGTCACAATGCCGCCTACTACGTTATATATACCCAAATCTTCGGCTCCAAGCACTTGAAGCACAACACGAGATGTATATAAAGAAACAAGTAATACTACTATTGTTCTTATATATAAAAATATAGTGTTTTTAGCTATACGCTTATTATCATAAACTGATGACATTATTTATTCTATGGTCTTTAACTTTCACATCCACTATACATCTTCTCATAATACTTTTGATAATCCCCAGAAGTAACATTCTCAAGCCACTCCTCATTGTCAAGATACCATTTTACGGTCTTCTCAATACCTTCCTCAAACTGCAATGACGGTTCCCATCCAAGTTCCTTCTGAAGCTTTGTTGAGTCAATAGCATAACGTGCATCATGACCAAGACGGTCTTTTACGTATGTGATAAGGTTGAGATCTTCACCCTCGGCACGACCAAGCAAACGGTCTACAGTCTTGATAACTGTCTTGATGATATCGATATTCTTCCACTCGTTGAAACCACCAATGTTATAAGTTTCTGCAACCTTGCCTTCATGGAAGATAATGTCAATAGCACGTGCATGGTCTACTACATACAACCAGTCGCGCACATTCTCTCCCTTACCATAAACGGGAAGAGGTTTGTGATGACGGATATTGTTGATAAAGAGAGGTATCAACTTTTCAGGGAACTGATAAGGACCATAGTTATTTGAACAGTTGGTTACAATTGTAGGCATTCCGTAAGTATCATGGAAGGCACGTACAAAATGGTCGGAGCTTGCCTTTGATGCTGAATAAGGAGAATGAGGATTGTACTTGGTTGTCTCATAGAAGAAGTCCTCTCCGTAAGCAAGGTGATGCTCCTCAGAGCTTGCCTTTGTTGTAAATGGAGGCTTGATACCTTCTGGATGTGTCATCTGCAATGCTCCATAAACCTCATCTGTTGAGATATGGTAGAAACGCTTGCCTTCATATTTCTCTGGCAACGACTCCCAATAGAGCTTGGCAGCCTGAAGGAGTGTCAATGTACCCATTACGTTGGTACGAGCGAATGTGAATGGGTCTTTGATACTACGGTCTACATGACTCTCAGCAGCAAGATGGATAATGCCATCAATATGCTCGTCCTGCATCAACTGATAGAAAGCATCGAAGTCGCAAATATCCATCTTGACAAACTTATAGTTGGGCTTATCCTCAACGTCCTTGAGATTAGCAAGATTGCCAGCATAAGTCAACTTGTCAAGGTTGATGATTTTATACTCAGGATACTTGTTTACAAAAAGTCTTACTACGTGTGAACCGATAAAACCAGCTCCACCTGTGATTACGATTGTACGTTTATATTGTGTCATATCTGTTTATTATTAAAATTCTGGATAGAGATTCATGTCAATAGAGAAAGGACTGTCGAAGTCTTTTAGTAGTTCATGCTTTGTGTCCTTTTCGCTAAGAATGGCATTCTCTGTAGGAATCTGCCAATCTATACCAAGACTGTCATCAATGATGCTGATGCCTCCATCTGCCTGTGGAGCATAGAAGTTGTCGCACTTATATTGGAATACAGCAGTCTCTGACAATACAGCAAAACCATGAGCAAAACCTCTTGGCACAAAGAACTGACGATGGTTATCTTCAGTTAGTTCTACAGCAACATGCTGTCCATATGTAGGACTTCCCTTGCGGATATCTACTGCCACGTCAAGCACTCTGCCTTTTACGCAACGAACCAATTTACTCTGTGTAAAAGGAGGACGCTGGAAATGCAAGCCTCGCATCACACCGTAGCTTGACATGCTTTCATTATCCTGCACAAAGTTTATCTTGCGGACCTTCTCTTCAAACTCTCTCTGCGAGAAGCTCTCGAAGAAATATCCACGGGCATCCTTAAACACTTTTGGCTCAATGATTACCACTCCATCTATTGCTGTCTTTATTACTTCCATCTTCTATTTTAGTTCTGTAGGTTGTTAATACATATTTTTAATGAGTCAGTCCAATAAGGCACTTTCACTCCAAATGTCTCCTTTATCTTACTCTTGTCCAATACAGAATATGCAGGACGCTTAACCGGACTTGGATATTCTGCACTATAACATGGATTTATCTCACATTCATTATGACCGCTATACTCGGCAATCATTTTTGTAAAGTCAAACCATGAGCATACACCCTCGTTTGAGAAATGATAAATACCTGTCTTTGAATACTCAGACGAAGAGTTTTCTTTCTTATAATCCTCTATAATCACCTCAATAGCCTTAGCAAGATCATAGGCATAAGTAGGAGTACCACACTGGTCAAACACCACCTTTAATGCAGGTTTGGTAGCAGTAAGATAGAGCATAGTCTTGCAGAAGTTCTTGCCAAATTCAGAGTAAAGCCAGGCTGTACGGATAATGACATGCTTAACATCTGTTGCCATAATTTTCTGCTCACCATGAAGCTTTGTTGTGCCATACACTCCAGTTGGAGTACCTTTTTGGTCTTCCTTACATGGAGTGTTGTATGGCTCCTTACCAAATACATAATCTGTGGAAATTTGAATAAGCAAACCATTTGCCTCTTTCATTGCCTTGGCAAGATTCTCTGGTGCATCTGCATTGAGCTTTTCTGCAAGGGCAGCAAGCTTTTCGTCTGTCTCACAAGCGTCAACATTAGTCCATGCTGCACAGTTGACAATAACATCTACATTGTTCTCACTCACCATCTTTCTGATAGCCTCCAAATCAGTAATGTCAAGATAAGTAGTCTCGACACCTTCAATCTGGTTGACATCAGTAAAGATATAATTGTCTGTGGTTTGCTTGGCAATAATACGCATCTCATTGCCAAGCTGTCCGTTAGCTCCTGTTACAAGTATATTCATTTCTCTAACTATAAATTTGGATTTCCAGTCTGCTTAATCTCATCAATAACCTTAAGCAGATATTGTCCATATTGATTCTTTAACATTGGCTTTGCCAATTCACGCATACGCTCCTCGTCTATCCATCCCTGGCGATAAGCAATACCTTCAAGACAAGCAACCTTCAATCCTTGACGCTTTTCCAACACCTCTATATATGTTGAAGCCTCTGAAAGGGAATCATGTGTGCCTGTGTCAAGCCATGCAAAACCACGTCCAAGGGTCTGCACCTTAAGTTCATTATCTCGCAAGAACCACTGGTTTACTGTAGTTATCTCGTATTCTCCACGTGCCGATGGCTCAATCTTGCTTGCAACATCCACCACCTTATTTGGATAGAAGTAAAGACCTACAACAGCATAGTTACTCTTAGGATGTTCAGGCTTCTCTTCAATTGATAGGCAATTACCCTCCTTATCAAATTCAGCCACACCATAACGCTCTGGGTCGTTCACCCAATAGCCAAATACTGTAGCCTTCTTCTCTTCCTCTGCAGCACGTACAGCTTCTTTAAGTTTGGCAGTAAAGCCTGATCCATGAAATATATTGTCACCAAGAACAAGACATGCACTATCGTCTCCAATAAAGTCCTTGCCAATAGTAAATGCCTGTGCAAGTCCATCAGGAGACGGCTGCTCGGCATAAGTGAAGTGTACTCCATAGTCAGAACCATCACCAAGCAGACGTTTAAAGCCTGGGAGGTCGTAAGGAGTAGATATTATCAGTATGTCGCGAATGCCAGCAAGCATCAGCACACTGATAGGATAATACACCATTGGTTTGTCATAAATAGGCATGAGCTGCTTGCTGATGCCTTTGGTAATGGGGTACAAACGTGTACCGCTACCACCTGCTAATACTATACCTTTCATAAATGTTATCTCCTCATTAACTTTGCTGCAAATTCCAAGAAATCTGCAACATTTTTGAAATCATCAAATTGTTGGCAATACATACTTGCATAAGGTTCTGGAAACCTATTGCGTATATCTGCCTTTATCATACTATTTTTTCGAATTCCTCCGTCTCCCTTTAGCCAAAGGAAGCTCCACCTCTAACCAAGCCTTCCTCCTCAGAAGGAAGGATGTAAACAGACACATAGTTACAAGTAATTATAACAATCACACTTTACCATAAAATCTTTCATGATTTGATGAAGCCTTAGAAGTCCACACATACAAAGATCCATTACATACAGAAAGATAAATATTTCCATTACTACGAGTTGTCAAAACTTTACCTTTATAAAATTGATTATCAGATAAAGCCTTATATTCTATTCCATTACAATAATCACCATATTGTGAAGACACATCGGTTCCATCTTTATTGGCTTCAGAATCTTTTGAATGTATTACACATCTTACATTTCCAGTCAAATCAAACAAGGACTTTGGGAATCCAGAAACATGACCATGATGGGGAGCTATAAGAATATCTAATCCCTCCTGCATTAATCTTATAAATCTCAAATCATTATTACATAACCATTCCCAACCATCTTTTTCTAAATCGCCAGCAAAAAGAATTCGGTATCCATCGTATTTGATATATCTAAGGATACTTGAATTATTTCTTTCCTTCTTGTTCAATTTGGCATTATTTTTAACTGTTTCTAAAGGTATGTAAAAGATTTCATTAACATCTAATCCATAATTGACATTCTCAGGATTTTTACCATTGTAAATTGAATCTATATGTTTTTTGTAATCTTGATTGATAGAGTCACTATCAGAAAACAAGCTACAATTTTTTCGACGGACTAAATAAGGAGTAAGTTCTCTTCTCACCCGCTCAGCATTTCTTACATGATCATCATCAGGATGCGTTATGTGAAGTAAAGCCAACTTATAATTATCCCCAGATTGAGTTACGTAATCTTTAGATTGCAACCATTTTGCATTTCTGAAAAATACATCTACAGGATTATCCTTTTCTTTATTGCATCCACAATCAATCATCATAGAATACCCTGTAGGCACTTTTACTATTGCAGAAGCTGCATTTCCAACATCACATATAATAATCTTCAAATCTGCCATAATCTTATTTTTTTAATCAGTCTAATTATCATTTAAGTAAGAAAGGTAAATGCATGCGAACTTGTACTTCTGTCATCCACTCAGAATGCTCTGTCAAAGCATTTATTTTTTCATCTGTAAGCCCAACTAAACTAGTGCAAACTTTTACGGCAACTGAACAATTCTTTGGAACACGTTGCAAAAGATGTTGCCAACCTATATTTTTCTCTACTAATGAAAGAATATCATTGAAAGCATCTTCTGATGTCTGAGCATCACTTAATTGAGAAAGCATTTCGCTTGTTATTCCATGTGCATCAAGAACTTGTTTAGTTATATAACCATCCTTGATATTTTGAACAAATCGTCTAGGAAAACTCTCATACTCATTCCACATTAAATCATTGTATGCATACAATACCTTTTTCTTATAGTCGGGTATGTAACTATTGTGTTGTCGTTGGAAATTCTTGATACGCTTCATTAATATCTCAGATGTCATGATCAATGTTCCTATAGGATTAACACACCATTTTGACGATATTTCTGAATTACCTGCATCACTTACAATTGCATAATCTACAGCATAGTGACTATCTGAACTTTCAAACTTATGTGCACCTTGGTTGTCATAAAGACCTCCATCTACTAATAATGGTTTCCTTAGGCTTTTACCCGTTCTATACTTTATTGCCTATTTTTATCGGTGAAAATATTTGTGGAATACATGACGATGCCATCACTGCTCTTGCTAATGGAAATCCTGAAGTTTTAAACTGTAGATTTTTTCTATAAGGATAACAGGTCATCCTATCCTGTGAGAAAGTAAACTGATTACCAGTAGATAAATCCGTAGAATTAATAGCAAGAACTGGAGAATCTGGCAAAGAGTCTAATTTTGCTCCTTTAAAGAACAATATGCAATAAGCCCATTCTATAAATTTACTTACTGGCAAAACATAATACCATACCAATAAAAGTAATACTATACATCCAACAAAAGACCACACGCCATAACCATCTGGAGAGAATCGAACTATAGCAACGATTGCTCCTATTACCAATAAAAGTTCTATAATGGCTATCCATAAAACATTATGTTTCAGCTTCTCCTTAAAGGATTTCTCAAACGTATCAAATCCTTTCTCTTTAGTTAGGACATAGTAAGCAGCCGTTATAGAACCTCCCGATACAGACGATATAACATCTACCTTATCAAGGACATTAAGTTTATTGAGTGCTCTTAATGTTCCAATATGATAGGCTGCAGCTCGGTAGCCACCACCAGATAGAGCTAAACCTATTATCTTTTCCCCAATCATAATTACAAAGGATTAGCAGTTGAATAACTTGCATGAGTTATGGTATTATGATGATGACACATACTCCCATTCACATTAGTAGAATACACATCTGCACCTGCTTTCTTTAAAGCATTTACTACTGCTTTACTTAAATAATGCCCATACTTTTCTGTTGATATATAAGCGACGTTTGGGTTAATATGATTAATCATTTTATTATCCAAATTATACTTACTCCCATGATGGGGAACTTTCAACCAATATACATTTTGAATAGAATCAATATTTTCTTCCGACATATTTTCAAAAGCTTTTCTTCCAGCATCACCCATAAATAGAAACACATTTTCATCATCAGGAACAAACTTAACAATAACACTACTTTGATTATGTGTAGAAGGATCATCTCATGCATCTTCGAGTGTCTTGCTATAGACCTTTCCTTCTTTCAGCTCAATATTCGGTTCATTTTCTTCATCGGTTTCATAATCTTTCTTCTGTAAATCATTACGAAAATCCGGAGCTAATTCGGAATAGTAATCAACAGTTGGTCCAATCACAGAAATAAGATTTGACCATTTTGAAGATTTGTATGGTTTATCGCCATAATCATCTGCATCTGCAAAAGGCTCATATAGCTCTATATCTCCATTTTCGACAAGGCCATCTATAATTTTCATCAAATTGGTATCACCTAAATCAAAAACAGATCGAGCTTCAACTTCTAAAGTATCCTGCTTGCGATACCATTTGATTTTTCCTAACTCAACATGGTTAGCAGGATCATCCACCCATATCTCCCTTATACCCATATTGTCGTTTCCTTTATCTCTTTGCTGCTCCAAAAGATAAACAAGACCTCCATAATGATCTTTATCACAATGTGTACAAATGGCTAAGTCTATATAATGCTGAGTATAATTGGTTCTTATAAATTCAGCAATTGTCTTACCATCATCATAATTACCACCATCAGTGAGTACAACATATTCATAGTTATTCTCATCGTTGAAGAAGTGGATAAGAAAAGCATCTGCTGCTTTAACATCCAGCATGTCTATTTCATACTTTGTAACCTTCATTGTTATACCACTATTCTATTAATTTTCTAATAACATTGAATTACGTATATCACCTATGCAGCGTCCCCACTATATCAAGTATTTACACCTATCAGTTTTTTGAAAAAGTTATTTTGTATCGTTTTTCGGGTTTGCGGTCTTTTAGCATCTCCTCCATTATGGCAAACATCTGCTTGCGCATTTCGTTTTTATCTGTAGGTATATTATGACTTGAACAATGGGATTAATTGTTGTAATAACGAGCATACCACTCTGCAAAGTGTCTTAATCCTTCTCTTAGACTTGTGTTTGGTTTAAATCCAAAATCTTGTTCCAGTGGGGTCGTGTCAGCGTAAGTTACTGGCACATCACCTGGTTGCATAGGTACAAGTTCCTTGTGGGCTTCAAAGTCATAGTCATTGGGAAGAACTCCTGTACGTACAAGTTCTTCTTGTAGGATGGTTACGAAGTCAAGAAGATTTTCTGGAGAGTTATTTCCAATGTTATACACTTTGTATGGAGGAATAGGAAGACCGTCCTCACCATTCTGCTTTTCTGGAGCGTGCTGCATGATACGAACAACACCTTCTACGATATCATCAACAAAAGTGAAGTCGCGCTTACAATTGCCATAGTTGAAAATCTTTATGGTTTCGCCTTTAACAAGCTTGTTGGTAAAACCGAAGTATGCCATATCGGGACGACCTGCAGGACCATAAACAGTGAAGAAGCGGAGACCTGTAGAAGGAATGTTGTAGAGTTTGCTATAGGCATGAGCCATCAACTCGTTGCTCTTCTTTGTTGCAGCGTAAAGAGATACAGGGTTGTCAACCTTGTCATCAGTTGAGTATGGAACTTTCTTGTTGCTGCCGTAAACAGATGAAGACGAGGCATATACAAGATGCTCTACTTCATGATGACGGCATGCTTCAAGTATGTTGTAGAAACCGATGAGATTGCTCTGGATATAAGCATCGGGATTAGTAATGCTGTAACGTACACCTGCCTGGGCCGCGAGGTTTACAACAACAGATATATTGTTATCGGTGAATATTTTATCTACCGACTCCTTATCAGCAATAGACGCATGGACAAAAGTCCAGTCCCGTTCCAAAGCCTCTATTTCTTTCAAACGTTCATACTTGATGTTGACATCATAGTAATCGGTAATAGAATCAATACCTATCACTTTAATGTTCTTCACATCGTGGAAAAGACGCTTTACGAGGTTGCTGCCAATAAAGCCAGCGGCACCTGTTACAAGAACCGTCTTGTCTTCTAATTTTACATTATATTCTACCATCTCTTAGTCTCTTCTAAATATATCTCGTGTATATACTTTATCCTCTACATCCTTAAGACAGTCATCAAAGCGATTGGCAATGATAGCCTTGCTCTGTTCCTTGAACTCATCAAGATTATTAACGACCTTGCTGCCAAAGAAAGTGGTTCCGTCTTCAAGTGTTGGCTCATAAATTATAACCTCTGCGCCCTTTGCTTTTATGCGCTTCATGATACCTTGGATGGCTGATTGGCGGAAGTTGTCGCTATTTGACTTCATGGTCAAGCGGTAGACACCAATTACACAAGTCTGTTCCTTGCTTGCATCCCACTGGCCGTTTTCTGCATAATAACCAGCCTTGCGCAACACTGCATCAGCAATGTAATCCTTACGAGTCTTATTTGATTCAACAATGGCTGACATCATATTTTGGGGTACATCTGCGTAGTTTGCGAGGAGCTGCTTGGTATCTTTTGGCAAGCAGTAGCCACCATAACCGAATGAAGGATTGTTATAGTGTGTACCGATACGTGGGTCGAGACCTACACCTTCAATGATGGCCTTTGAGTCGAGACCTTTCACTTCTGCGTACGTATCAAGCTCGTTGAAGTAGCTAACACGAAGGGCAAGGTAAGTATTAGCAAAGAGTTTTACAGCCTCTGCTTCCTTCATACCCATAAATAGAGTCTCAATATTTTCCTTGATGGCACCTTCCTGCAAAAGTGCAGCGAAAGTCTTAGCTGCTTCAATCAACATATCAACATCTGTTACTGATTCGATAGCCTTATTCTCAGCCTCAAACTCTGGCTTGTTGA
>ULUV01018236.1_pt1 | contig 26388 bp, 22 predicted proteins | sample 1958921 | NCBI WGS metagenome assembly ULUV01 (sample SAMEA4835772, study PRJEB28245) | human gut metagenome | biome: gut microbiome; material: fecal sample | place: Denmark | collected 2008
AGGCTGTCGATGGATTTCCTCTCAATAATAGTAACGATGTAACCATACGTTTTCGGACAGTCTACCTCTGTAATTTTTTTAATATTTTTTGCAATGGATACGAAAGCCTGGTGGACCGCATCTTCGGCATCTTCCTTATTCTGTAAAATTCTGTACGCGATATGGTACATCAGCCCTTTGTACCGAATATAGAGCTGCTCAAATAGTGATTTATCGGCCTCACTCTCAATCATGGAGAGATAGATGAGCATATGACACCACCCCCGTGTGCTGTGCATTATATCACATTTGTCTGGATTGAGGAATTTTGCTTTTGCTGCCTTCCCAAAATGAGGCGAAAATAGCGAGGAGAAGACCGCCTCTTCCAGCGGCCCCTCCTCGCAAGGATGGCTTTCATGGTGTGGATGGACACTTTTTTCGCAACTCCTCCAGTTCTTTCAGCATGATTGTGATGCCTTCGTCTCCACCATACATGTCAAGTTGTGTCAGAGCGTCATCCCGCTCCTGACAAAGCTGCTTGATACGCTCCTTCATGGCTGCCACCTCAGGCAACTCTTGCCCAAGAAACAGTGCCCGGATGGAGTTCCGCAAGGGTTCCAAGTTCTTCGTTACCACTGCTGCACATTGGGAACACAAGGTAATGGAGTCACGGCGGAACGGCCCAGGGCTGCCGGATGTATATTCCCTGCTGCAAAGCGAAATGTCCAGAACGACTGCACTATCGGGCGAAACAGCCTTGGAACATTTTTCACATTTCATCTCTTATCCTCCTCGAATGTTTGTTTGCCGCTCAGATACTGTCGGCAAAATCTTTTCCTGGTCCAGCCTCCCATTGCTCCCCATAGGTATCAGATACGACTTGATACAGATGCTCGTACTGGCTACGAAGTATATCGCACTGCTTCCGGTAATACTCGGCCATACGCCGCTCCTCTGCCAGTTCCCGATTGTACATCTCTATAAGCGTGGGGCTCCCGCTGTGAACCTGTTTGCCTACATCCCTGGATAACGAGCGAATGAGGCTGTCCTTGAGAACCTCAACAGGTGTGGTTAATTCCCGCCGCTGTGCCCGCTTTATACAGACACACGGGGCCTGCTCGTAAGCCGCACCATCCCGGAACCTGGCTTCGCAGAATACACCGATGTCCTTTGGAATTTCTGCCTTGACCTGTTCATAGAGAGCCTGGGGCATGACGAAGTAGTTGTAGTGGCCGCAGAAGGTTTGTGCAGCGGAGCTGTGAAAGTCACTTTTGCTGATTTTGATTTCGTAGCAGCGGAAGATACCATTGGTGTCCATGGTCATGAAGTCTACACGCTCACGGCCGTACTGTCCGATAGTGACTTCATAGCACCCGAACACCCCTTGCTTGACTGTTGCCAGCCATATCTCCCGCTCCAGTTTGAGTGTCAGGTCCGTCTTCATAATTCATCACACAGTTCGAAGTGGATGACCCACACCCATGGGTCAGCATCCCAGCCGCAGGTATCCAAAAGCATCTCCGGTACATTCCGGTCCCAGGCTGCGGCAAAGTCGTCCCGATAGCGGCTGTGCAGAGCCAGGCATCGCTCGCCTCCATAGTTGACGAAGTGGGGCCCTCTGACCGCCCCTTCATCGTAAGCGCCGATGGCATTGATTTTCTGCAGACGTTCCGGCGTCACTTCAATCACTTTGAGCAGATACCGTGCAATCTTTCGGGGCATCATGAGTGGTGAACGCCACTTTCCTTCCTTGCTGGGCAGCCCAATGACTTCATCATAAGATAGAATGCTTCCATCCTTGTACTCGATTTTGCACCACCCGGCGGAGGACGCCTCTACAGGCCGCCAGTATTCCTTGACCCAGAGGATATCCCCAGGTTGTACAGGCTGAATAACACCAACAGACTGGAATTTATCTTTGGACCGCCAGACCCAGTGCATTTCATTGATGCGGAATGGAGATGTGTCTGTGGGCACATTGTTCCAGTCTGCCGCTCTCACAACTTGTCTGGTTGTAGTTTTGATTTTTGCAGAGAGGGCCTGGAGCATATCGGTCTGAATGATGATTGGCTTCTCCATTAGTTGTCCCTCCCTTGTGGCTCGAACTGGTATGCCGTCCAAGTCCTGTCGTAATCACTGTAGTTGAAGGAAAACGAATGATTGGGATAGCCGCAGCAAAATGCACGTCCCCTTGTAAAGTCTGTTTCTTTCTGAAAGTACGCAGACGGCCAACGTCCCTGTGGGGCTATGCGTTCAATCCATACCCACTTGCCATCAGGTAGGCTCTCCAGTTCTTTTATACTGAGTTTCGCATTGTGAACGACCGATAACGCAGGTGTCTTGAGAATTTCCGTGATAACGCCTTTGAGTACTTCCTGTCCTCCAAGGTCCAGGCGCAGTCCATATTTATCTATCAGCGTTTTTCTGAGCACGATTGCATCAATCGGATATGTTTCCATTTCCATCCTCCGTCAGCTCCGCGCCGCAATGTACGCAGAGGTTTTCTCTTTTTGCACATTCCGGGCAGAGAATATCCGGCGGTGTGTTGGCACAGACCAGAGAAGCACCGCACCGCTTGCAAGTTCCAGTTGAAAATGCCGGGAGGACAATTCGCCTCTGGCACCTTTTGCAGAGGTATTTATCCATTGTCAGCCAAACCACCCTTCTCAGGATATACTTCGTACTGATAGGCCAGCCACGTGTGTCCATAGGTCCGGTAACTCACACTGCACTTATTGGACCCGCCAGCTTGACCAAAGCAGTCCGGGTGAATGACCCGCAGGATGCACCACTCGCAATGGCCAGTCTTGAGGTCCATATACCAAATGGGCTTACCGTCCATCTGCTGAAGTTTAGATAGTGGCAGCGGCTGATTTGATGAATTCTGTTTAGGATGTGCGGGGCAGTTGGTACATGGCGGGACGTCCAGATGTTTCCCGCGATATTCGCAGGCGGCGCATGGCGACGCAGGCACCATGATTGGGACAGTAGGTTCGTAAGCAATGGCGGACTGCACCCAATCTTTGTACATGACTGACTCCGGCCATTCGCTGATTACTTTATGGAGAGAATTAGCGTTGATTAGTCTGACATCCATGATTCATTTCACTCCTTTGCACGGAAGCGCTTTGCTCCGCCGATAGCAGTATGTAAGAAAGCCTGCCTTACAGGTATAGCTGTCTGGATTATTCTGCGGACAGGTTTTGCATTGCTCGAATAATTTTTTGCTCGCTTTTCTGGTTGTTCCCATACATTTTTCCTCCACTGGGAAGCAGCGCATATCTATCAAAAATCTATAATAATATTATACCATATAACACTAAAATAATCAATATTTGGCGTTGATTTGTTTAAAAGAACCCAGTGTACATGGAATCGTGTACACTGGGCTTGCAAAATCATCTTTTGCCTGCGCGAGCTTTTTCATATTCCGCTCTCTTCTTGGAGTTCCGCACCTTAGCGTCCTCTATCTGTTGATAGACCTTTTTCACAGTGGTATCGTCGAGTCGGTTGGCTTCGCTACTATCCAGATTGTTGAGGAAGTTTTCCATATCGCGGAGACATACGATAGGGATATCGCTCTTCTCTGCGTGGAGCAGCTCGACATTCTTATTCGCAAGACAGATAACTGCTCGGACAGGAATATCAGGACCTACAATGTGCTTTATCACCACATCATGCCGGTTGACCTGAAATGCTGGACTGTTGAATGGAATATACTGACCATCATTCCCCTTATCACGCCGCCAATAGGTTGTGGTCTGCACATCAATACTGCCGATATAGTCTTTTGTCTCAATGTGAATGACACCCGCCGGGCCAACCAGAAGGTGGTCAATTTCCTGAGGTTCCCGCACGAAGTCCCATGCGGCAAGCCGGATACAACTTGCACTGTACTGACTGAAACAATCACTGGCGACCATGATATAACCTGGATGAGAGCTAAGCCACCATTTCAGCGTGTAGTTGACATTGGCTTCTCCTTCGACTCCGAGCGGATTGGTTTGCGCCTCAATGGCTTCGCGGTCTTCCTCCTCACTGCGCAGTTTGCGAACAGCATTCCTCACAGAGTCAAACTTCTGTGCATATTGTGCCGCTTCATCCTCCGGCATGACGTCTGATAACAGCTCTTTTAACTTTCGGCCCGTGATACCGTCTGTGCGACCGTAGGTATAGTCGGCGATAATGTCGCAGACCTCATCAGGAAAGTCCAAATTCCAGCCAATGTTCAGCCATTCCCAGACTCTCCTCCGGCCTGGACGATTATCATGTTCGTATTCTGTAATACGCAAGGCCCGCTCAGCTTCGCTGGCCTCACGTGCCCTTTGTTCTGATTCATCGGCCTTTCTCTTTTCCTCAGCCCGTTTCGCTTCTTCAGCCGCGTTCTGTGCTTGTACTTCTTGCTGCTTCCTTGCGGACTCCACTTGAACTTTTCGGTACTGCTCATCCGCCTGTGCAAATGTTATCCTTGGAATATAGTCGCTCCCATCTGGGTAGCGATTTGTTCCAGAGATATCACGGAGCAATGCACGTCCAGTCATAAAAAAGTAATATTGGCTTACGGTCAGAATCAAGAAAAACAGAGCCATTGTGATAGAAGCAAGCCCGTCCAAGTGGTTCAAAAGCAAAAACAGAACGACATCCACGGCAATAATCGCACATTCGAAGACAACGTGTGCCACGAGGTTCCCTTTCAGCGTAAACTGAATGAATTTGTCTCGGTCGGCAATATCAGCATACATCTGGTTGTCCCTCACCTGTTCCCAACTCGCAACAGCTTCGGAGGTTCTTGCCGCAGCAAATAGCCAAGCGCCTACGATAAGCAATGGGAATATGAATTCAGACCTGATAACTGTTCCAATTATCGCAAACATTCCACACGGCAACCAAAACCTAATATACTGTGGCCGCACATCGCGCCGCACATCTCTATTCGAATCGACGAAGGACATACCGTCATCCTTCCCTTCCAAAGTATAAGATTCCTGTTTTTGAACAGTCTTACGAAAAGTGCGTCGCTTTTCCGGCTCCCGCATATGTTATATTTTTATCACGACAAATGCCCATAGTCAAGACAAGAAAAGAGCGCATTCATCAACGGAACAGGTTCCCGTCCATGCAATGCGCCCTCTGCTGTCAGCTATTCGTATGTTTCAACACACGGACTTGATTCTGCTCAAGTCCCCACATATTTGCAACGATACCCTGTTGTGTAAGACATAGGGCGCGGTAAGTTTTCGAGTTTTTCATAATGCGAGTCAGCCCTCCATCAAGCGGATAGGTGTAACATACGCTTGTTTCAAGTTCATCCTCACTGAATGCGTTAAAGATAGCTTCCGTCTCTAGCTTCGCCATCGGATACTTCTCTTTGATGGTATCAATGATAGCACCTTTGTCCCCGTATAGCACCATCCATGCAACCGTCATATTTGATACGCTTTCTCTGTCACGGATATGTACCTCCAGTACATCGGCGTTCTCATCATCTGCTCCATCTTCTACGATAAGCTGTGTCCTTGTTAGAACATGGTTATCCAAGTCCATAACAAACTCCGCGCTTCGCGTAATTCCATTGAGTGTAATGTCGTACATACGGAAGCCTCCTTCATTATTTTTTCATATTATACCATATGACAATAAATTACGCAATATTTTCATTTAGTCAGAGTTTCGTTACAATGAAATTTTGGGCATTCTCTCAGTCACTCCACTAACATAAAGTACGCCTTCGGCATAATGCGCTGGTAATAAGGCAGTTGACGTTCCCGGCACAGCACTCCGTATTTGAGGTCAGGAATATGTACAGCTAGTGCCTCTATCGCATTTATCTGAACCAAATCCATAATTGTTCCGTCAGCTATCAATACACCATCTTGGTTTTGTAATGGGAAGAGTTCCGCACTTAACTTATCGTTTTTTTGATAGACTCCGCTCTGTACTGCTGCCTCTACAAGTTGTTGGTGTATCTTGTTCAAGTCCTTCGTCATGATTGTACTCAGGTCCTTCATTCCACCTTTATCCAATGGAATGACATAAAATTTATTGAACGCCCGTCCTAAAACCTCATTCTCACTGCGCCGGTGCTGCTTGTCAAAGAAAATGTCTCCGAGCATTTTTTCGTTTTGAACCAGTACGGCTCCGTGTTGGTGGTCATACCGGATTGGGCCAAACTTTGAAAACAGCTTCGCAAAGGCCATTTGCGTTGCAAGCTCCTTCCGCACAATGCGCTCCCTCCAATCCATGCCCATAGCATTTGGTACATATAGTAGCAGGGAGTTAAAACAGCTTTCCAAAAGACCTGAGTATCGGCATATCATTAAATCGCGTGATACCAGTGTACTACTTGTAGTTTTGATGTTTGAGTTCAGAACAGATTTAATTTCCCTCGACGAATGAAAAACAATATCCTGTTTTTCATTTGGGTATCTGTTCGTAGTCTCTGCTTCCTTCATGGCATTGTGGACAATCGTTGAAAGTAGTAGCTGTGGTTCCCGGTCGCCGAATGTATTGATAGTATCATCTTCAAAGGAGACGTCGGCATCATCTTCGGCTTCGCAGTCCTCGTCTAAAAAGATATCATCAAGGGAGTCACCGACAAGCGCTTCATCCATCCACCATGCCGTTTCATCATTAGAGGACAGCACACCCGTCTCAGAACCTGCTTGCCCTGGAATACTATTTCCAATAGCCGTTTCTTTACCCGTTGTCAGATACATCGGTTTGACGGACGCGCCGATTGCATTCGCAGCTTGTGCAGCTATCGACATTCTGGTAAACCGCTCCACTTGTATCATCGCGCATCGTACTCCTCGAATGCGAACCTTGGCAAGGTCATTTGGGAGATATTTCAACCATTCCACATGCTGGGTACATCGAGTCGCCAAATAATGAATGCCCGATTGTGTGATGGTAAGATAGGTTAGAATATGTTTTCGCTCCCCTTTCCCTCGCCTGTACCGGATAGATGATGTGCTGATTGTTTTCTCATTCAGTCCGCGCTGAATAGCGTAGTAAATTGTGATATCCGAAAAGTCCAGCAACATCAGAGATTTCCTCGTAGCATAATTGAAGCACAGAAGAGTAAATAAAATGGTGTCATAACAGGACATCCTTGACTTCAAGAAACAACACCTCTCTTCATCATCTTTTCATGGCAAATTTCTTTGCAAAAAACCAGTAAGTTACTACTGCTTGATGACTCCCTTAGTATCAGTTGCGGCGAAGAAGCTCCAGCCCGCCGTTTTTAATGGTCATCGGTAGGGCAAAAAGCATTGAGATATGACTGACTAGGCCATCTGAAAACATATGAAAACAGGCCCTATAAAAAAGGACGGTTTTTTAATATGTTTTCCGGCCCCTAAACTTTTCCAAAATACGGGAAATATTGGGTATTCGGAATTTCCCATTTGAGACACAAATATAGGTTCCGGGAGAAAGGAAATCATCACAGAACCCAACATGAAAGAAGCTGGTTTTTGCTAAAGAATCGTCACACATGGTATGAAGGCAAATGATGTCTGTCACACTTTTTGTATCTATATTTTCGCCGTCTGGAACAGCTTTTGAGGCCGGGTCAAAAACTGAAAAATACGCTATATTCTGCTGCTCAAAGTGAGGAATTTGGTCTTCAATTTTATTAAGACTTTCATCTAGTGAACGGTTAAAAAAGTAGAAATATTTTTCCGTATTTGCCGGTTGTTTCCCTCTCAGGCCGTGGTTAATTTTTGCAGGAAGCAACGGCATCTTTATAAACAACTGCCCGCCATCAACAAACGCAAATATACCTTCAATCTCCGCACCAAATGCGTCATAGTTCTCACGCTGAACGTCCCTTGGATTACAGAGGCCACAGGCAATATTGGGCTTTGTAACAGCTTCATACAGAGCATAAGTACGACTCAATGTCGAGGCATAAAATTGATTAAAACTATCTGCCGCTTGTTGGATAGTGTCTTGTTCATTCAGTGGGTTGGCAAGCATTACTTTTAATTTTGCACACGACTCCACGCCTCGTTTTGCCAGCTTATATAGAGCTGCCGATTCTCGCATAATTGCATTCGCTTGTGTTTCCATCTCAAGAGCCTGGAGGGTATATCTTGCAGCCTGTGAGCGAAGAAGATTTTCATTTACCATTGTTGATACCTCGGAATCTTATTCGCATCTAAAATACAGAAGCTATCGAACCCATAGTCGTTAATGGCAAGGCCCGTTTTTTCATCATTTACAATAGCGATATGGTTCACATCATCGTCGTACTTTGTATCATGCAAAACGTACAATGCACGCTTATGCGCTGCTACGGCAGCCACTTGAGGGGTGTCGCAAACGGTCAGGTCATAGATTTCATTGTTGGTTGTAACGAACATAAATTGTGCCGGATACTCCAGAAGAGCAATATCTGCAATATTATCGCACCCAAAACTAGCGATGACCCAGAACGCTTTAATTCTGGAAGCAATAATCGCTTCTTTAGGCCGTGATATAGGACGTGCCTGTCGCCGGAGCCAGACCCTATTTTTCTTTGTTTCATCGGCGTCCAGCACACGCTCCTTAATCAAAAAATCTATAAAAAAGTCAATTCTACTTTGGTCATGATGCGCCGAAAAAAAACGGTAAATCTGGGCTCTGTCCAGGACAATGCAAGCACGCATAAGAGCTTGCAGATTATCTACAGTTGCCTCATAAATCACACGAATCAGCTCCTTTTCATATGGGCGTTTATATCGAAAAGAGGCTGTTGCCGATGCCACACAAGCAGAGCGGCAACAGCCTTTTCATCATTACTGGAATACCCTGGCTTCAGCATTTTTACGGGCAATTCGCTGTAAGTCCTCGCGGTCTGTTGTGATGAGGTCGTGTTCCAATCGGGTGGCTTTCACATCAATAAAGATGTGGTTTTGGTTGGCAACTAGGAGACAAGTGCCTCGCTTCATCGTCTGAATTTTATCGACTTCCGCTTTTGTTAGCTCCATAGATTCAGCTATCGCAGCAGCTTCCTTCGGTTCACACTTCATAAGCAGCTTGATTTTGGAGTTACTGATAATAGCAGTTCCATAACTACCATTATCCAGTGCGAAAAAGTCATTCAAATCCTGCGTCGCGGCAACAGCGCTTCCACCCATGCCTCTTATAGTCTTGAATATCTCAACCACGAAATCGGCTGCCTGTTTTGATGCACCGGGGCCAATCAAACGCCAAGCCTCATCAATAAAAACTGTCTTCCGTGCTGTAATATCCTCCTGGATTTTATCCCATACATAGTCCAAGGCAATAAACATTCCTAGTGGAAGCATCTCCCTGGAAAGAGTGGAAACATCCAGCACAATATACTTTTCCGTTAGGTCAACATTGGTTTGAGAGTTAAATGACGAGGCAGAGCCGCTTACATATCTGGTTAAAATTTGATACAGCCGCTTTGCTCCAGGACCGCAACGCTTCAACTCATCGTGCAGGTCAGACAGTATGGGCATTCTCCGGTATTTTGTGTGGTCAGCCGGGTCTAATAGGCTTTTGTTCTTGTTCGTAATCCCAAATCTGGCATAGGTTTTCATCAATGCTTCGTCAAGATACTGCCGTTCTTCTACAGAAATATCCTGGACAAGCAACGAGAAAAAGATATGGAGTTGCTGAATTTTTGCCATTAAAATTGACCCGGAACCGCCAGAACTACCATCAATTTTTTGGTTTGCAGAAGTGCTTCGCCTACGGATTTCCATGATGTTGATGTTCTGCCCAGACCCGGGCGCAATCTTCACATAACTGCCACCAACTTGATTGCAGGCTCGCTCAAACTCCCACCCTTTCAGGGGAGCAATGATAAAAACCTGTGTCTGGTTTTGCCTCATACGGAGCGCCATAGTCTCCAAAGTGTAGGTCTTGCCAGCGCCAGATGAACCCAATATTGCAACATTCGCATTTGGATACTTCCTGCTGTCAAAGACATTTACAAAGACCTGTGATTTGTACTGGCTATCGACCCCCATCAGGATGCCGCCTTCATCATTCAGCTCAGAGGACACAAACAAATATGTGCTTCCAAAATCTGAAGTTAAAATGTTTCGGCGGCTCTTCCGAAAAATGTTCGCATTGTATTCACAGATAGGAACAGATGATTGAAACGCAGCTTCCTGTTGGAAGATGCATTGTTTAACTTTCATGTCAGATTGGGCGCAAATTCTTTTTACCTCTGAGTATTTATACTCAATTTCTTTAACACTTTTTCCCGTAATCGTCAGCATAGTCGCCATGTAGGCGAACTCGTCACCGGAAGAGAGCCCTTGTTTCAAATAGAAACCCGAATCAATGGCGGATTGCAAATCATCGAAATCTTGGCTCGTATCATCGGTCTGTTTCATTTTGATTTTGTTCCACCGGAGTTTATACTGTAGCTTCGTCTGTGTCCGTCCTGGGTCCTCCTTGTGAAGCCACAAATCAACATCGATGCCTTCACCCATGCCGACAAAAAGCTGCATCCAACCAGCAATCGCTCTGACCGGATAGGCGTCACTAGGCAAGTAGCAAAAGAGATAGTATGTACCATCAATGACGATGTATTTAGGGCTTGACTCAGTGTCAATATACTCTGGGGCAATAAAATCGTTGACCGGCAACTGGATATTTGGGTGTGCCAAAAAATCAATATTATCCGCACCGGCATACCTCGCCACCACATCGGCCTGCCTTTGTTCAAATGGCAGTTCCTCGCTCTGAGACCGAGACATAATGGTATAGAGAGCTTCCAAAATATACTGGTCATCATTTTCTTTGGATATCATCTCATTGCCGCATAGAGCCATCGTCTGACGGATGCCTTCGGCTTGCCGGTCTATCGTAGAACGGATTTCACGAAATGAAGGAGACCTAGTAAGCCCTCCTTCATTCTCATAGGGAAAAGCGAGAAAAAATCGACGAGTCACACCCTGGTGGGCACCTATATCGCCAATCATTTTCATCTGCTCAACCATCAATTCTTTTGCCCCTGGATTCGTTTCCCTCTCCATGTCAGACATAATGCCAGTCAGGTATCTACCTACATCTGCCCGTCTGGAAACGACCTTAAACTGTACTGTACGTGGGAAAGTACGAATGGCTGCTTGATACTGGGAAATGATGAGATTTCTCTCTGAGGCAGAGCGCAAAGAAAAGTTAATTGGAGCAAACTCCATGAGTTTCACAAAGTTTCCTTTTTTGGTAACAATAATACCGTCGCGGATGTCTTTAATTGGCGAAAAGGCTTGGCAGCTTACGATTTTCTTTATCTTTTTTTGCTTCAAAACAGTTCATCCTCCTCGCCTTCAGATGCACCCGTGTCAACCGGAAAGACATAGCTGCCTTCGTTGCCGCTGTCATCGGACGGCTTGGAATCAGGCTGCTTCTGCTCTTTTTTATCCAGTTTTGGCACTTCTTCCGAGAACAACTCAAGGGATTCATCGCCTGGTTTATCAACATTGGAATTGATACGAACAGGCTCAACCGACACACTGACTTCCTGTACCTCTACAGCAAAAACGGGAGTACTGTTCGACTTAGACTCTGAATCAGTATCATCGGATTTTAAGGGAGCTTTTTGCCTCCTAGGCTTTGGCTTCTCGACTTCATTGTCGGCTTCATCCAAATAATTTCCGGCTAACGCTGAATCCTCAGCAAATACGAAATCCCGGCCTTCAACCAAAGGTGTACTTGCACGTTTTTTCTGTGAGCGTTCCTTAAACGAGTCCAGAATATCGAGGATTTTATCGTTCATCCCCTCTTCTTCCATCATCGTAGCCAGAGGGGCTTGAGCGAGGGCTCGCGTTTCGTTGTTGTAAAGCATAGTCCCACGAGTCCTCACCCAAGCCAACGCATTAAACACAAATGTGGAAAAAGCGTCGCCGTTGATACCACTGAGTCCAAGCATAAAGAACGGGAATGCAATCCCGATGACAAGAGAGAGCTTCGCTTCAAAGGGGGCGGATATCAGCGCCCAAAAAATGCCGCCGATAGTGCCGCCCATAATGGCACCCTCTATAAAGTTCCTCGTCTTGAAAATGCCATTGAGGAACCTGGATTCATCGATAAAATTCATCGGAATCAGGTACTCGTTCACCCGTTCCATATCGACTTTTGCCATGTGAAATCACCAGCCTCTGAGGATAACCGTTAGTGATTCAACAACCCAGGTGCGCCGTTGAAGCTCCGGCAGTCAGCCACCACAAAGCCCGCAGGCGTGAATCCAAGCACGACCAGGCGTACCTCATCACCAGCAATGGGAGGGCGACCGAGATAAGCCACAGGGAGGCCCCGGACAATAGCGGGCATATCGTACATCTTCAAATACGCAGTGATATTCAGCGTACCAGCCGGAATATCGGGACGAGAAGGTGCAGGCCGAACCGAAGTGATGACACCAAGCGTTGAGGTGCCGACGGGAAGCAGTTTTTGCCGCATCTTGGCAGATTGAAGCTCGGATTGCTTCGCACTGACTTCAATTTCGTGCCGCCCATTCGGCAAGGTTTCAATCTTATTCACATAGACCAGAAGTTCCTGACCAACGTGATATGCGGTCCGAGCATCCAGCAGATACCGGAATGTCAGCAAACGCATCGGGATACGAGTGTCCACACCGCCGACCACAACAGCAACGCCATGGATAGACACAGATGTAATAGTGGCAGGCACCATGTCTCCCTCTTTGATTGTCTGATTTCCACCACGCTCAGAGCCAAAGTTTTGCATCTCGATGATGTCAAGCGCTTTGCGCCGGGACCCGACAATAGCGTAGTCATAGGCCCCGGTTTCATCCCGGTCATTCATCTCCATATCGGTGATGATGAGAGGAATCTGGAGTTCGTAGAGCTTTTCTGCCAGCGCTCTCTTTCGACGAGTGAGTTCTCTCTGCCCCTCTGCGGTGTCCAAGTCCGTCGCCGTCCGCATATCGATGGGATTTTCCTGATAGAACTCTTCCAAAGGTACGAGGACTTTATAGCCACCATCAAGCATAACGGCCAGCAAAACGAAGTCTTCTGTCACCTCGTCCGGCCCCCCTACGTGCCTGATTTCGACACTGGAGACTACGCCGTTGACAATATTATGACGGCGCATAGCGGTCCGCAGAGCCGACCAGCCTGCAAGGAAACGCTCGCGCTCCTGGCGGGCAATCAGACGCTCTGCTTCACGCTGACGGGCATCCCGGAGCACTTCTGCCCGGCTCATTCCAGCGTCACCCGCAGCCTCCATTTTCGTCCTGCGGCGTACGGTTTTGGCAGCTTCAGCTTCCCCGTTTCCAGCCGTATCATCTGTCGCCGAGGACTGTTTTGCCCGGCGACGCTTCGGCTTTTCTTCCGGCTCAGTGTCCACCGAACTATCTTCTTCAGCTACCGGGGCACTGTTGCCAAGGCCATCCGTGCTTTCTGCATCCTCGGTGCCGACTTCCCCGTTCTCGTTAGCGAAATCAGGGTCTTGCACAACCAGTTCATCGTTGGAACGCTCGACTTCTTCCGTATGGACTTCCATAGAATCAGCCATGTTCTTGACCTCCTTTTTTATTTCGGGCTATATATCCCGTTGAAATATTATACCATTTTTTAATTTTTTGGTCAATTTTAGGGGCGAACCATTCTTTTCCTCTTGAGTGCATGATTCTATGCGGCCTAGAGCATAGTTGAAGAGTAAATAGGATTCAATTTTTGATAAGATTTTTTAAATTTCTGGGGTAAAATACAGAAAAAAGCCGTCTCTGATGAGACGGCTCAAAGATAGTATTTTGTGGACGTTTCCAACTTGTTATCGGAGCAACTGTATTAACTTAACCCCAAACGGTGAAAAGATAGGTGCTGATGACTTCATTCCTATGGATAAGTCCAATCTGCGGGTAACGGCTGTCCAAGCTGTTGTTGCGGTTGTCTCCCATAACAAAATAGCAGTCTTTCTCAACGGTGATTGGAAACTCAACACCAAGGTCTACCCATGTTGGAGCTTTTACGTAAGGTTCGTCTAAAGCAACTCCATTACGATATACGATGCCATTCTCATAGTCGATATCAATGACATCACCCGGTACGCCAATGATGCGCTTGATGATAATTTCACCGTAATTGGAAGGCTTGCAAATCATAACGCTACCGCGCTCTAAATCAGGCGCGATGTGGTTTCCAATAATGATGTTGCCACTCTCAAAAGTTGGTTCCATCGAAGTTCCACTTACAACATGGATATTAAAAATCATCCCGAAAAGGATAAAACATACCAGCAAAATAGCGCACATATCGCGCAGCACCGGATAGTTTGCGGCGTAGAACTGCTTCCACATAGGCCAGGACTCGTTAATGTAAACGTCGTCCAAACGCCCCCCAAAATCCACTTTATTCTTATTCAAAATCTTCATAGAGTCCTCCCCTCTTTCTGTTTAGTAATATTATACCACATAACAATGTATCAGTCAACATTAAGTAAGCGGCTCGGAAACTCCGAGCCGCTTGTCGTGTTATTGCTTCTTCCTTTTTTGTGGTGGGGCCGATGCACAGGAAGTAAAAGGCTTTGTTCCACTATGTTTGGCAGGTATTGCTGTTGGGTTGAAGCGGAGTACAGCACCTGACTCAAACGCTTCTTGTTCTGGGGATTTCACATCATCACTGCCTTGCTTTTTCTTGTGTGCCCTGTCCGCCGCAGCCTTAGCTGCGGCACGCTTCTGGGCCTCTCTAACAGCCTGTGGAACACCATCTTCATCCGGTGTGAAAGGAGGGGGCGTTCCATCATCTTCTCGTTCATTGTGGCCCCCATCTTCGCTCGGAAAGAGTTCATCGCTCGGTTCATCAGAACCCTGCACAATGACTGGTGTGGCCTCGACAGCCTCCACCATTTCTATGGTTCCAGCATTACCTTCTAGGATTTGGCAGGCCACCTCTTGGCAAGATACTTCGACAATTTCTTCTTTGCCAGGATTCCCTTTTTGCGGCTTCTTCTTCACTTCTGCAGCAAGTGCTTTTATGGCATCAGAGCCTTCCTCCCACACACTCTTAACCGGAAGAGACACACAACGACCTTGGTAGCTGCGGTCCACTTCATTGATGTTAGGATGCTTCGCCATATAATCCCTATAGATGCGTTCTTGTTCTGCATAATAGGCTGCTCGCCCCTTCTCATCATCAATCGAAGGGATTTCGTCAGGGTAGATTGGGCGGAGATATTGAGCCTCAGAGTGTAGCACATAAGGATATTTTTTTGCTAAGATGGGATGATGATATTGAAACATGATAATGCTATCGTTTTCCTTCATGCCACTAAACAACTCAGAAAAACTAACCAGTGCCCGCTTACCTTCACCAGTGCTTCGCTGATGGAAAATTTTATGGTTATTAAAAATTGTCTCCATCGGATTATGTTTCTCTGTCTCAACCTGGACTGTCGTATCGCCAATGCGTCTTGTAACAAGGTCCGCAGTATCTCCATCGTTGATGCCGAGGTCAATGAAGGTCGAGCAATTGGATAGTACGGTCGCCCAAGAATCAAGGTAATTCTGGCGAAGTTGTGTGATGTCTTGGAAAATCATACAGACATTCATCATGCGCTTTCGGATAGTCGCCATCTTTTTGGCGAAGTCAGGTATCACACCAATAGACGGGAACTCGTCCAGAAGAAAGTCTACTGGGGTATCCAATTTCCTCGACCGCCGAGCGTCCGCATCGTTTGTAAGTGTCACAAAAAGCATAGAAAAAAATAGAGATACGATGAATTTATAAGTCGAGTGACTGTCAGGGAAAATACAGAAATAAGCACACGGCTGCTTACCTGGAAGCGATAAATCAATACAGTCTGTGGACAGTACTGTTCGTACCTTTTTCGTTTGCAATACATTCAGGTTAGCCGCCAAGTTCACCATCAGGTTGCCTCGAAGATTTGGGGATGCCTGTTTGAAGGACAAATAGGGTCCCAAGCATGGTTTTTCTTCTGGCGTTAGGGTATCAACATCAAACATTGAGTCCAGAAATTCTTCTCCCTGAGGATTTTGGAGCAGTTGATAAACTGAACCGATGTTTTTCTCCTCGGGTTTAAAATCATGTCCCAACGCCACGCGAAGGAGTAGAGCCTTAAGCAAAGATTTCGGTCCATCTTTGAAAATCGGCATACTCATGGAGGATGGGCCAGAAATATTGGAGATAATGATTTCAGAAAATATCTCTGCATTTTCCTCAATGCGCTCAAGGTCATTTGTAAGGATTTTCATGCAATTCCAGCCGTCGCTCTTATCCAGATTAGCTAGGTCAAAGCGCCGGACGATATAACCACGGTCCTCGAAATAGCCTGCCATATCTGCAAACAATCCACCGTCAGGGTCTGTCAGAATGACCGATTCACGCCGCTTAACAGCTTGAAATGCATAGTTCTTTGAGAATGTATAGGTCTTGCCGGAACCGGACGCACCTACGATAGCAATGTGGCGGTTCAGACGGTTTTCTTTATCTTCCCGGAACACGATTGGATATTTCCCGCTTTCATCCAGTTGTCCCAAAATTGTACCGACCGCATCCTCTTCTTTCTGGATAATAGCTACAGTTTTATATTCCTCCGGCTCCTCAAAGTGGGCTTCACCATAGGTCTTTGAGCCCTTTGTCATTCTGAAAAGCCGTCCCATCTTATCATAGGTGGACAAGTTGGAATATGACTGGGCCATAAGAATGATACTAATGAGGAACATGAGGAAAAATACCCAAAGGAAACTGGTCAGTGGAAATCCCTCCGTGGCGAAACGGGCCAGTATGGTCGCTGGATTCAGCGTTGGGCGCAGCGAAGTGATTCCCTCAAAAATTCCACAGATATACAAGCTCGCCACAATACATATAATGAGAGCAATCACCAGCTTCTCTATCATTTTCTTTTGCTGCTCTGTCATAAACTTTCACCTACTTTCTTTAAGTTTCTGGCTTTCTGTTTCCATAGGTCGGCCAGAAATCTGACTTAGCCGACTGGCCTCTTATAATCGCAGCAGATGCGGTATTTTCCGGTATCTCGTACTGTTTACAAAATGCCACGGCAGCATTATAAGCACCTTCTGCAGTATTAGGAACAGATTTCAAAGTTGATACCAGGCCAGGAGTTATCTCGTTGATTTCATAGCGGAAAAACCAAAGCTGACCTTCCAGCGTCGCATAATCATATCCATTACTCTCACACCATGATACGAGGTCATCCCGGCGGCTTCCAGTCCACTGGCAGATGCCATATCCGCCGCCGCCGCCGATTTCCTCCTGGTCTGCGACTAGGCCAGTAGACTCCGCATTCATGTTGGCGATAATGCCACAGGCCGCTGCAGAATTGAATTCCATCACACCAGTCAGGAAATTATAAGCCTGCTCAATATTGTCGGCACCAGTAAGTTCTGGATACTCTACATGGACAACGTACCCATTACGAACACGAGCTTGCGTTGTCGAAGTTGTAAAGTGATTTTTTGCCACGCCACCGCCAGGGATTTGCCCGCCACCAGTGGTATTACCTTCTACTGTGTACCAGCCATCTTCTTCAACTTCAACAATTATACCGATATGTTCAAATGGTCTATCCTGGCTTAAATCGCCTGTCTCAGAAAAGAACATCAGGTCGCCAGGTACTGGTGTGTAGGAAGAGCCTCCAAACGGTGTCGTAGACAGGACCGGATAGTAGGCATATCCGTACCGGCCTGTCAGTTGATTAAACATATTTGAGCAACTCGCGGTTTTTGGTATTATGCTGTCTAAATACCCACATTCATTCGCACACCAACAGACAAAAGCCGCACACCATTCTTGTGAAGAACCGACACCCCAGTACCAGTCATTATACTTGCATTGGTTTGAACCCGGAGGCACTTCAAGCGAGTCTTCTTTGCCCAGCTCACCAAGAGCAACGGCCACAATATTTCCTCCGAAGCCCCCCGCACTTCCAACGCCACTCGCACTAATACCGAGGTACTGCATAGTCGTCAGGACATTATTCTCATAAAAATCCTGTTGCCACCCAGTCTGACGCTCATACTGGTTGCCGTCTTCATCTTTCCATTCAAAGGCCATGATGTTGTCGGTGTTCCAGCCATAGGATTCCTCATAAGAGTCTGCAGAATCGCTCCACTCCGAAGCAAAAGCATTCTCTACGCCGTGTGGTGAAATTGCCGCATATGCAGTTGTCGGTAGTCCAAGTATCAGCGTTACAGACATGAATACCGCACAGATTTTTTGCTGAATTTTCTGTCTCAAGGTAACATCACCTCACCAGTATACCTGCAGTCAATCTTAAGCCGCAGGGTCGAGGATGTCGTCAGGGGTTGATGAGGCTTCATCGGCCATAACACCTTCCAGGTCTTTATCCCAGAAGCCAATAACCTCCGTTGAGAGGTCTTCTACAGTTCTGGTTTTAATAGCAACAGAAAAAGAAACAGAGCAGTGAATCGTCACGCTGCCATCATCATTTACAACCGTCCGATAAATAGGCTGAACATCTTCAAAGTTTGGACAGTCCACTATAAGGAGTAAATCCGCTGCCGGTCCCTGATATTGTTCATAGCTGGTTTTTACAGCTTTGCGCTCGGCCTCTATCTGGTCTTCGGAGCCACCATTCTCAGCTATCTCATGTTCCTTTGCCGCGATATCTTGTTCCATCTGCTCCTGCAGGTATTGCGGCATAAAAGTTCCACACCAGGTCTTGACTTTTGCCGTAACACCGATTTCTCCACCCAGATTAAACTCCGTATGCGCTCCAGAGAATTCACGATAATACCCAAGCCACTTTAAGAAGTCCGAGAGATTCATGTCTTCAAGTGACGCCCCGTGAATAACAGTGAAGGCAGATAGCAAGCGAATTGCCTCGGCTTGAGAGATGTCGTTATACACAACATTGATGGTTGTGCCGTCCCATACGTCGTATGTACCCGCAAATCGATTGCGAAAAATTTTGTCAATCGCCGTGTGCTGGTCAAGAATTGCCTGCTTTATCTGGTCGGCGCGAAGTCCAATTTTGTCTTGACACGCCTGAATCTTATTAAGCAGTGTTTCTTTTTCAGCCGCTTCTTCATGAGTCACGTAGATTTCGGTTCCATCTTCAGTGATAGTCTCCGTTCCATCGTCGACCCGTGCGCCGCTTCCATCGTCACTTGAACTGTCGGAGGTAAACCAGGATGTCAAGCCGTCCCAGATTCCTTTTACGATATCCAGAGCGCCTCCTACCGCATCCCCAATTATTCGTCCTCCCGCCTTTATTGTTTCAAAAACACCTGCTAGAATAATACCGCCATCGGAGCTGTAGACGCCTTCCTCCCATTCCTTCCCTACACTTTGAAAATAGGAAGATACCGCTTCAAAAATAGCAGTGGGCAAAGCGTATAAAAAGAAAACGCCAAGACATACAATAAAGAAAACAGGGAGCAATGCGATAATAAGAATTTTCTTCAATGTTTGTGGGTCTTTCAGCAACGTGGCTACTGCACCGGCTACATTCCCTGATGCCGCTTGGGCGGCAACTTTGCCAACAGTCTTTGCCGTTTTCGCGGCATCTGCCCCCATCCTTACCGCATTTGATATATCTCGCTGTGCAGATTCCAGCGTGTTTTCCTGAGAACGGTCATCCACTTTAACAACCTCCTTTACAAAAATTTAGCTTGCAAACGCCATAGAAATATTATACCATTCAATACTATTATAATCAATAAAACGGGATGTCTGACTATAGACATCCCGTTTTATTCTCAGTGTTTATTCAGCGTCATCATGTTTTTGACGCCTAAAAGTGCGCTTGTTGGGACGCTTTCCAAATGGTCTGCTCTGGCTTTGCTGACGGTCTCCACTCTGTGTGTCCCTGGCTGGCCGCTCTGCCGCAGACCCAGCAGAATTTTCTTTAGCGGCATCATACTGGGACACTTCTGCACGACGGACATAATATGTTCCGCCGCTCTCAGACTGAATGGCTTCCATCTTCCATTGTTCGCTTTGGTCCATCTGAGAATATGCAACGTCATCCATAATAACCATCTGGTGTGTAGCCGTTTTTTTCTTTATCATGCCGTTTTCTACGACCTTCTGTACTGCTCCAGATTCGTCATAGACAGGGGCTTCATACGTTGCAGTAATTGTACGACCGCCGCCAGAGATGATTTGACCATCGCTATTCTTCACAACAGGAGCTGTCTCTGCCTTGATGTCCCTCAATCCACTGAGCGATTCAGGGGCAGCCTTGTCACCGAAAGTAGCCTTAATAGCCGCTTGCCCAAGCGCATCATTTCCTTGGAGCGTTTTATCGCTGCCAAACAGGACATCTTCCGCGACGATGGGCGCACCGTATTGAACCGTGTTTACCATGGCATCTTGGTATGATTTTGTTGCCTCCTCGTCAACATAACCTTCCGCATCTGGTATACCTGTTTGTCCCTTTTGATAGTTGTTTCTGATATGAGCGGCAACAACCTGGTCTGGACCAGTCAGCATGGTAGCACCCTCTAAAGGCTTTCCAGTATTCGCACCCTTTCCCCGATAATTAACCTCGGAAACCATCATGCCAGCCGCTTGAGACGCATTATCAAGCACGAAGTCTCCTGACTGGCCCTTCCCATCACTGGGAGGCGCTGCGACAGCACTGCCCGCTCCATTCATCTTATACATGGTACGCCAGTACTGCTGGTCTGTCATACCTGCGCCTTTCGCCAAATCGGAGTAATTCTTTGTAGACACGGCTCCACCAGTAGTAGAAGAACGCTTATGTTGGTCATTCCAGTACTTGGAACGCTCATTGAATTTAGTCTCATTTTCAACAGAAGCCCTTGCAATATTCTCTCTACGAGCCTGCTGGGCATTTCTGACAAAACGCATTGGATTGAGTGGCCCGAAACCATTCGCGTGAGCAGTCTTAGCCCCTTGCTTGAAAATATCAGCGCCGGTAGCCCCTTCTTTATAGGCTTTATAACTGCCCGCAGCAAAGCCTGCTATGCCGCCTAAGCCTCCCGTTTTGGAACCAAGCACAGTCTTTCGACTGTTTCCTCCACCGGAACCACCTTCACCACCGCCGTGGCCGACAAAATTATCGCGCAAGCCTCTACTAGCCATCAGGCCGAGAGAAACTACATCTCCCATTAGATTTCCACCAGTTGTTGCAACACCAATTCCGAGTTGTTGAAGGTATGCATCAGCCCGCTGTGCGACTTTACACATTGCAAGGCCAAACAACAGCTTTAGTATTGCATCAGTATCCGCCCCGGTTACGCTGAATACCGAGCAGATTAAATTGGTAAAAAGAATCGATACAGTCATCATGGCGCATTGGCCGATAAACATACCAATCCATTTTGAAAACACTTGGGACATAGATGTAGAACAAAGAAAAGGATAAAAAATTGGAGAAGTATAGGCCAGAACGCCAACGAGAAGGTATCTTTCCGCAATTTCAATGAAAAGTTTAATTAGATTCCACGCTATCAAAATAGTAAAAATCAGTGCAATCAGTAACGTAGCGGCAGGTCCTACGCCAAGAGCCGCAAAATCAGACGCTCCAATGGAGAGCTTGAAATTGTATTCTACCGCATCCATTGCTCGGAAAGCATCATACGGCTGTTTTGCAATATCTACTATCATTGTTAGAATATAGCCGCCGCTAAACACCAGCACCGCCGCAATACCGCCTCGAATCAGAATTTGAATAGGCGTATCTTGGACATTTGCCAACTTTCCCCCGAAAAATTTAACCAGGTTCCAGCCTGCGATTGCTAATATAAGGCCGAGAGCGCAGGCTTGAAGAACTTGATATGCTCCTACAAGGAATGGAAAGTATCCAATTATACTGCTTAGGCTCAGTTTAAGTAAACCAAACAGGTAGTCCATCATGGCTTCAAGTCCTTCACCCACTGCACTGAGAACCCAGCTCAGTATGGTTTCCATCATAAGGCAGCAAACCTCCTTTCGCTATTATGGCACATAGTCCGGGTGATAGGGGTCCCACATAAAATTCTTGGCTAAATCATAGCCGATATTGATGGCGGCTGGGAGCAGAAAAATAGCTGCTACAGCCATGAGCGTATATTTAATACGCGCCATACCTTTTGACTGTTCCTGCTCGTTTCCAAACAGAACCTCAAACCCGCCACCAGCAATAGAGCAAACCGCCAATGGTGCGCAGATTGCTTTGATTAAGTTATAGACATCCATGATACGGTCTAAAAGGCTCGTTAAATCCCAGTTCGCGTTAGCGTATGTGCCGGACCATACATTACTTGCATTCGCAGGAGATGAAAGCCAAACGGCCGCAAATACACAGAATGTCATAGTTCCAATTATCCAACGGACCCGCCGTCTTCCTGGCACGCTTCTCTGCATAATATAGGGTTCACCTCTTTTCAAAAATGATGGTCAAGTGTTGCTCGCCCAAGGAACAGGTCAGCTCTGTTCCTTGGGCCAACAAAAAAGGGGCATGGCCAATCCGGTGTGGGCCGGATGGCCAGCTCCTTTTTGTGACTGGATGATAATTCTGCGGAGTCTCTGCAGTGATTAGGGCGTTTTACCCGTGGTAAACACGCCTTGGTCGCCAATACCGACGAACCAGTCCCGAACTGTTGTAACGATGACGGGAGCAAGATATACAATCGCCACGATACACAGAATAATCAGGACACCTTTCTTCGCAGACTCCATTCCCCGGTCGCCGAGGAAGAGGGCCTTATAAACATTCCATACCACCATGACAACTGCAATGGGGGCAAGAATTGCCTTGAACAGGTCATAGATGCTCTGCGTGCCCTTCTTGATTTCCGTCTCAATCGTGGTAGTGGTCGAAGGGTTGGCTGCAAAGGCAGGGAGCACCATCAGAAACAGAACTACTGCGGCGAAGCACAGCAGGACAATAACCCTCTTCTGCTTCTGTGTCAGACTGCCAATTTGCGGAATCATCAGGCCGGTGGGCATTTCTAACACATCCTTTCCCGCGTCAAAGTAACTCTCAGTCCGTCGGGCGGGTACTCACACTACCCACATAATGCTGGCACCCGCCAAAAGACGGACTGTGGAGTACGCCTCTCGACGCTGCGAGTTCAGAAGCGCGACGCGCTCTGCTTCTTCGTTTAATATTTTATCATTTTATAATTTTTTAGTCAATTTTTAGTTCAATGGATACTACTCAACAAAGTCTAATGCAATCACTCTGCTACTGTTTTTATGAAATAAAAAAGCAGGACCCGATTTTGGGTCCTGCTCTCAGGTATTACTTTTTCTGCTTTTGCGAAAGCAAATAGTCATCAATGCCTTTTGTGGCATCATCCCAATAGTGCTTAATCTCTGTTCCGTCAGGTAAAATCTCAACACTATGCTCCACGCCTGCAGCTTCCAGCGCCCTTGCCATCGCAGCAATGTCTACAAATACATTGAGAGATGTTGGCACAAAGATATCGTGATTGGCACAAAGAATTCCTAGTTCACGATATTTTTTCTTTGCGAAGTCTTCGTCCCAACAGCGCACCGCTACTGAGAGTCCAGCAGCCTTTGCTTTCTTCCAGACTCCTTTCCCAGCCTCCGCAACATGACAGTTTGTGGTTTTGTCCATGTCAAACGCATTTTCGATGCGTTCAACACCCTTTTGCTTGCACAGTCTGAAAAAACCTGGAAGCTCCTTTGTATTCATGGTGCCATGAAGTGCAATAAAGAATACCTTTGAATCAGTATCCAGCAATTCACTTGCGGCATCCGCTTTCAACGGCCCTTCAGTGACACATACATGCACATTCTTGGATAGGGGCGGGTTTGCCAGGGGAAAATGCGCTCGGCTGATTCCCTCAGTAACGCCATCAGGCAACCCTTTCGAAGAAACGGTCATATACCGCAAAAACTTACGGTCCTTGTTCTTTGCCTCCCAGTTCTCTGGTTTATCTCGTCGAACCTGTAAGGAAACTACCTGTCCATTCATGTTGCGGGTTGGGACAAGCATCCCAGGTGTGAGATTGAAACTCCAATATTCTCCGATTTTATAAAAGCCAGGGACCCCCATTAGAGTGCATCCATGTTCGAGCAAATGCTTTGCCAGAGCTAAACCAGCGACAATTTCATCCTCCCTTTTATGCTTTAGCCTTTTATTCCCCTTGATAATGGGTGTAAGCCTGCGATATAGACTTCTGCAATCTGAATGCTCACCGAGCCAGTCATAACTCTGTCCCAAGGAGCGGTACTCATTCCGGTCAATCGTCTCATTTGAAAACCCTCTCCGCTTTAGATTCTCCCGGTGCTGCTCTGTAAGAGCAAAAGGCTCGAAAGCCAGAAGTGCCGCATACGTTTTCCCTACGGTAGTATCATCTGCTCGAAGAATCCTTGGCAGCGACGGCCGCTCTTTGACCTCCGTTTTACGTTCCGTAGGACCTCCAAGATGCAAGGCATCACAGAGTTCCACAAAGATTTTCTTGGAATTCTGCCCCTTGATACATCGCTCGCCATGCACGACTCTACTATATAGGTCCAAAGCACCTTGTCCCTTTTCCTTGCTGCAGAGTACACACGAATACACATTTTTTACTGTATTGATATTCATGTGATACTTTTTGTCATGGCAGAAGGGACATTGCACGTTGAACGAATCAGAGTCCGTGGAGCATCTCGGGTCAACTTTGAGCCCAAGCAAGTTGACAACCTCACGGATGTCAATAGTAGGCTGGCCATACATCACCGAGGCTGCCTCCTTTCTTGAGGTGCTTAAGCACCTTGGTTCTCAAGAATAACCTGCGCCGCTTCCTTCAAGTATGGGTACTTGCTGGAATTGAATTTCTGGCTGGCGTAGAAGTCGATAAGCTCCGGCTTAATAGCCAGGACCTCGCCCATGTTGCGGCCCTTGTACTCACCAATCGGCAGAACGACCGCTTTGGCCTCATCAAGGCTCATGCGAGCCTCCCCAGTGCAAGCCTCTTCGGTTCCAGTTTCCCGACCGCTCATGTTTTCTCGCGGCTCCTCTCTGGGAGAGTAGTCCAGAGGATTATCTTCACTCGGGAAATCTGAAAACTGGCCGAAAATGTATCCGTCGTCAGGCGAACTATAGGAATCCGGGTCGTTTGCATTGCCCGTAGAGATTTTGTATGTCTTCATCAAGGCATATTTGTCTGCATAGGTCATCGCTTTTCCGGCCGCCTTATCTCCCGTATCCAGGCCAGTACCATAGGAGATGGTTTCGATGTACTCATCAGGCTTATCGATGTTCACAAACCGATAGGTTGCTGTGATATCGACCTTGACCAGACGGATTTTTCGCTGCTGGCCGTTCCAGGTATACTCCTTCTCGATGATTTGTGTTTCCTTCTCACGGGAAGTCGCATAGGAAAAGACACGGTATTTTTCCTCCAGAGGCTTCACAGCCGACAGGACGCTTCCCTCACTGGTTGCCTGGTAGGACTTCTCACCTTCACCGACCTTTAGGTCTTTGGCGACAGAGCCAATCTCTGCCGTAATGAGGGCTACCCTCTCAAAAATATTTAATTTCTTGACATTCTCCGGGTCCATAAATTGTTACACTCCTTCCTGTTGGCTCTGCTTATATGCTTCATACTCTGCCTGCCGCTTTTTCAAGCCCTCCTTGATAAGCGGGATGCAGGACAGGTTTTCCCAAACGCCAATATAGTGTAGTACGCTGTTCATACAGCGGAACATATCGTCGTCCGAGACCATGATGAACGCCTCAGTCGTATCCCGAAGAGTCTTGGTGTCAAAGGTCGTAGCCCCAATGTCACTGACCTTCACAAATGCTTCTCCGTTTACCACCTTTACCATCCAGGGATACGTACTCAGTTTGCCATCCTGCCGGTAGGTACGATGGGTAATCGTGAGCCGCTGGACTGGGGCATACCCATCCGCTCCAGTTTTGTTGGAATGAACTCGGTCCTGAACATAATTGATGTCACAGTGGCACGGGATTTCAAGCGAAGCTGGACTTTGGGTGTCTTCCTCTGGAGCCAGGACGCGCTTCTTGGATTTTGTCAACATGGATATCAGCGAGTCTGCGATGACCTCCACCCCCGGAATTTGCTTCTCCTTTGCAGATTTGGAGATTGCCTTGGCGAGCTTCAGAATATGCTGAAGCACCTCAAACTGCATATCCGCAATTTTGTTCTGCTTCTTGTTGTGGTCTCTCTGCTCAACGAAAGGAGGCAAATTATTGTCGATAATCAGCGTCCCGATGTTGCGCTTGCAGACCTCAAACAGTTTTTCGCAGGTGGCAGGTGAGATATTGGCGGAAACCGTCTTAGATAATTCCCCTTTCCCTGCCGTGTAATCACAGATAGTCAGTTGGATAACTGATGTCCGGGCATGTTTTGCACCTCCTATTCCATGCATCATCGCATAGTCCTCCAAGTTTGCCAGATTCAGGCAATCCCGAAAGTCGATGACCTTATCCTTGCCATTCGTCTTGGCAATGATGGTGTTGACCATTCAAATTCCTCCTCGTATAATAAGT
>ULUV01035316.1_pt1 | contig 24893 bp, 17 predicted proteins | sample 1958921 | NCBI WGS metagenome assembly ULUV01 (sample SAMEA4835772, study PRJEB28245) | human gut metagenome | biome: gut microbiome; material: fecal sample | place: Denmark | collected 2008
GTTAGAAACCGCTAAGGCGCAATATACAGAAAGACAGAAAGGCGCTGAAGAAGCGCCTGCACAAGAACCGCAGAGCCCGTCTGCGGTAACCGTCACGAAGTTTTCAAACAGCTAATCAGTGCGTTGTTTGATGGAAAAGATCATTCAACTCCGGATGATCTTTTAAATCCAATTTTCCGCGTGTCTGATAGCGCTGAAAGCCCAACATAAAGAGGCAGCGTCTGCGGCTGCAGCTCAAAGAGACAGATGTCTGATGGGGCGTAAACTTGGGGCAACGATGCTTGGCTCCGATTCTGTTCACAATGATCTCCTAAATCGCGTGCAAATCATAAACACTTCAAATTTGAAAATACGACCGCTTGAAGCAGAAATCTTTTCTAATTATGTCACTTCTATGACACTTCAAAATTAATCAATCAGTTAGGAAAATCCTTAAGAATTGCAACCAAATTTTTATGGAATAACAAACTTTAGTTGTCTTATCTGACAAGAAGAGAAAGTCGATAATTTTGCTTCAGGATTAACGAGAACAAGTTGCGTCAATGAGCGAAATACAGCCTGTTTAAAAAAGCTCACGCTAAATATTCCGAATAACTCCAAGAACTTAAGGCTTTTGGGCAATTTTTTGCCTTTTCCGCTTGTAGACGCTGTGAATGCTCTTCGTTAGAATAGCGAAAATATTATCGTTGTTAACCCTGACAAAAACAAAAAAGGACTGATCGACCGAAATGCATTTCCAAGAGATAAGGCGTGCCGCCGCTCAAGGTACTATCAGCCTGCCTCCTCCCATGGATTCCGAAGGACTGGAAGACTTGGCTGTTTTGAAGTCATGTTTGAAAGTCATCCGTGAACTCTCGGGATTTCGCTATGCCTTTGCCAAAGATGCAATGGCGGAGACTTTTGCGCCCTTAATGGCCTCTGTAGAAGCGAAAAACGAACTCGAACGTCAGGGTTTAAAAGTCAGTTTGAAGTCTTATTTCTTGTCTTTAATACTGAAAGACTTAGAAAATCCCGACATCGTAACGATCGATAACTACATTAATGCTCTGTTTAATTGCGCAGATGCTGCCGCTAACGGTCCGATAACGGTTCAAACCGTCGTAAATGTTGCCAACAGCTTCCCGCAAGATGGTATTAATTGGCGCCAAAACCCGCAAACCGAAGAGGAGCAGATCCTTCTTCAGCCGGATACCTTTCCCGACAGCAAAGCCGTTCAGGTTGAATTGGCCAGATGGGAAAAATACTCCAAAGAACTGAGAGACTTAGACCCTCTGGTTCATGCGCTTTTGACGAATCTGTACTTTATGGCGATCTCCCCTTTGAACCGTCATAACGGAAGAGTGACTCAAATCCTTCTGCAGCTCTCCTTGATGGGACAGAACATCAACTCGCCTGCTCCCTGTCTGATGCTCGGTCGCGCCTTGATGACCAATGCGCACTTCGGCATCGAAGAACGTTTATACGGTTTGAGAACCCGACAATGGTCTCCGTACCTTCAGTACATGCTGAAGACATTATCCAAAGCAATTCTGCTTTCCGGCGACCTTTTGGCTTCCTTACAGCGTTTGTACGCTCAGACAGAGGCCTACTTGAAGATGATCGGTTTAGCCTCTCATGCAGCATTCCTGCCGGTGATATTCAAACATCCGGCATGCCGTACGGGTGAGTTTTCCAGTATCTTCACAACAAGGCGTCAGGTAGCCAGTCATATTTTGAATGATCTGGCCCGCGCCGGAATCCTGGAAAGAGTTGAAGACGGAAGAGACCGTGTGTTCTACCACACGAGATTGATAGAACTGCTAGAAAGCGAAAACTATAGTTTCTCGCCTCTTCCTGCCTCTATTGATCCCTTCGTTCCTTTATACCAAAAAGGAACGCCGGGTCGAACAAAACGAGAGCCGCTTCCGACACGCGAAGACGCGCTCCCGAAATTCTCCGTCACCGGCGATTAATTCCATTCGAAGTTTTCAGCGAATCTCCCCGTGGACTTCCTGATGCTCCACGGAGGTTACTGCGTTCGTATCCGGATCGACAAAAACCACTGTCGGTTTATGTTCTTTCAATTCCTCTCGAGTCATTTGAGCGTAGCTCATGATGATGACCAAATCGCCTTCAGAAACTAAACGAGCAGCCGCCCCGTTTAAACAAATAATACCCGAGCCAGGTTTTCCTGAGATGGCATAAGTGGTTAATCTATTTCCGTTATTAATATCAACGACATCAACTTGCTCGTATTCATTAATACCTGATTGTCTTAAAAGTTCTTCATCGATCGTGATAGAACCAACGTAATTTAAATCCGCCTGAGTAACTTTTGCACGATGAATCTTACTCTTGAGTATCGTTAATAACATCTATTACATCCCGAAATCATTTATAAAGTAAATAAATTATAGTCCTTAGACATGAGCAGAAACGTCATTATCATGAACGAATATCCCTCAGAAAGGATGATAAGATGTTATCCGCTAGATCTATATGTTAGGTATCAATAATAATTAATATGCAATACATATTTGATTGAACATAAATTTATAAATAAATACTTGAATTATTTTTATCATATATACAACGAAGATTTAAATCTACAAATAATATATCTATGTATATCATCATGAAATAGATCTTCAAGCTATAACTCATATATTTTATTTACAAAAAGCCTATATCAATTTAATTTTAACGATTTTTAAAGTGAAATTTCGCGTATCTCATCATTCTTGTTTAACTGTTTTATATGCATTATTTAACTATAATTCAAATAGTTACTTGTATCACATAGAAGTTGAACCTTCACTTTAAGTAAGAAAAATTCAAGATCGTATATCTATCGGGAGCGACTAGATTTATATATCTAGATAAACGATCTTTAAATACACTAGATATATACTTTCTATTCTGAAAATTCATTTTATCTATCTAACCTAGATAAAATTCCTACATATATCAAATACCAAGAAGAATAGAATTTTTAGTTAAAAATAAGGTTCTGTTTTAAAGACAGAACCTTACTAAAAATTTTGTATTAGGTTACAGAATTGTAATTTTCTTTCCGGCGATTCTCGCTAAAAGATTCTTAATTCCACCGGTCTTGAATTTTACGATCAAGACCATATCATCCCCTGCTCCCTGAGTGTCAAGGATGACGCCGGGACCAAATTTTTCATGATTAATATTAATGCCTGCTTTATAGGGAGAATTAGAATTCTGTTTAGCACGTATTTTCTGAGTCTGAAGTTTTTCTTTCTTCGTTTCAATAATTCCCTTCGCCCATTCAGGAACATTTGAAGCGAATCTATGACTGGACGGTTTTGTAGATCCGCCGTAAGAAGAATTGCGATAAGGACTTGAATAATTTTTGCTCGACCCTGAGCGGCTTCCCCAAGAGTCCTCGTCCTCGACTTCGTAACGAGACTCGAACGGATTTCTGCTCAGCCACTTGAGTGTCTCGCCCGGAATTTCTGTGAGGAAAGAACTTGGATAACTTGAGAACGTTCTGCCCTGCAGCATACGTTCCTCAGCAAGCGTCAAATAAAGTTCCTTTCTTGCACGTGTGATTGCCACATACATCAAACGGCGTTCTTCCTGAAGAGCCTTTTTGTCATTTTTGCTTCGGAAGTGCGGGAACATATCCTCTTCCAAACCGGTAATAAAGACAATGTCGAATTCCAAACCTTTGGAAGCATGTACGGTCATCAGCTGAACAGCGTCTTGTCCTACCTGGGCCTGGTTTTCTCCGGCTTCCAAACTGGCGTGAGAGACGAATCCGGCTAACGCGGAAAGATTCTCAACTGCCGTTCCGTCAGAGTTTTCGGTGTCGATAGCTTCTTCTTTAATAAAGCCTTGAGCTGCAGAAGTTAATTCCTGTAAGTTCTCAATACGCTCACTGCCGTTCGGATCCATTTCGTACATGTTCTTCAATCCGCTCTTCTCAACAGTGAAGTCAACGAAGGCCGGAAGCGGCATCTCATCCTTGGCAACACGCAAGGTATCGATAATCTCCTTGAAAGCTGCAAATTTAGCAGCTGCCGCTCCGCGGATGTACTGCATAGACTCAAATAACGAGATTCCGTTGGTAGTTGCAAAATCCACCAGATTTTCAATAGATTTAGCGCCTATTCCTCGTGCAGGCACATTAACGACTCTCAAAAATGCGGAATCGTCGGAAGGGTTCTCGGCCAAGCGCATGTATGCCATGGCATTTTTAATTTCAGCTCGATCAAAGAATCGCAATCCGCCGTAAACCATGAACGGAATCCCTCGTCTCGTCAACTCTGTTTCGAATAATCGAGACTGAGCATTTGAACGGTAAAGGATGGCAATATCTTTAGGAGAAACACCTTTATCGATGTACTCCTGGATCGTGGAACAGACAAAGCGGGCTTCATCAAAGTCGTTATCCGAACGGTTGGCTCGGATCTTTTCTCCTTTACCGGCGTCCGTCCAAAGGTTTTTGCCCATACGCTCGGAATTATTGGAAATCAAAGCATTAGCAGCATCAAGAATGTTGCCTTGAGAACGATAGTTTTGTTCAAGTCGAATCGGTTCTCTGATTCTGAACTCTTGGACAAATGACATCATGTTGCCGACGTTGGCGCCGCGGAAAGCATAAATCGACTGGTCATCATCGCCGACCGCAAAGACCGCGTTCGGCGGATTTTTTTCACCTAAACCGGCCAAAAGCTTCAGCCATTCATACTGGAGAACGTTGGTGTCCTGAAACTCGTCTACCAAGATAAAACGAAAACGTTCCTGGTAATGATGACGGATCATTTCGTTGCGGCTCAAAAGCTCATAGGCTCTTAAGAGCAGCTCTGCGAAGTCGCAGGCGCCTTCTCTCTGAAGAACAGCTTCGTACATGGCATAAATCTGAATATATGCCTTATCCTTCGAGAACTTTGAATAAACCTCAGACGCGCGCTTGCCTTCTTCTTTGCAGCGGTTGATGAAGTTTTGAACTTCACGAGGCTTGAACTCTTCCGTATCAATACCGTTTGCCTTCATCACGCGTTTGATCACGCCGAGCTGATCGCTCATATCCAAAATGGCAAACGTCGCAGGAAGGCCGGCTTCCTGATGATGCAGACGCAGTAAACGATTGCATAAACCATGGAAGGTGCCGACCCACATAGCACGCGGGTTGATCGGAATCATGTTCTGCAGGCGAGCCAGCATTTCTTTAGCGGCCTTATTGGTAAAGGTCACCGCAAGAATCTCGCTCGGATGAGCCATATTCTGTTGAAGCAGGTAGGCAATGCGGCTTGTTAAGACGCGCGTTTTCCCCGAACCGGCGCCTGCAAGAATCAATGCGGACTTGGGTTCGGCAGTCACTGCCTGGGCTTGTTGCTTATTAAGCGATTCAGTAATGGATTGCATTCTTTTCTTCTCATCCAAAGGAGTGAGAAGTCTAGCAAACGCATCTGCACGTTGCAGGCGCAGTGACGAACACTTACGACTTAGTGAACCCCAATACTTTCATTGCACTTAAACCTTGCAAACGGTTTAAAAATAAACCTTTTGCTTAATTAGATCTTTGCCTCTATCCTTGAAAACGTGAGTTTTTGATCTATCACTTGGATCTCCATTTTGGTTTGGAGCTCACTGCTATCCTCGTTAGTATCAATTGTCATTGCTTCTGGTGACAGCATCCTTCCAAAAGCTTGTATTGCCAAACGACAACTCTTATTAAAATTAAAAGAATCTAAAGACTTGATCGAGTCCAACCCCAATTCATTTAAATAAGTGTTGCACCTTATGGGGTCAGTTCATTAGACGGTCATTCTGTGCTGTCGTGTAACAAAAACCAAATTAATCAGTGTTGTTATGCATAAACAATTTCTATCAAACCTATATAACTTAAAGGATTAGTTATGAGGAACCCTTTAAATGCAGGCGCCCAAGTTAACGTTACCTCCCCTCTATTTGACGAAAATAAGAACTATTTATACTCAAACTTAGAATTAACGCCAAATGTATTTGCTCACATTGCCATGTCCTTGTGTCGTGGCACTCAACGTTCAAGAGGTGACGTAATTACGGGGGTAGTTGTATATCACCAAACCCATGGTGGAATAACCGCTGGGAACGAATACATTTCTACTTTTAAAAAGGCAACCAAAATTCTTCGTAATAAAGGGTTGTTAAAGAATCTTGGGTACGGACAATGGCTCTTTAAATCTGAAGCGAATGAAACAAGCTTAGAGCTTGATTCGTACGTCACAAAAGAAGAAGACAGTCAGATTCCAATTGACGAAACATTAGGAACTGGGAACGAAACGGTTTATGTCTATTACTACGATGCATATAGACAGTTAGCGGAAACCAGAGGTCAGAAGCATTGGCCTTGCAAAGTAGGAATGACTTCCCAACAAACTATTTCTCGTATTTTCTCTCAAACTGGGACTGCCTACCCAGAAAGCCCGCACATCGCCATTGAGTTTAAGTGCAATGACGCAAAGGGACTGGAGAATGTCTTTCACTCTGTACTATCTTTCAGAAAAAGAAAAGTTGAATCGGCGCCCGGTAACGAGTGGTACTACACAACACTGGAAGAGCTGAAAGAAATCTTCGAATTTGTGTTAAATGGGACTGAACCAATCTCTGAATTGAGAAAACCAGAAGGAAATGATGAGGACGATTCGATCTGAGCTTTCAAGTAGAAATTTAATGATTCCATTATCAACTAAGGCATTTCCATAATAGATGTGAAGCTCTGACCTTTTCTAGGACATCATCCTTACTCTTAAAGTGGGCTATTGAGAAACTCTAGGTTTATCTTTAGACACAAGGGGATTGAAGATTGCAATTCAAGTTAATCCTCCCCATTCAATGATTGAAATTTTTTAATTCTGGAAATCCTTCCTTTGGTTTACTCTGATCGTCTAGATGGCAAAGCCCAAAAAGTGAAACTGCGCGCAAAGGTATGACAGTCCACATACAAAACAACGGCCAATGCTTACTGCAAAACCGAAACCTCTCGCTCCATCACCTATAATTGACACATTTTCCAGCTTCTTTAACTTAAAGAACTCTCATGAGAGAAACATACGATCCGGCGGAGGTTGAATCCGTCCAGCAGGCCCACTGGCGTGCTAAAGATATCTACCGTGCCGTCGAACACGCACTCGACGCTAACGGTAACGAAAAACCGAAATTCTATGTTTGCCCGATGCTTCCGTACCCAAGCGGAAAACTGCATATGGGTCACGTTCGCAACTACACCTTAAATGACGTCCTCTACCGCTATTTGCGTATGCGCGGCATGAACGTCATGACCCCGATGGGCTGGGACTCCTTCGGCCTGCCGGCTGAAAACGCTGCCATCGCTAAAAAAGTGGCACCGGCCAAATGGACGTACGCCAACATCGCCGACATGAAGGCTCAGATGGAGCCGCTCGGCCTCGCCTTCGACTGGTCTCGCGAAGTCACGACCTGCAAGCCCGACTACTACCGCTGGAATCAGTGGATGTTCCTGAAAATGCTCGAAAAAGGCGTTGCCTACCGCAAGACCCAGACAGTGAACTGGGACCCGGTCGACCACACCGTTTTGGCCAACGAACAGGTGATTGAAGGACGCGGCTGGCGAAGCGGCGCCATCGTTGAAAAACGTGAGATTCCCGGTTACTACCTCGGAATTACTCAGTACGCCGAAGAACTTCTGAAAGACCTCGACCAGCTTCAGGGCTGGCCCGAACAGGTCCGCCGTATGCAGGAACACTGGATCGGCAAGTCATACGGTGTCAACCTTGCCTTCCCGTACGAACTCGACGGTGAAAAGAAACAACTTCGTGTTTACACGACACGTCCTGACACGATCATGGGCGTCACGTTCGCTGCCATCGCTGCCGAGCATCCGCTTGCGCTCCGTTTGGCAAAAGACAAACCCGAACTTCAGGCCTTCATCGATGAATGCCGCAAAGGCTCCGTTTCCGAAGCCGATATGGCCACAATGGAGAAGAAAGGCGTTCCGACAGGCTTCTGCGTCAAGCATCCGCTCACCGGCGCCGACGTTCCCGTTTGGATCGGCAACTATGTATTAATGACCTATGGTGAAGGCGCTGTGATGGGCGTTCCGGCTCATGACGAACGCGATTTCGCTTTCGCCCTCAAGTACGGCCTGCCCATCAAACAAGTCATCGGCAAAAAAGGCGAAGTCTTCGATGACAAAGTTTGGCACGAATGGTACGGCGAAAAAGAAGGCACCTTCTGCGTCAATTCCGGCAAATATGACGGAATGGATTTCGAACAGGCTCGCGACGCCGTCGCTAAAGACCTGGAAGCTCTCGGCTTAGGCAAACTTCAGGTTCAGTATCGTCTGCGTGACTGGAGTATTTCCCGTCAGCGTTACTGGGGCACACCGATCCCGATGATCAACTGCCCGCACTGCGGCCCGGTTCCCGTTCCTGAAAAAGACCTGCCTGTCATCCTGCCCGAAGACTTAATCCCGGACGGCTCTGGCAACCCCTTGAATCAGGACGAAGCCTTCCTTAACTGCAAGTGTCCGAAGTGCGGCGGAGACGCTAAACGCGAAACCGACACGATGGACACCTTCGTCGATTCCAGTTGGTATTACATGCGCTATTGCTCGCCCGACTGTGAAACTTCCATGGTCGACGAACGCAATGACTACTGGATGGCTATGGACCAGTATATCGGCGGTATCGAACACGCCGTGCTTCACCTGCTCTACGCCCGCTTCTGGACCAAAGTCATGCGCGACTTGGGCCTCGTCAAATTTGACGAACCCTTCAAGCGCCTCTTCACTCAGGGCATGCTCACGGCTGAATGTTTCTACCGCGAACTCCCCGACGGAAGAAAACGTTGGTTCTACCCGAGCGAACTCGATATCGTTTATGACGCCAAGGGCAGAATCGAGAAGATCACTGCAAAGGAAGACGGTCTGCCCGTCAAATCTGGCGGCATCGAAAAGATGTCCAAGTCGAAGAACAACGTTGTGGAACCGTCTGCCATCATCGGCAAGTTCGGTGCCGACACTGCCCGCGCGTTCGTGATGTTTGCAGGACCTCCCGACCAGAGCGCAGCCTGGAGCAATTCTGGAGCCGAAGGTACGTTCCGCTTCATGAGAAGACTCTGGAACTTCGGATTCACACATCAGGATGTCATTAAAGAAAATGTCAAACTGGATGTCGCCAAACTGAATCATGAAGAAAAGGCTGTTCGCCGCGATATTTACACGGCGCTCAAACAGGCTGAATTCGACTTAGACCGCATGCAGTACAACACCGTTGTCTCGGCTGCCATGAAGATGCTCAATTCCCTTGATACCCTCAAGGACAACACATCCGAAGGCACACGCGCCGTGATCAACGAAGGCATGTCCATCCTGCTTCGCACGCTCTACCCGATCGCTCCGCACATCACGGCTCAGCTTTTCGAAGACCTGGGCTACGATCAGCGTTTCGGCACTTCCATCGTCGACGCTCCCTGGCCGAAGATTGACGCTCAGGCTATGGTTGCCGATGAAGTGAAGTATGTGATTCAGATTAACGGCAAACTGCGCGGAGAAATCAACGTTCCGGCCGAAACACCGAAATCTGAAATCGAAGCAGCTGCCCTGGCCAACCCTGACGCACAGCGATTTATTGACGGCAAACCTGTCCGTAAGATCATTGTTGTGCCAAAGAAATTGGTCAACATTGTGGTCTGATAAGGCTTAATTCCTCAGGCCCTCTTAGGGCCTGAGGTTTCATTCTTTTTGTTTTACTGGGTGCTTATGAATTACATAGGACTGACTCGCCGCAGTTTCATTCTCGGTCTTTCGGCCCTCGGCCTGAGTGGCTGCGGATGGCATCTGCGCGGCAAGCAAAACGTTCCTTTCAAGACGATCTATATTGCTCTTGGCGAGAACTCTGCGGTTCGGGCAACCATCCGCCGCAACCTTGAAGCCCAAACGGAAGTCAAAGTTGTCAATGACCGCAAAGAAGCCGAGGCGATTTTTGAGTTGCTCGGGCAGTCCCGCGGCTCCAATGTCTTGGCTTACAACTCAGACGGTCGAGCCCGTATCTACAGTCTGCGTTTAACGAATACGTTCAGAGTCGTTCTGCAAAACGGTGTAGAACTTCTGCCCACGACCACGGTCAGCGCTACCCGCGAATTGATTCGCGACGAAAGTGACGAAAACGGCCGCGCAAATCAGGAAAGACTGCTTTATGAAGAAATGGAACAGTCCTGTATCCATCAAATGGTCAACCGTATGACTCACATCTCCGAAGAAGCTGTCCAAAAAGGTATGCATGAGCTGGAGTAGTCTTCTTGCACAAAAATTAAGGCCCGACGAAAACGGTAATCTTCCTCGGCTTTGGCTTTTATTGGGCTCGGAACCCCTGCTGGCCATCGAGGCTCAGGATGCTATCCGAGCCGCTGCTTTTAAAGCAGGTTATTCCGAACGCAAATCTTTTGTTTTTGAAGGCAACGCCGATTACTCGCCTCTTTACGAGGCACTCGGCGACCAGAGCCTTTTCGGCGAAAAAAATCTGATTGAGGTTGTTTTCCCTAGAGCAACGATCGGTAAAAACGGTCCTGCGGCTGTGGAAGCTGTTATTGAGCACGCCGACGAAGACAAGATGGTCGTTGTCTCGCTCTTTGATTACGATTGGACCACAACGAAAAAAGACTGGTTCAATCACCTCATGAAGTCGTCGGTTTGTATCCGCACGGATCCGATTGACCGTAACGCCCTGCCGCGCTGGATTACGGAGCGTGCCAAAGAGAAAAACGGCCAAACGCTCACGCCTGAAGCCGCAAATCTCATCGCTGAAAGAACCGAAGGGAATCTTTTGGCGACGTCTCAGGAAATTCAGAAACTCGCCCTGCTCGTCAACAAGCCGGAAATTGATGTCAGCGATGTGCTCGACGCCGTTTCCGACGTTTCTCGTTTTGATCAGGAATCGCTATTTCTTGCGATGCTTGAAGGCGATGCCGGACAGGTGTCCAAAATTATCGATTCCCTGCAAGGGGAAAACGTTCAAATTCCTTCTTTTCTCTGGATGCTGACGGATGTCGTTCGCAACCTGCTTTTGCTTAATCGAGGATTTGCCGTCAGAACATTCGGACTCTCAGAGGCCCATCGCAGTGCGCTCAACCGCGCATCTCGCCGTGCCAATCCTAAACTCCTTGAATTGATGCTTCATCGCCTAAGCGATGTAGATCGTATGAGTAAGGGACTCTTTGTCGAAAGCAGTGACGGAGACGCCTGGCAGGAATTAAAGGCTGTCTGTCTCATGCTCTCACTAAAAAGGAAGTAATAATCTATGGTATCTACGAACGTCAGCCAAACGGCTCACGACAAAATCGCCGTCATCGGCAAAAAGGCACGCGCTGCTTCTTTGATCATGGCTAAAGCCTCCTCCAAACAGAAAAACAATGTTCTTCTGACTTTGACGGATTTGCTCGGCAAGAATCTAGAAGATCTTTTAAAGGCAAATAACCTGGACATCGTCGAGGCAGAAAAGAATGGTCTTTCTAAAGCCTTTATTGATCGTCTGACCATTTCTGTAGACACCGTTGCCCAGATGGCTGCCGGACTTCGTCAGATCGCCTCTTTGAGAGACCCGATCGGCGAAATCACCGATGTTCGTCCGCAGCCGAGCGGCATTGAAGTCGGCAAAATGCGCGTGCCCCTCGGCGTAGTTGCCATTATTTACGAGTCCCGCCCGAACGTCACAATTGATGCAGCTGCCCTTTGTTTGAAGAGCGGCAACGCTGCCGTGCTCCGCGGAGGCTCCGATGCCAAACATTCCAACGCTTTCTTAGCAGGCCTTATTCAGCAGGCACTCTCGGAAAACAGCATTACCTCCGACGCAGTTCAGATCATCACGGACCCGGACCGCGATTTGGTAGGCGAATTGATTACCGCCCGCGAATACATCGATGTGTTGATTCCCCGCGGCGGCAAGGGCTTGATCTCCCGCTTGATGCAGGAAGCAACCGTTCCGATGATCAAGCATCTCGAAGGCATCTGCCATACCTACGTGGATGAAAGCGCCGATATCGATATGGCAGTCGCCGTCTGCGACAATGCCAAAACGCAGCGCTATTCTCCCTGCAACGCCATGGAAACGCTGCTGGTCAACCGAAAAATTGCCGGAACGTTCCTGCCGAAGATCGGCGCGATCTATTTCAAGAAAGGCGTGGAGCTTCGCTGCGATCAGGCTTCTAAAGCCATCCTGGAAAATTTCGGTCCGGTTAAAGACGTAACAGAAACCGACTGGTCCGAAGAATACAACGCTCCGGTACTTTCGATTAAGGTCGTTGACGCCCTGGAAGAAGCCATTGACCATATCAACACGTATGGTTCTCACCACACGGATGCCATCATTACCAACAATCTTGAGCATTCCGAAAGATTCCTGCGCGAAGTCGATTCTTCTTCTGTCATGCTCAATACCTCCACACGTTTTGCAGACGGATTTGAATACGGTTTGGGTGCCGAAATCGGCATCTCGACAGACAAAATCCATGCTCGCGGACCGGTGGGACTAGAAGGCTTAACCAGTCAAAAATATGTTGTTTTCGGCCACGGTGAACTTCGCAAGTAAGATTTTCCTTGTGGTAAACCATCTTACGGCCGCAAGCCGAAAGGCCTACAATTCAATTCAAATGAAGAAGGAATTCTTGTGAATACTTTGCTTAAACCTTTTTACGCAGTCGTCCCTCTCTCTTTAGAAGAGCTCTTCGCTGAGGAACTTAAAAAGCTCGGTATTGAAAAATTCCGTTTAGAGAAAGGCGGCTGCTGGTTCGGCGCAGAAATGAGCCAAATGATGCAGGTTAACCTTTGGACTCGTTACGCCTCGAGAATTCTCTTGAAAGTAGCCGAAGGTCCCTATCGCACGGAAGAAGATATCTATAAATTAGCTAAATCCTTCCGCTGGGAACAGTATTTCACGCCTAAAAACACCTTCAAAATCGAACTTTCTTCCCGCCGCTCCCCGCTCAAAAGCGTCGCTTTTACGGCCCTTCGCGTCAAAGACGCCGTCTGCGATTATTTTCGTGAGACCGACGGTCAGCGACCGGACGTAGAAAAGCACGACCCGGACATTCGAATCTATGTCCACTTAACGGACAAGAGCTGCATTATTTATTTAGACACCTCTGGTGAATCTCTCTTTAAGCGCGGCTGGCGCGAAGCTAAAGGCGAAGCCCCGCTGAAAGAAAATCTTGCTGCCGGTCTTCTCGGACTTGCCGGCTGGACACCGGACAAACCGCTGCAGGATCCTTTCTGCGGCTCGGGCACCATCATCATTGAAGCTGCCACGATCGCCTGCAATATGGCTCCCGGGCTTAATCGCCGCTTCGGCTTTGAGCGCTTCCGCGGATTTGATTCCACGGCTTGGCAGCGCATCAAGAAAGAAGCTCGTATGGCGGTGAATTTTGATGTTCCGGTTAATTTGGCCGGAAGCGATATTTCGACATTAATCGTCGACCGCGCTCAGAAAAATGCCGTCTTGGCCGGTATTTCTCAGTGGGTTAACGAAGGGAAGGTTCGCTTCTCGGCTTGCGATGCCCGTGAAGTTCAGCCCTCCCCTGAGACGCCGGGTTTAATCGTGACGAACCCGCCGTACGGTGAACAATCCAATCCGAAATCCGCCAGCGTGGCTTCCATGATGAAGAACGTGGCTGATAACCTGAAACGCAATTTCGCGGGCTGGGCAGTTTGGATGCTCACAAGCGATCGTGAGCTGCCTCGTCAGATGCGGCTCAAAGAGTCTAAAAAAATCGTTTTCTTCAACGGCCCCCTCGAGTGCCGTTTCTTCCGCTTCGTCATGACAGCGGGATCCAACCGAAAGGAAGATGTCTCTCAAAAGGAAACTTCTTCTGATTAATAAATCGTCGAGGATAACCTCAACAAGGAAAATAAAATGGACACTAAAGATTTTGATGTAGTAGCCATGAGAACCGATCTTCACCAGATCCCGGAACTCGGCTTCAACGAACACAAGACCAGTGACTACGTCGCTGCCAAACTGAAGGAAATGGGGCTTGAACCGATCCGCGGCATCGGCGGAACCGGTGTTGTTGCCTACATTGACGGTACAGAACCCGGACCCACAGTCATGCTCCGCGCCGATATGGACGCCCTTCCTTTTGTTATCGACGGAAAAGATGCCTGCATCCACGCCTGCGGCCATGACTCTCACACCGCTATGGTTCTTGCCACAGCCGCCAAGCTCATCGGCCACGTCAAAAAAGGCCGCGTAAAACTCTTCTTCCAGCCTGCTGAAGAAACCCTCTTCGGTGCTCTGAAGTCTTATGACGACGGCGTCTTGGATGACGTCGACTACGCTTTCGGTGCTCATGTTCGTCCGATCCAGGACATTCCTGACGGCACTGTCTGCGCTGCTGTTCGTCATACTTCCAGCACATTCTGCATCGTCGAACTCAAGGGCAAAGTCGCGCACGGCTCTCGCCCGCACCTCGGAGCCAGCGTTGTTGAAGCAGCCGTTCTCGCAACCAATGCCGTGAACTCTCTCTGGGTCAACCCGAACAAGGCTTGGTCCGCCAAAGTCACATCCATTGACTGCGCTTCTACAGCCACCAACATCATCCCGGACAAAGGCAAGATGATTCTTGATATCCGCGCCCAGGACAATGAAACGATGACCGAACTGCTTGAAAAACTCAAGACAGCGATCACCAACGCCTGCGCATGCGTCAACGTTACCTGCGAAATCACATTCCCGGGCGGCGTTATTCCTGCTGCCGTTTACGACGAAGACTTGGTTGACCAGGTTCGCAAGACCATCGGCGAAGTACTCGGTGAAGAAAAAGTCGCTAAAGACTGCGGTGGCGGCGGAGAAGACTTCCACTACTTCAAACAGAAGAAACCTGAACTTCATGCCGCTTACATCGGTGTCGGTACCGGCGTTACACCGGGTCTGCACGATCCGCGCATGACCATGAACCCCGAATCTCTCAGAAACGGTGTCAAGGTTTTGGAAAAACTGATTCTTAATGTTGTCGGCTAATTCAGCCAACAGATAAGATTCGGAAGGAGGCTTCGGCCTCCTTTCCTTTTAGGATCGTTTGACGCTTCGAACCGAGAAAGAGAATCTTTCAGCCATGTGGAAAGATTCCGAGGCGACGATTGAGAGACCTCTTGAGTCGTAATAGTTTCGAATGATTCTGAGCGACGGGCTGTTCGCCGGCACATGGAAAATGTCTGACACTTCCTTCGGCATCGTTGTCGCAGAAAACGCCTGCTTCACTTCCACGCATTCCTGCCCTGTCACTTCTTCGGCCAAGGTAATGATGAGGTCATCGGATCGTTTTTTAATCAAATCCAGTACTTCCAAAGCATTCGGATAGATATAAACGTAGGTGACGACCACCGCTTCCGGATGGCGTTCGGAGGCCACTCGAATATTCTTAAATCGAATGACTTCTTCACCAGGGATCAAACCCAAACGATCCGCGGTTTCTTCATTGAGAACCAAACGTTCGACGTTTTGGATGTGTCGTGGATAGAGATTGCCGTAATGGTCGATTCCTCGAATATCGTTGTATTCATTTAAGAACCGACCTATGCGCGTTCTAGCTTTTACGCGGGTTCCGACGTGTGCTTTGCGCTCAAACAATCCTTGCTGAGAAAGGTACGCCAGCGCTTTGCGCATGGTATCCCTGCTCACATTAAATTGTTTAGCAAGTTCAATTTCTCCGGGGATGATCGAGCCAACTGGCCATTTACCTAAAGAAACTTGGAGCGAGATTTCTTCTGCAACCTTGTGCCAAATTTTCTTTTGCATAGAATAATTGTCGGTATCAAAAACTACAAATACATTGTAACGATACCGCCTGAAAGATGGCAAAAAGTTTACGAAAAAGCCTCGTCCGAAAGGCTTAATCCGCTTGGCTTACAAGGCTTTTAGAGACTTAAACAGTGGCCTGAAAAGCCACTTGCAGCCAGCCGGTGAGACCGGCTGCTCCGGCAACCACAAAGATCAAAAAGCAAACAAAAGTGACCTTCCCTATTCTTTTCCTCGCAAATAGGTATATCAGCCAGCAAAAAATGACTAGGCTAAAAGCCACCCACAAATAGGTGATGAAATCAACCATGACCGGATCCTCCGGTCAGTTAATGTATCCACGCACTGTTGCGGAATGCGCAAAATCTCTCCGAAATAAGCACTCAGAAACAAACTAAAGATTTAGCGATACAGTTTGGTTTTACCGACCTAGGTAAGGAATGACTTTTCCATGACTATTTCATGGTAGTTCTTCCCGCCAATCTCAACATCGGTCTCAACCATAATCCGGAAGCCTCTCCGTTTGTAGAACGCAATGGCAATCTCGCTTTCAGAAAATGTCGATAGCCACGCTTTTTGAAAATCGTTTTCTTGGATGTATTCCATTGCGGCACCAAACAAAAACTTTCCGAGATTGTTTTCTCTCCAATCCGGTCTGACGGAAAACCATCTGAGCTGCGCAGTGTCTCCTCGATCTACAACGCCGATGGTACCGACAAGTCCCTGTTCGTCTTCAACCATCCACAGTCGATTCAACGGTTTCGGATTAATGACGAACTCTGCAAAAGTTTCTGCAACGTAGCCTTCAAAGGCGATCGGATAATCGAAATTCGAATGCCCGTAGATTCCGGAAAACTCAATCAGCCTGCCGAGGTCACCGGCTTTTAGTTCATGCCTCAATGTAAGTCCGGGAACGTCAAAAATTTCCATGATTTTGAAATAGAAAAAACCGCAGTACGCTCAATTGTATCTGCGGCCGAAGTAGTAAAAGCGGTGTTTTCTTTCACCGCTCTTTTCCTTATTTCATAACTGTCGGAGCCTGATATTCATATTCCTTCTTCAGGATTTCCATCTTGTAGAGCTTCTTCAAGCCTTCATAGAAGGAAGCTTCATCAGCTCTGGACTGAGATGTAAGGGCTTCTCCGCGAATTTCATCGACTTGGCTGTCATCAGCTGCGGGCATCTTGCTGGATTCCACATAGCTGATAACGTAAGCACCATCAGGAACCGTCGTGCCGGTGAAAGCAGGAAGACTCTTAGCAGGAACTGCCATTTCAGCCTGGATCAAAGGCATGGACTGAGACTGAGGATTGATACGGGAAACAGTCAGTTCATGGCCGAAACCTTCCAAATCCTTCTTAGCCTTAAGCTCAGCCAGCTTAGCTTCACCGGCTTTCTTAGCCAAGGCAGAAGCCTGTTCCAGTTCGAGCTGGTCCTTGATCTCGCCCTTCACTTCGTCAAAGGACTTAATGTGAGCCGGAGTGTGTTTAACGATACGGGCAGAAACCAGTGTGTTGGCAGCAACTTCAACAGCCTGTGTATTTCTCTTTTCCTGGAGACAGTCCGGAGAGAACAGGTCTTCAATGACGCGCTTCGTGATGTACTGAGCATCCGGAGATGTCTTCGGCAGACCGGACTGAGTCAGACCGTCGAGCGTATGAAGTGTCAGACCGTATTTTTCAACTGCAGGGTCTAAGCTGTCGCTCTGTTCGTAGACCATGTTGGTAAAGCCATCGGCATTTTCAGCAAACATGGACTGACGGTGCTGATCCTGCCAGAATTTGAGAATTTCACTGCGGACTTCTTCGAACGGACGAACGTGAGCTGGATTGATGTCGGTCACATGGATGATGTGATAACCGAATTCGGTTTTAACCGGTCCGACGATTTCGTCTTTCTTAGCCCCGAAAACGGCTTTGTCGAATTCAGGAACCATCTGGCCCTGAGTAAAGAAATCGAGATCGCCGCCGCTTTCCGCTGTTCCGGGGTCGGCAGAGTTTTCTTTGGCTAACTGAGCAAACTTGGAAGGATCGGCTTTGACTTCGGCAAGAATCTTTTCTGCTTTAGCTTTGGCATCCTGGTCAGCCTTGGCTTTATCTGCTTCGTTGGCATCCGGAGCGATCAAGATGTGAGCTGCGCGTCTGGATTCTTCAACTTCATATTTCTTACGGTTCTGTTCGTAGAAATCTTTCAGTTCCTGCTCAGAAGGTTCAGCAGTCATCTTGACGGTTTCAGGAGACATCACAACAAACTGAATGTTCAAGGATTCAGGAGCGCGGTAGTCGTCCTTGTGTTCGTCGTAGTATTTCTTGATCTGTTCTTCAGAAACCTTGACGTCTTTCATATAGGAGGACGGATCAAAGCTCATCGTACGAACGACGCGGGTTTCGCGAAGAATGTCGTTTAACAGGGCAACCGTCTTCTTAGGAACAAAGGTTGTCTGAGCAACAGAATTCACCAGCATGTCCTGAACGAGGTCTCTTCTCAGTTCATAAACAAACTGCTGGTCGCTCTTGCCGCGGGCGGCAAGATAGTTTTCATACAGCTCAGGAGAGAACTGGCCGTCTTTCTTGAAAGCATCTGCGTTCTTAATCACATTGATGGCATCAGCTTCGCTCACATTCATATAGTGGTGAGCCATCTGTGCCTGGAGAGCGCGTCTCGTTGCAATGTTCTGCAGGATTGCTGCATTAGCTTCCTGTGTTTCGAAGATGCTCGGATCAACGGCACCTCCTTCCTGCTGGCGCATGCGTTCAATATATTCGCGTTTCTGGTAATCGAATTCTTCAGGCTGAATACCTTTACCGTCAACTTTGGCGATTGCATTTGCATCCGGATTCAAACGGCTGTAGCCATTGATACCGATAAAGACGAATGCAGGAATAATCAGAATCATGGCGATAAGCATCAGCCAACGTTTCTGGTTTCTAAAAGATTGGAACATTATGATCCTCAAGCTCTTAGCGAGCGATTCTTATTGGAATACAAAACAAAGGTCTAATTTTACCTTCCGCGGCAAATTTTGAGTGAAAGTTCACGTCAAAAACCTTGAATCTTGGTTAACTTTTGGAAATTTGCAGCACGTACGCATAAAGTTTCCTGTCTCCGTCATGCTCCAAGTTAAGAAAAACTGATTTGAGTTGGACCTCAAAAATATTTTTTCCCGCAAAATCAGTCTACTGATAATTTTCGATGTAACAGAACGCAAAAAATTCCGATTTCGAGTTGCACGAATTTTTAATCTATGTAGAATTCGTTTCACTTTGATGACGCGCGAGCGTTTGAAAAGAAGGAGTGGTAGTTCAGTTGGTTAGAATACCGGCCTGTCACGCCGGGGGTCGCGGGTTCGAGTCCCGTCCACTCCGCCAAGATTCTTTAAGCCTCGGTTTGAGTTCCGAGGCTTTTTATTTTCAGCGGCCCTTCGGCCACTCCAAAATACTATTCCTGATTACCTTGAGCGAAAGGGCTGTTCAGATAATTATCCAAGTCTTTATCGCCTCTTCCGGAAATATTGATCACAACGACGTCGTCTTTTCCAAACTTTCTCTTTTCCAAGACGGCAAGCGCGTGGGAAGATTCAAGAGCGGGAATGATGCCCTCTTCGCGCGTCAGCATGAATGCGGCCTTTAATGCCTCATCATCTGTCACTGCTTCAACTTCCATTCTTCCAGTCTTTGCCAAATGAGCATGCAGCGGTCCGATGCCGGGATAATCCAAGCCCGCAGACAAAGAATAAGCTTCTTTGACTTTTCCTTGTTCGTCTTTCATCAGAAGAGTCTGAGAACCATGGAGAACGCCTTTTTCACCGATAGTCAGCGTAGCTGCAGTTTCTCCGCTGTCAACGCCCTTTCCTGCTGCTTCCGCAGCAATCAGACGAACAGCCGGTTCGTTAATGAAGTGGTAGAAAGCGCCGGCCGCATTGCTTCCGCCGCCCAGACAGGCAACGACGTAATCAGGATTTTCTTTGCCGGTTCTCTCTTTGAGCTGCTTCTTAATTTCTTCGCTGATCACAGATTGAAAACGGGCCACCATTTCCGGATATGGCTGAGGACCGACTGCAGATCCGATCAAATAGAAGTTTTCGGGGTCTTTCATCCAGGCTTCGAGGGCTTCGTTGACGGCGTCGTTAAGTGTTTTTGATCCGCTGATCGCCGGAATCACCTTTGCGCCCAGCATTTTCATTCTTTCAACGTTCGGTCTTTGACGCTGAATATCCAGTTCGCCCATATAAACAGAGCATTCCAAGCCCATCAAGGCGCAGACTGTGGCTGTTGCCACGCCGTGCTGGCCGGCGCCGGTCTCGGCAATGATTCGCTTTTTGCCCATGCGCTTGGCTAAAAGTGCCTGCCCGATGGCGTTGTTGATTTTGTGTGCACCGGTGTGATTCAGATCTTCTCTCTTGAGATAAACATTGGTGCCGTACTTTTCAGAAAGACGCGGAGCGAAATAAAGAGGAGACGGACGACCGACGTAATCTCTTAGGAGATCATTGAATTCTTTTTGGAACTCGGGATCATCGACATAGCGAAGGTAGGCTTCCTGCAGCTCATCAATGTTTTTTTGAAGCTCGGGAGGAACAAAACTGCCGCCGAATTCACCGTAAAAGCCCCTTTCATCAACCGGAAGAATAGATTTATAGAGATTCATTTGAGGTACCTACTTAATTGAAAAACGGGAAAATAAAAAAACCACCGAGTTGTTCGCTCGATGGTTAGATCGGTTCTTTAGCTTCTAGGCCGAAGATTTTTAAGCATTACTCCAGCACCATCGAGTGAAATCGATGGGCCACCACCAACTGTGAGAAGCAACATTGAAGTACATGGCTAGAAAATAAATTGAGTTATATCCGTAAGAAAAATATTATCAAGAAAAAAACAGAATTTCGGTCCTTTAGAAAAAGTTTTTTCTTTTTACGGCCTGAGGATTTTCCCGAACTCAAGAACGACAAGACTTCTGAAGCAATGGCAAAGAAAACTCTTCCTTATACCTGACAGGTAAAGAAAAGTCCCGGAGCGAAATCACGGGACTTTGTTTTGGTTAAAACCTTTTAATCGGCTTCAGCATTTAGCACTCAAAACTTGCTTTTGATTAGTACAAGCCGATGAACTTCCACCAGGCCATACCGATGGTGAGCCAAATCACCACATTGATCGTTGTGATGATAAAGCCGTTTCTCCACCATTCACCTTGAGAAACATAGCTGGCACCGAAATAAACAGGACCGCAGCCGTTACCGTAGTGAGTCAGCGAAATCGGCAGGTTAGCGAAGCAGCCGAATGTGATGGCAACCAGCATAGCTGGAACACCGCAGGCGGCGGCAACTGCCACGAATGCTGCGTACATCGCAGAAATACGGGCTGTAACCGAAGCGAAGCAATAGTGAGAATAGATATAAATGAGGGAGATAAGGACGAAGGATGCAATCCAGCCCATATTAGCGGCAGCAACTGCGGTACCGATAAGTTTGGCGATCCAAGCAATAAAGCCGGACTTAGCCAGCGCGGTAGCCAAGGCAACCAAGCCGCCCATCCAGAACATTGCGTCCCAAGCGCCTTTTTCGGAAAGGATGTCTTTCCAGTCTAAAACTTTAGCAATCAGCATGATGGCGACGGCAAGCATAGCAACCGGTGTTGCACCAAGTTTTGTCCAAGAACCTGTTGCCCACAGAGCCAAGCACATGACAAACACGAATGCGAGGACTTTTTCCTGAAGGCTCATCGGACCCATCTTTTCGAGTTCGTTGACAGCCAGATCGCGGGCGTCGGGAATGTCTCTGATTTCAGGAGGAGAAAGTTTGAGCATCAGAACCGGAACCAGAAACAAGCTGATCAAACCCGGAACGATAGCGGCGACTGCCCAGTTCATCCATGTGATTTCAACGCCGACGGCAGTAGCAGCCAAACCGACGCACAGCGGATTGCCGGCCATAGATGTCAGGAACATCGTGCAGGTCACAGCGTCAGTGTGATAACCGACCTGCATCAGGTACTTACCGATTTTGCCGGCAGTGGGTCCGGGCTGAGAACCGAAGGCATTTGCCAAGGACTGAACGATCGGATAGAAAACGCCGCCTCCTCGAGCGGTTGCTGAAGGCATCGCCGGAGAAACGATCAATTCGGATAACGCGATGGAATAACCAAGGGTCAGTGAAGAACGACCGATGTACTTAATAATAAGGAAAGCAATACGGCGGCCGAAACCAGTTTTGATAAATGCGCGGGAAAGGAAGAATGCGCAGACGATCAGCCAGATTGTGCCGTTGCCGAAACCCATCAGAGCCTGACCGGTCTTTAAAACACCGGTGATGGCGCAGAATGTGAGTGCAATGAAGGCAACCGCACCCATTGAAATCGGCTGAAGAATGAAGCCGGCAATGGTTGCCGCAAAAACGGCAAACAAATGCCAGGCATTAGGCGTCAAACCTTGCGGTGTTGGGCAAACCCAAATCACAAAGCCTATCGCTAGAACTATGATCCAGTTCCTTAGACTTTTACTCATAAAAATCCCCTGAGGTTGTTGATGTAACTTCTTTTCGAAGTTTCCTTTTATTGCGTTTCTAACTCAAATTAACAATTAGAAACACTCTTGATTCTAGGCTTTATCACGTTGGATTTCTCCCCTAGGAACTTTTCTCTAAGTGAAACCACCAACGCTGAGGAAGGTTATTTGCTTACCGGTGAGCCTCTTTTACGACAGCTTTCTTTGTGCGTTTTTTCGTCTTCGTTTTCTTGTTTCCATGAACTAAGTCGATTGGTAAGTACACCCGGCAATAAACTTTTACAAGTGAAATTGATTCTGAGTTGCACCTTCTCGAAATTTAGGTAAAATCTTGATTTCTTCGACAGCGCGAGCGAACGGAGAGACAAATGGAGTGGTAGTTCAGTTGGTTAGAATACCGGCCTGTCACGCCGGGGGTCGCGGGTTCGAGTCCCGTCCACTCCGCCAAGATACTTGTCCGATACTGTTTCATACAGTATCGGATTTTTCATTTCTGCTTTAATTTCAAACAGATAGTTGATTTATACCGTCTCACACGGTTGCACCTAGGCGCAATTTTTTGTGTAATATTTGCGTATACAAAAAATTTTTATTAGTTTTCAGAAACGTAATTTTTACGTATACAAAAATGCCAAAAAATAATTCGAGCTTAAGTGATAAAGAAGTACAACACCTCAAAGGTGATCAAGTCGTAGCGGTTGGCGGTGTACCCGGTCTAACTTTGAAAATCAGAAAAGGCCATAAATGTTGGTACCTACGCTACAGATTCAATAAAGCCGAGAAGATCATAGCCTTAGGGCCCTACCCGTTAGTTTCTCTAAAAGAAGCCAGAGACAAAGGAAATGAATACCGCAAACTAATAATCAACAAGATCGACCCTCAGACTTATCGGGATGAACTTGCGTTAAAAGTAAAGCAGGAACAAGACAAGCAACGGTTAGACGCTTTGACTTTCAGAAAGGCGTTTTACGAATATCTTAGGGACAAGGACGAGCACGACCCGATACCCGATAAAGACCGGCAAGATTTCATTGCAAGGATGAAGAAGTATGTCTTCCCAGTTATTGGCAAAATGCCGATTAACAGTATCAATAACGGTCATATTGCAGAAGTGCTTCGACCTTTGTGGAGTAATCAAGTATCGCTTGCTAGGAAGGTCAGAGCACGAACCCGTGAAGTGTTTGCGTGGCATAAAGGCAAAGGCAACCTATTCGGAGATATCCCTGTAGATAATCAAGTTCTGAGAACTTTGTTGCCGAAATTGAAAGCACCTGAAGAAAAGCATCATCCAATGTTGGCAATACAAGAAATACCCCGTTTTATGAAAGCCTTAAGACTTGAGCCGGGGGCCGTAGCAAGACATTTAGAATTTGCTATTTTGACAGCATCCCGCATGGGCAACGTTCGTAAAGCCGAATGGAATCAAATTAATTGGGAAACTCGGCAGTGGGTTATACCTGCTAAAGAAATGAAAGTACCGCGTAACGGTGATCACATTGTGCCGTTAAGCCCGAGGGCTATAGAAATCTTGCGCGAAATGCAAGAAATGCCCAAACACCGACTGATCTTCAATAACAAGGGTTCAAAGTTTTCAGATATGGCGGGTGCGGCTGTAATAAAACGGTTAAGTAGGAGAGCTGAAAGTAAGGGCGAAAAACCTTTTGTCGATCCCAATGAGGTAGACGTAAACGGCAATCCAAAAATAGCTTGCCCACATGGCATAGCCCGAGCTTCTTTCAGAACATGGGCACTGAACGATGACCTTGGTAACGATAAGAGGTTCACACAACGGACGGCAGAACTTTGCCTACATCACAATGTCTCTGACGCCTACAATGGGGCCTATGAACGAAACGAAGCACTGAAAAGTCGAGCAGAAATGCTTAATGCATGGGCTGACTATTGCGAACAAGAAGGATAAAAGGAGATGGATGACAAAGCGACCGAGTACGAGATTGAAATAAAAATTGGAACATAAGACAAGGTACAAGTTGACTCTCAGGGTTAAAAGTTCCTAACGCCAAAGATCCTCTTGACTTTAAAGACTTTCCTCTGCTCCGTTAGCTAGCAAAGAAAATAGTAGATCATTTAAAAAGTTGGGAAAACCGGTTGATGTTCAATTGATGGCATACCTTTACTAAACGGTGTGTTAATGTAAGGAATAAACTTCTCACCAACAAAAGAATCGCTTCACAAGATCCCATCAAAAGATTATTCCGTTGAAAAACAGAGGACGAATGATATCTTTACTAGAAAACTTGTTGAGCAAGCTCAGAAGTTTGCAGTGTTGCAAGAGAAATTAAAAGGCACTGCCATCAAGCCCGTCAAAATGGCAAAAATGAAGTAAGTGTAGTTGAAATCCGCCTGTACGACGGGCGCGCGCGCCGTATATGACATTATTTACATTTATTTTTAAGTCAGAGAAAAATTAGGAAATTAAGTAAGTATTTATACAAGCTCGTTTGAAAAACTAATGCAAAAAATGGAATAAATGTTAATTAGGGGCTGTTTTAGCCCCTAACTTTATATATATCTAGCTATCCTTAAGCATTTTTAACAGATTGGTTATCGCTGTCAGGTCTCCTATTGTCTATACGAGCCACCTTGTACTGGCGGTTATTACGCTTTTCAAGC
>ULUV01050298.1_pt1 | contig 23900 bp, 27 predicted proteins | sample 1958921 | NCBI WGS metagenome assembly ULUV01 (sample SAMEA4835772, study PRJEB28245) | human gut metagenome | biome: gut microbiome; material: fecal sample | place: Denmark | collected 2008
TTATTATAATCTATTTTGCTACTTTGGCAATATCTTTTTTCTCTTGTTGATACGCCCAGGCGGAATGATTATGGATACTCTCAAATGCCTCACATTCAACTTCAAATTCATTAACAACAGGATGTTCACGCAGTTTTACAACTACATCACGAAGGACATCTTCTACAAATTTAGGATTGTCCCACGCTTTTTCCGTAACAAACTTCTCATCCTCACGTTTTAAAAGTGGATATACCGGACAGGACGCACAGCTTTCTATCATTGTAATCAAATCCTCAAGCCATATATGCTTATCTTCATCATATGAAACTTTGACTGTGATAAATGCTCTTTGGTTGTGGGCACCATTATCCGAAATCTCCTTTGAACAAGGACATAAGGTTGTCACAGGTACCTGTACGCCCAAAATAAACTTGTAATTGTCATTATCAATTCTGCCTTCGAATGTACAATCATAAGCCATTTGGGCAGAAAGTTTTGTTACAGGTGATTTTTTTTCAAGAAAATACTTAAACTTAAATTGAAGTTCCCCGCTTTCAGCATCAAGATTTTGGATAATTTTTTCAAGACAGCCTTTTATATCAACACCAAGAAGATTTTTATGCTGCCATTCATTCAAGACCTCTACAAAACGGGACATATGTGTTCCCTTATAATCCCTTGGCAGCGACACACTAACTCTAGCCTTAGCACAAACAACCTGATTAGAGCTATTCTTCCTTTGTATAATCAGAGGAACATCAATATGCTTGATTCCTACTTTTTGTATATCAACATTTCTTGTATCTTTTAAGTTTTGAATATCCTTCATATTTTCTTTCTTATTTTTATTAAGAATTGTTAAAAATTTGCATCTCAAATAGCAATTTTTAAATCCGCATATACTTTATATAAACATAAAGCTCTCTCTTCTTATTTAAACGGATAGGCCTTGAAAATAACATCAAGGTCTTTTTTTTGCTATTTTTCAGTACACTTATCACAATCATCAAGACGTTTTCTGATGTTTAAGTATCTGTCAAGTTCTCCCCTTAGTCTTTTTAAATCAAGATATAAGGCATTGTTAAGCAACACTCTGTTATCGTATTTTGAATCAATAATATACAATGTAGGGAAGCCGGTTAATGCAATATCATCAACAACTTTTTTATACTGAGGATCTTCTACGTTTAACATGACAATACTGAATTTATCCTTATAAATAGAATTAATAGTCTGGAATTTAGGCATAAATTTCAGACAGTAACCGCACCAGTCAGCATAAAACAATACAAGAGCAGGTTTTTCTGCTTCCATTGCTGCTTCATAATTAACACCGATGTGATAATCCGAAGGTTTTTCCTTTTTGTCCATAATACTTCCATTCAGCGCAAGACAAACGGCTGAAGTAAGAATAGTAACCAGTAAAATACTTAATCCTATAATAATCTTTTTCTTCATAATTTATACTCCTCACAAATATTATACTATAAACAATACAAAAAACCGAAGCTCTAAAATTTTCAAAAAATCGTTTTAATATTTCTTAACATAAGACTTGCATTTTTATATATCATAGTATATACTAAGTATATACTATTTCGTGTTACAAATCCCGCATATCGTTTTAGAAACGGGCGGAGGTAAATCGTGCTTAAAATTCATTTACCCTTAACGAACCGGCAGATTTACCACCGGTATCTTTTGTGAAGCAATAAATAAGGAGTTTAAAGTTTATGAGCAAAAATCGCCCCGTTAAGATGAAGAAGGTTTACCAAAAGTCAAATCCGGCAAAAAATGAAGTTTTATCAGCATCAAATGACAGCATCCTTACCGGCTATTTAAGAGAAATAGCAAACTATCCTTCACTCAGCAGCTCAGAAGAAAAAAAGATTGCAAAACTGGCAAAAGAAGGAGATGCAGAGGCAAAGAAAAAATTAATTCAGGCTAATTTAAAGCTTGTAGTGTGTATTGCAAAAAAGGCAATACATATGTCAGGTCTGCCAATGATTGACTTAATTCAGGAAGGCAATTTGGGTTTAATGATTGCTGCAGAGAAATTCAACTACAAACTTGGCTATAAATTTGCAACATATGCAAGCTGGTGGATTAAACAATCAATGTTTAAGGCAATTTCAGAACAGTCACACTGCATGAAAATTCCTGTATACATTCAGGAAACACTTTCCAAGTTCTCAAAACTTAAATCTGAAATGGAAAAAGAATACAATTGCCAGGTTCAGACAAAAGATGTTGCAAAAAAAATGAATATCGAGCCGGATAAAATAGAAACTTTCCTTTCTGCATACACAAAAACAATATCTATTGAAAGCGGTCTTGAACGTGATAACGGCAAAGATTTAAATATAGCAGATATTCTTGAAGACGAAAAAGCCTCTGTTACAGAAACAGTTGAATACAAAAATCTTCAGGAAGATATAGAAATGGTTGTATCAACCCTGAAAGAACGCGAGCAGGACGTAGTAAGAATGCGCTACGGGCTGGGGAATGCTGCAAAGAGGACTTTAGAAGAAATTGGCAACATCTACGGCGTAACAAAAGAATGTATAAGGCAGACAGAATTAAGAGCACTGAAAAAGATGCGGTTATCAAGCCTTGGACAGGAAATGTTATCAGGTTACATCGGGTAGTGAAGTTCCTCGTGAGTTTATATTTTATATCTTGAAGTAAGGAGCGGCAAATGCCGCTCTTTTTATTATCAATAACTTACCTTATATGGATAATCATCAGGGATTTTCCAGCCGTTATCCTGTATTATTGCAGTACAGTAGTGCCTGTTACCGGTTTTACAGGAAAACGTTGACCCTTCATAGAGCTTGTTAATATTACCATCCCAGCTGGCTTTGTAAGGTTCCATCCCTTTCTTGTAATGGTATCGCCACTGTTCTGTCGAACTTGTCGGATAAAAATTAAAAACAAACAAGCAAATACCTCCGGATTTATAAAAAGATTCACCGTATTTGGCAATACATTTTTTCGGGTCACCGGGGTAAAAATACCAGTCACGCGTATAGCCTGCCGCAGGTCTTAATGCACTACCGTCGGCAAAATATATCATTAAGGAACCATCTGAAAGGGTGTCTGTTCGGGTAACTTTCAGATAAGGTTTCAAATATTTATTAAACCATTTTTCTGCTTCTGATGAGCCTTCTATAGGATTACCATCATCATCTAATTCTGCACCTTTTAAATCTTCGTACCAGTAAGATTTATCACCGTAATCCTTTTCAGCCATTAGAATTGCCTGATTAAATGCTGAATAAAACTTTTGAAGTCTTGTTTCCACAACCCTATTGTTATTCTTCTGAATTAACGAAGGCAGCGTCATTGTGGCGACAACACCTATTATTCCTAAGGTTATCAATACCTCGGCTAACGTAAAACCTCGGGTAATCCTTCTTTTTTCGGCGGCGCTAAATGGTCCTGTGCCTGCGCCAATACCTCGTATGGTGCTTAAACTACTCTGCCCCCCCCCCGAAAAACCTTGTCTTTACTGCGTTTTCCATAACTTAATCTCCTTTCTTAGTTGTATCTGTTCTTTCTTCCTTTTTTTGATTAAATATAAAATTTTTTGAGGCGATAGCGGAAGCAGGGCGAGAGCGTGTCCGAAAAAAGTTTTATATTTAATTTAATCAAAAGGTGTTCCTGCTTTGCGTTATCTGTTTATTTTTGCTCAAGCTAGCTTCCGCTCCGTTCACACTTTCGTCTTGAAAACAAATATTCTTTCTTATTTGCTCTCAAAAGTAAAATTTAAACTTTTTGAGGCAGGAACGTACCCGAAAAAAGTTTTATTTTTACTTTGAATGTACTACTCAGGTCTTCTATTAATAAATATTTTTCTCTGCTTTCTTTATTATAATCTATTTTGCTACTTTGGCAATATCTTTTTTCTCCTGTTGATATGCCCAGGCGGAATGATTATGGATACTCTTAAAATAATATTCCGTATATATATACAAGCACATTCCCATAAAAAAAATTGTCTGCCCCCGATAAACTGGAGGAATTGGCGGCAGACATACCTGAAATTTTATGGGTTAGCTTATTAGTTAAACTTTTAACATTAATTGCACTTTCATAAATTTAACTCGGAATTAGAATTGTAAACTTTTTATAATTACCTATTATTCTCTTTTATCCACAGGAATAGCCCTATTGACGGTGGATTAAGGGCATGATTGTAGACATACTGTCTACGACAAGCCGAAATTATTATAACACAATAGTAAATATGAGTAAAGACATTTGTAAAATCTTTGGCAGAAAACTGCATAAAATACGCGTAAGCAAAGGGCTTTCTCAGGAAGAACTCGGGTTTGAGGTAGGACTTGATAAATCGACCATCGGTAAATACGAATTAGCCAAACGCTGTATTAATATAAAAACTGCCAAACTTATTGCAGATGCACTGGGAGTAAAACTATCCGATATGTTAGACTGATATTGCAGGCAAGTGTCTTTATTAATATTTACAAATTTGAAAAAATAATTAAAATATAAGTATGAAGAAATTAATTATACTTCTTTTCGCAATAATCTTTACAACTGCTAATGCGTCGTTTGCTGACGGCGATTTGTGGGATAATTTTGGAGATCAGAACGTATACGGTCAGGAGCCTGTAAGCGATCAGGATTTTGAAAAAGCACTTGAAAGTAAAAAGAAGAAGAAAAAACGGGATAAAAATATTCCAAAAGGTGAAGAATTCCGCCAGAGCAACGAAACAGATGCGATAAATAAAATGCCGGAATCTCTTCCTATAGTGTGTGTATCCGCACCTGTAAAAATTAGTGAAGATGCAATCCTGCCGGTTGGTCATTATCAGGCAAAAGGTGAGATTAAAAACGGGACTCCTGTAATTCAGCTCTACCAGTCACAGAACCTTATGGCAGAAATTCCTGCAACAGAAACCAATGATGATTTCAATGAACCTGAAATTAATTTCATCAGAATGATTGACTCAGGAAACGAAAATCAGGTTAAATTTATATTCGGCTCAGTTGATTTTAATGCTTATGCAATACTGGATATTGCCCCTGAGGGTAACTAGTTAAATAACAAAAAACAGAAATGCAAACATAAAACAAAAAGATACCGCACTCATCAAAAACCAGGTATGAATAATAGGGTGCTGGTATTCCCAGATTTCTTTTATAGTAACAGCAGCGTTTTCAATAACTTGCATATTTATGCTCTCCAAAAACATTTATCTCTTACACTTCTATTGTCTATATAAACCAAAAAATAGCATCACCTAATTAGTTGATTATTTACCTCCTTTCGGGTAATATACACTTATGCAGAATTTAGAATTATTGATGCCGGCGGGCAATCTGGAGAAACTGGAATACGCGATAAAATACGGAGCTGATGCGGTTTACCTCGGAGTAGTAGATTTCAGCTTAAGAGCAATGAGAAAAGGACAGCTTATTACACTGGATAATTTGAAGGAAGCTGTTGATTTGGCACATAAGCTGGGAGCTAAGGCTTATGTAACTTTAAATATATTTGCTTTTAACAGCGATATAAAACTTCTTGAAAGCTGCATTGACAGATTTAAGGATGCAAATCCGGACGCTGTTATAGTAAGTGATTTCGGGGTTCTCAATCTGGTAAAAAGATATATGCCTGATACTCCTTTACACATAAGCACACAAACAAATACCCTAAATTATGAGAGTGTCAAATTCTGGCAGGATTTTGGCGCAACCCGCGTAATCCTTGCAAGAGAACTTCCTATCTCAGATATAGCCGAAATAAGAAAACATGTTCCGGATATTGAGCTTGAAAGTTTTGTACATGGTTCTCAGTGTGTTTCTTTTTCCGGACGCTGCCTTCTGAGCGATTACTTTACAAACGGTGAAAGAAAAGCTAATCATGGCAACTGCTCACAGCCTTGCCGCTGGAGCTACAAACTCGTTGAAAGCACCAGACCGGATCAATATTACGAAATAAATCAGGATGAAAGAGGCTCTCATATATTAAGCCCTAAAGATTTATGCCTGGTTGAGCATCTGCCAAAGCTTATTGATGCCGGTGTAAATTCATTCAAAGTCGAAGGCAGAACAAAGAGTTTATATTACGTTTCAGCAGTTGCAAAAGCATACCGCAACGCCATTGATGAATGCGTAAAAAATCCGGATGCCGACTTGCACAAATACTTTGTAGAATTAAAAAAAGTAGGTAACCGGGGGTACACAACAGGATTTGCTCTTGGTAACAACGACAGCAGCAGTTACAGTTATGATATTTCAAAAGGACTTGCAGGAGCTGATTTCCTTTGCGAATTTAAAGGCGAAAAAAATTCAGACGGCGATAACTTTGTGAAAGTAAAAAATAAAATTCTTTTAAATGATGAGGTTGAAATAATTACTCCGGAAGAACAGTTTACTGCCAGAGTAATTAGAATCACAAACGAAAGAGGAGAAGAACAACCTCTCGGCAATACAAATGATGATGTGTATGTTAAATTTGACAAAGAACCTGTTAATTTTAAATACGCAATTGCCAGAACAACAGGAGTAAAAGAGCATGTTTCTTAAGCCGGATTATGACTTGAAAAGTATCTACGATATAGACCTGGATGAACTCGAAAAATCAGGAATAAAAGCAATGTTGTTTGACTTAGACAGTACACTTATGGCATCAAAAACAGGCTGCTATTCACAAAAAACACTTGACTGGCTTGAAAAAGTTCAATCAAAATTCTTTACGGCTGTGATTTCAAACAACCACAATAAAGAATATATTGAAAAAGTAAGCGCAATCACTCCGTTTCCTGTTTTATTTGAAGCAAAAAAACCGCAGACAAAGCCGGCAAAGGAATTTTTACAGAAGTATAATATAAATGCTAAAGATGCAGTCTTTGTAGGCGATAGACCCCTAACAGATATTTTATGCGGAAAACTTCTAGGCTGTAAAACAATTCTGGTTGACTCAATTTCTGCTGATAAGGAAGCTAAAATTGTGCGATTTGTAAGACAACTGGAACGATGCAGTATCCGAAAATGATTATTAACAAATGTAAAAACTATTAAAAAATATAACAATTATTTTTATTTAGAATCGTTAAAGTCAGTACAGGTTACAATGTGTGAAAGGTAGCAGATGAAAATTATCACAAACGATAACGGTCAACAATACAAAACTCCCGGGTTTTGGCCTACAGCCGGTGCTGTTATAGCAGGGAATATGGCAGGAAATGTCGTTAGACAAACTATAGGCAGTTTTTCAAAACCAATACTGAATGAAATGAAAGAAACATCTAAGAGTATTGATAATAAGATCTTGCGCCAGGCAATAGATGATGCTTTTGAAAACTCAGGGTTAAGAGAAAAGGGAGTAGAAATTCTCGATGTGAAACCTACCACAGAATCTAAAATTCCAAACTTCTTAAAACCTTTCCACAGCAGACCTTTCAGTGAAGGGGGGGGGGCTCAGCTCCGTAAGCCGTTCTCGGATGCAATATCAGAATCAAGCGAAGTAATTCCTGAAGTAAATAAAAAATTAGCTGAATCTATATCAAAAGAAATGCCAGGCTGGTTTAGAAATACCTATCTTGGAAAATTGTACCGCAAGATATTGCAAAATACCTTTGAACATGGAAATAATGCAGCATTTTTCCCTAAGACCAACAAAATCGGCGTTAATATTGAAAAATTAGGCGCCTCAACTTTCCACGAAATGGGTCACGCTATAAACAGACACATGTCTACTTTCTGGAAAGGAATGCAAAAATTAAGAGCACCGGCAATGATTACAGGCAGTGTTTTAAGCCTTACTGCATTAATAAAACGTAAAAAAGTTGAAGGTGAACAACCTAAAAATAAATTTGATAAAGCAACAACATTTATAAAAAATAACGTAGGCAAACTTGTATCATTAACATTTGTTCCGGTAGTAGCAGAAGAATTAATGGCATCATATAGAGGAAACAAAATGGCTAAAAGCTTATTGCCTGCAGAAATGTTCAAAAAAGTCAGAAAACTTAATGCTTTAGGCGCAATAACATATATTAGTGCCGGAATTGGAGCAGGACTTGCAGCTTTTGTTGCTTCGAAGGTAAGAGATGAAATTGCAGAACCGAAAAAAGTAAGACATCCAAAACACCCAACTGACAAAAAACAGGAAACAAACAGTACTAAATCTGTATAAATACCCTTCACATTAAAAGCGGAACTAAATAGTTCCGCTTTTAATTTATACTTTCATCATCTTTTTCTGTACAGAGTTTTCTGCGTACATCAGCCTCAGCTTCAACATCAAGTAAAACAAAAAGCACATCACAAGCTTCAACTAATGTTGTACCTGTAGGAATAATATACTCTCCATTTTTATAAATCAGCCCGACAACTGATTTTGCCGGAAGATTTATTTCATACAACTGTTTTCCAACAGCGTAGGAGTTCTCTGGAACAGTAAACTCTATCATCTTATTATTTGTATTAGCTGCATTAAACTCCAAAATTGAAGAATGATTTTTCGAAAACCGTGAAGCAACTTTCAAAAGTTTTGCTGCATAAGGAATAGTTGTTCCCTGCAACAGAACAGATATAATAACAACAAAAAAGACTATATTAAAAATTTCCATTGAATGAGGTATGGCAGCGGTAAGAGGAAATGTCGCAAGCACAATCGGAGCAGCACCTCTCAGTCCAACCCACGAAATCATCAGTTTTTCATTTAAACTTCTTTTAAAGAACAATGAACAAATAAATACTGCCGCCGGTCTTGCAACAAAAATTAAGACCATCGCAAGCAGAAATGCCTGTTTTGTGTATACAAAACCTGACTTAAAATTCACAAGAAGCCCCAGTATAACAAACATAATAATCTGCATAAGCCATGCGACAGCATCATGAAATTTTATAAGAGAATTTTTATTGACAAAACTCAACCCTGACATAACCAGTCCGCATACATAAACTCCTATAAAACCGTTTCCTCCGGCAATAGAAATAAAAGAATAAGTAAGCAGAACTCCTGCAATAGTAATAACAACGTATAAACTGTCATATTCAAGCCTTATTTTATTTATTATTAAAACAATAAGTTTTGCAAAAAAATACCCCAGGATAATTCCTATAAACATTTGCCTGAAAAACATAATAACAAGCTGCGGAATCTCAAGTTGTGCGGTAATAAGCCCGATAATTCCCAGAGTAAGAAAAACCGCCATAGGATCATTACTCCCGGACTCAAATTCAAGAAGCGGCTTCAGACTGTCTTTAAGGCTTATATTTTTTGAACGCAGTACACTGAAAACCGCTGCTGCATCAGTTGAAGATATAATTCCCCCGAGCAAAAGACATTCAAGAAACGGAAGGTCCATAAAAAAATACGCACAACAGCCTGCAATCAATCCTGTAATCAAAACCCCGAATGTTGCCAGTACAATCCCTTCATAAAAAACCGGTCTTAGTTCATCAATATCAACACTCAATCCGCCCATAAAGAGAATATAAGATATTGCAATAATACCTATAAATTGAGCAAGTTTATAATCTTCAAATTTTATGCCGCCTAATCCGTCAGACCCGGCAAGAATTCCAAGCAGAATAAAAACAAGCAAAGAAGGCAGTCCTATCTTTGCACCGGCTTTATTAAAAATAACAGCGCTAAGAAGTATTACGGCAGCAACAAGCATAATTTCGTTAATCATAAATAATATAGAAACCAATATTGATAAGAATTACAATGCCGTACAAGCTAAAAAATAAAAATTGGGCTCAGAGGGGCTCGAACCCTCGACCAATTGATTAAGAGTCAACTGCTCTACCAACTGAGCTATAAGCCCAAAAATCAAATGTACATTTCATGCTTTTTCTCAGTTGGCAGAGCCAATTATAAAATACGTTACGTCTACGACTCCACCGGGCAACTGAGCCATAAGCCTAAATCTACAGCTTATGTCTAAATTATAATCCAATAAAAAAAATTTTACAATATATTTTATTCATAAATTTGCAATAAATATACTTTTATGCAAATATAAAGAAAGAGTGATGGATATGGTTAATGAGAAATTAAAAGCAATGATTATGGCTGCCGGAGTTGGTTCCAGACTGGATCCTCTGACAAAAGCAGTGCCAAAGCCGCTTGTTCCTGTTGCGAACAGACCGGTCATGGATATACTTTTTGAAAAACTTGCATCAATAGGAGTTAAAGATGTTGTTGCAAACACCTATTACCTTGCAGAGCAAATTATCAAAAGATACAAAGACAATAATTTCGGAATTAATTTTGAATATATCAAAGAAGAAACTTTATCGGGAACTGCCGGCGGACTGAAAAAATGCCAGTTTTTCTTTGATGAAGGCGAAGATTTTATTGTGCTGTCAGCAGACGGTCTTTCTAATGCTGATTTAAAGCAGGGTCTTGAAGCCCACAAAAAATCCGGAGCAATTGCTACAATAGGGATAAAACAAATCCCGCTTGAAGAAGTATCCCACTTCGGAGTTGTAGTAACTGATGAAGAAGGATTTATAACAGAGTTTCAGGAAAAGCCTTCAGTGGATGAGGCTAAAAGTAATTATATTAACACAGGTATTTATATCTTTAACTATAAAATTTTTGATTACATTCCTGCAAATACATTCTATGACTTTGCAAAAAATGTATTTCCAGAGCTTTTAAAAATCCGTTCAATAAATACATTTAAAATAAACCAATACTGGACAGATATAGGAACACTTGAGCAATACGAACAGTCTACACAGGATTTATTTAACGGCTTGTGCAGCTTTACGCATTCCGACATAAAAGTAAAGGGAAAAGGCTCATATATAACAGGTTCAAGTATAATCCCGGAAAGTACTCAAATTATCGGGAATTGTACTATCGGAGATAACTGTCTTATTGGAGAAAATGTTGTACTGGAAAATTGTATTCTCTGGGATAATGTTAGAATAGATGATAATGTAACTGTTTCAAAAAGTGTGGTTGCCTCACATTCAACTGTAAATGCAGATCTGTATTCACAGATAATCGGAGCAAACCAGGTTATCAGCAAAGAAAAAATCTCTCTAAAATAAAATGTACTTGATTTTTTGATACTTTGATGATAAATTAAAGACTGTAACTAATCTTGGATTGATAATTAAATATATAATTTCTGGGCTTGTGGCGCAGCGGTAGCGCAGAGGACTCATAATCCTTTGGTCGTGGGTTCGAATCCCTCCGGGCCCAGTTTTTATGTTCTTATTTTAAAATTTTAGTATCTTTATTATCCAACATTATTTAATACAGCTGCTATCTACTAAAATCAAAGAATTTTTATATTCCGATTAATGTCCATGTTGTTTTGGGGCTGAAAGACAAATCTACAGGCTGTAGAAACCATCGATTATTCAAAATTTCAAAACGGCATATAATAGCTTAGAGCATTTGCAACCCAATCAAGTTCACTCTTATTAGGCGAATTCTCTATTTTTATATATGTTTGATAAGCAAAACTGTAATATAAAATAAGTTCAAACGAACTGATAAAAATTGACAAAAATAGATACATTAATATATAATTCTCTATTATGAAAATAGATAATAATATGAGTTTTAGGGGAATTTATTATTCAAAAATTCCTTTACCCGCCGAAGAATTGTGCAATATCTCATCTTTGGCAAATTTTTCTAATCTCATTGAGCATAGCCAACCAAAGCTGGTTAAAGATATTATGGAGCAGGCTCCTATTTTTAGAGACTTGGATAATGCTACTGATATTTTTGTAACTACAATGTTTTCAAAAACAACAAATGATATTCTGGGGGTATTATACTCATCATTTATTAATCCTTATAATAAAAAGCCGGAAGCATTGAATATACAAGCTAATGGTTGTAGTAAGGAAATAGTTCTCAAAAAAATAAAAGCTGTTGCAAATAAATTACCCTATTATAATGAATTAAAAGAAAGCATAAAGATAAGCGAGAAACCTCTTAAGTTAAAAGTCGGCAAAGAGTGGTTTATTGGAGAATAAAAAATACTTGCTTAAAATGTTGGGCGAAAACAGCTTATGTGTCCAGTTTATTTAGACTAAAAACAAGTACTATACATTAATTACAGAAGCTTCATTCGTTGCTTCCAGCTTGAATATTACTGGACGAAGCCCGTCGTTACAACTACAGATTGCAACACCCGGAGTTTTTATCCAATCTCCGTAATAAAATAAGTTCATATCAGCTCCATGAGAGAGTGCAAAAACATACTGGTAAATAGCTTTCCACGCTTCATCACAGAAGCCGTCCGGCTTTGCCCAGTCTGCATAAAAAACATCTCCGGCTCTCATCATAGGACAAGGTCCTAGCCCTTCTACCCCGTATTCTTTAGCTAATTCTTCATCTAAAGTTGTTTTTAATACAGTAATCTTTACTTTATTCATCAAAAACCCTTTCTGTATTAAGAATTTTTCCTTAATTTTTCCACAAAATGCTTTAATCGATCGATTGCAACTTTTAAATTCTCAATAGAATAAGCATATGAAATTCTTAAATACCCTTCTCCGCTCATACCAAAAGCCGTACCCGGCACTGCTGCAACCTTTTCCTCTTCAAGAAATCTTGTCGCAAATTCTTCACTTGTCATTCCAAATTCTTTAATACATGGGAAAACATAAAATGCTCCATACGGTTCAAAACATTCCAGTCCCATCTCTTTAAACGCGTTCATTAAAAAACGTCTGCGCTGATTATAAGCTGTACGCATATTTTCAACATCTTCATCACCGTTTTTTAAGGCATCAACAGCAGCATACTGGCTTGTTGTAGGTGCGCACATGATTGCATACTGGTGGATTTTTGTCATTTGTGCAATCAACTCCTGCGGACCGCACGCATAACCTAAACGCCAGCCGGTCATAGCATAGGCTTTTGAAAATCCGTTAATTAAAAGAGTTCTCTCTTTCATACCAGGAATATTTGCAATAGAAACATGCCTGCCTTTATATGTTAAGGCGCTGTATATTTCATCAGACATTACAAAAATATCTTTTTCAATGATAATTTTTGCAATTTTCTCTAAATCATCCTGCTCCATAATTGCCCCTGTAGGGTTGTTTGGATATGGAAGAATAAGGACTTTTGTTTTATCAGTAATTGCAGCCTCCAGTTCTTCCGGAGTTAATCTGAACTCGTTTTCTGCCTTTAAGTTTATAATAACCGTTTTAGCACCTGCAAGATAAGCGCAAGGCTCATAAGAAACATAAGACGGCTGCGGTATAATAACTTCATCTCCCGGATTAATCATTGCGCGAAGTCCAATATCTATAGCTTCCGAACCGCCAACTGTTACCAGAATTTCTTTCATAGGGTTATATTCAAGATTTTGAATACGCTTAAGATAATTACTTATTTCTGTTCTTAATTCTTTTAACCCGGCATTAGATGTGTAAAAAGTCTTTCCCTTTTCAAGTGCATAGATACCTTCATCTCTTATATGCCAGGGAGTTTCAAAATCAGGTTCTCCAACCCCAAGAGAAATCGCATCTTTCATCTCGCTTACAATATCAAAAAACTTTCTTATACCGGATGGTTTTATATTTTGGACTTTTTCAGAAAGAATATTTCTCATGGTGTTATAACCTCTCTTCCATCTTCATGTTTTTTATCAAGAACAGTTCCATGATCTTTATATTTTTTCAAAATAAAATGTGTAGCAGTACTCAAGACACTATCCAGGGTTGAAAGTTTATCAGAAACAAATCTTGAAATTTCTTTTAAAGTTTTTTCCTCAAGTGTTACCAGCAGATCATATCCGCCTGAGATAAGGTATACAGCTTTTACTTCCGGATAATTGTAAATACGTTCTGCAATCTTATCAAAACCCTGCCCCCTTTGAGGAGTTACTTTCACCTCAATAAGTGCAGTTACCATTTCAATTGAAGTCTTTTCCCAGTCGATGAGGGTATGATAACCACATATAATCCCTTCTTCCTCCAGCTTGGAAAGCTCATTTACAACGTCAATTTCCTGAACACCAAGAAGAACCGCCAGCTCTTTTAGGTCAATACGGCTGTTTTTCTCAATGATAGCTAACAATTCTTCTCTCATCTCAATCTCCTTTTGGTAATAATTCAAACACTGCACTCAATTAACTTTGGAATTTATCAAGCAAATTTTTAATTTCCAGAATTTTCTTTTTTGCCTCAGCTTCATTTGAAAAAGATTCCACAACACAATTTTCAAGATGTGTTTTTAAAATATTGCTTTCTACTGATTTAATAGCTGAACGAACGGCTTTTAACTGGATTAAAATATCAGGGCAGTATCTCTGCTCGTTAATCATTTTCTTAATACCTTCCAGTTGTCCGATTGCTCTGTTCAGTCTGGGAATCTCATTTTTATGGCTCGGATTATGGTGTTCTCCGCAGCATTTATTTTCGCTGTTATTTTCCATAGAAGAATTATAGCATAAAAAAGGGAACGGCCTTTACCGTTCCCTAAAAATAATAACGTCTTGCATTATTTTTCTTTTGCATCGGAATTCCCGCCGCAATCCGGACAATGACAGGTATTTCCATCACATTTGCAATTGTCGCCGCAGGTGCAGTTCACACATTTACATTTTGGGTTAGAACATTTAGCCATAAAATCTCCTTTCGTTATATACCCATATAGGGTATGTGCTCATAGTTATATTATACCCCATATGGGTATAATTGTCAAGTGAAGCATTAGTGTTTTTTAGGCAGTGCAATAATCTTGGAAACTTCAATCACAAAACCTGATTTACCATTTGCCGGAGTATTTGGAATTTGATAACCTGCATATATGGCTGTATCTTTTGGGAGTTTATAACTCAACCCGACAATAAGAAACCCCGCAAAATTTTCGTGCCCGGAGTACCAGTCTGCAATTATATTTAATTTATCAGTCACAGGCTGTTCAACTGCGGCAATAAAAGACACAGCATTTCTACCAAAAATTTGTTTAGTACCAACACTTATACCTGAAGTAAGCCTTGTATTTAATTTTGGAATTCTACCGCTTATATGGGCATAAGTCCAGTTTCCGACCCCGTTTCCCTGCAAAGAAACCAGAACTTCAGACCCTACGGTTAATTTAAATTCTCTTTCGGGGAACTTTTCTTTTAAGAACAGAATAGGCATTGCAGACTTAAAACCCAATCCAAGCGACATATTATGTGTATCAGGGGCGCCGAGGTTAAACAAAGTTGCATCAAGCTCTGTATTATGTCCTATTCCCAACGCGGTATAATGAGTACCCAGCCAAAACGCATCAGGCTTCCAGCCGCGGAACTGTGATTCGTGCTGCAAAAAAATTGCACCTTCGGGCGTTACATCATCACTCGGAACATTGAAAACAGTCTGCTGCGCCATAGACGGCAGACAACAGAATATTACGGCAAATACAGATATAATCAGAAACCTCATTTTAAACAGGATTATAATTAGATTTATTGTTCTTCACCATAGATACCTGTATAATTATTAAAAAAAATCCCTGATAATTAGTCAGGGATTTTAATATATATATTTAGAGTTTATTATGCCTGATTTGCTTTATTCTTGCTTCCTCCGCCAAATAAGCTTCCAAGAACAATAATTGTGCCGGCGGCGATAGCACCCCAGATACCTGCCTGTTTCCATTTAAAGTTTTTAACGGCTTTCTGTAAACATTCCGGAGCATCTTTTACGAGCGCTTTGGCTTCTTTATCGTAATTTCCAAGAAATCCTTCTTTAATTCCGTTGCGCAAATTTTTTACATATTCTTCCTGAAATCCGACAAGACCTTTTACTTCGTCTGCCAGACCGGCTTTTCCGGTTTTAGCCAGTTCTTTAACCTGGGCTGCGATTTCATCTTCTGTACCTTTAAGTTTAAATAATGATTTATTTTCTTTAATCAGTTTTTCTAAATCTGCTTCTGAGGCGTTATCTGCAAGCAATGAAATCTGACTTTGAAGAGTTTTTTGTTTTTGAAGCAGTTTTGTATTATGTTCTAAATTAAACTCGCTAACAGCATCTTTAGCATCTTCTGCAACTTTTTTCATATCAATCTTTTTAAATTCTGCTTCAGCAAGGTCAACTGCACTTTTAGCATCTGCTTGAGTTTTATATAAATCAGGTATCAAGGCTTTTTCTGCATCGGTAAGACTTTCAAGCTTTCCGGATTGCGCAAATTTTTTCACAGCATCATAAGTTTTTTGATCTGCAATACCTAGCGCATCAAATGTAGGCTTTTTCAATTCTCCAAGAATTTCTTCTGTGGCAGCTTTAGTCCATTCTTTTTTATTAATCTTATCCATAGCCTTAATCAGACCTTCAGCGACTTCGCCGTTTTTATTCACCGGGTTTGCGAAATAATAACCTGCTCCTGCTGCTGCACCACCGCCTAAAATACCTGTAGCCACAGTTGGAACCAGTGAGCTGCTTTTTTCAAAAGTATCACCCTGTGGACCGCCCTGAAACGCCGGGTTTGATACACCTGTTTGCGAAGCCGGAACATTTTGCGTCTGCTGGGATGGAGCAGTATTTTGTGCATTTCTGTTAAAATACATTTGCGCCAGAAAATCATCATTCATAGCATTGTAATTTACACCTGCAATTTCTCCTGCCATAATAAACCTTTTAACCTTTCACGAATTTAGTAACCTAACCTTATACTTCATTAAACAAAATTTGTATGAAGAAATTGCCTCTTTATAAAAATTTTATGTTACATAAGTTTACAAAACAGATTATCAAACTCAGGAAAGGAAATATCAACCCACTCAAAAGAGTTGATTTGCAGAGGTTTTTTGCAGACCAGACCCGCAACATACAAACTCATTGCAAGCCTGTGATCGTGATAAGTTTCAACTTCGCATCCGCCGGATAAACCGGTCTTCCCGAAGATAACAAACCCGTCTTTTTGTTCTTCAATATCCGCGCCGATTTTTTTGAGTTCTGTTACAACCGCAGTGATTCTGTCTGATTCTTTATTCCTCAAATCACCTGCATCTCTAACAATAGTTTCGCCTTCTGCCTGAGTTGCAAGAACAGCTATTACCGGAAGCTCATCTATCAAACGGGGTATAATATCGCCTTCAATCACACAGCCTTTGAGCTGTTCTGTATAGTTAACTTCTAAATCTCCAACCTCTTCGCCAGCCTGCTCTCTTTTATCAAGTATTTTTATGTTGCCTCCCATTTTTTCTACGACTTCCAGTATGCCGGCGCGTGTGGGGTTTAGACCAACATTTTTCAGGATAATTTTGGAATCGGGCACAATTAACCCTGCGACAATAAAGTATGCAGCAGAAGAAATATCACCGCAGACATCTATTTCAAGAGGATTAAGAAATGATTTGGCTATTGAAACCGATGTTCCTGAAACTTCCAGCTCAGCCCCCATAAACTTAAGCATAAGTTCTGTGTGATTTCTTGATACATAAGGTTCTGTAAATACAGTTTTACCATCAGCAAAAAGCCCTGCAAGCAGAATACATGACTTCACCTGTGCAGATGCAAGTTTTGAGGTATATTTTATACCTGATAAATGACTCCCCTTAACCAAAAGCGGAGCGTGTCCGTCAACAGAATTAATCTCAGCTCCCATTAACGACAAAGGTTCAATGACCCTCTTCATAGGTCTTTTAGAAAGACTCTCATCCCCTTTCAGGACAGAATTAAAGCTTTGTCCTGCAAGAATTCCAGTCATCAGCCGCATAGTTGTTCCGGAATTACCGCAGTCCAGTTCAGAAACCGGAGCATTAAGATACCCATTTGAATTTACAAAAAGGACACCGTCGGAAAAGTTATACTCCACACCAAGAGCACTGCAAACCTTCAATGAAGAATGAGGATCCTGTCCGTTTGAAAAATTTCTTATAACAGACTTACCCTTTGCAAGCGATGCAAACATAACCGCCCTGTGTGATATTGATTTGTCTGAAGGGATGGTTACTTCCCCTCTTAGTCCTTTTGCTGTTTTTTTTATAATCTTATCCATAAAAGTTTCCTGTAAAGAAATTTTATCATATAATCGAATTTATGGAAGAGATTTTTCTTGAAACTAAACGTTTAATACTCCGGGAAATGGATGAAAAAGATTTTGGCGAACTTGCGAAAATGCTCAAAAACCCGCGAGTAATGTATGCCTGGGAGTATGATTTCGATGATAATGACGTTTTTGGCTGGATAAAAAAGAACAAGGAATATTATAAAAAATATAATTTGGGATATTTTCTTGCAATAGAGAAACAGAGCTCAGAAATTGTCGGACAGTTTGCCCTATTACCTGACATTATTGACGGGAAAGAATATTATGAAGCAGGATACATTTTAAAAGAAGAATTCTGGCATAACGGATTTGCACGCGAAGGAGCAAAGGGAATTGTTGATTATGCTTTTAACAAATTAAAATTAGACAGCATAATTTTTGAAATACGACCGGAAAACAAAAACTCAATACATGTTGCAGAATACCTTGGTGCAAATGTTACCGGAGAATTTTTAAAAAACGTCCGCGGGCGGCAAATGAAACATTTAATTTACACATTAAAAAAGTAATTGAACATGAAACTTTTTCATGTTAGACTGAAAAAAGAGAAAAAGAGAGGTGTCCGAGCGGCTTAAGGTGCAATCTTGGAAAGGTTGTGTGGGGGCAACTCCACCGTGGGTTCGAATCCCATCCTCTCTGATTTTTTAATTTTTGATAAATTCAGCAGTGGTACAAGTGGTGTAATTGGCTCTATAATAATATTTTGACCATCATATAAAGAGTTCAAAATAGCATTTTTATAAATTTATGTTTTTCTTCTGTTGATTAGCTCAAATACAGTTGTGGTGCCTTTGTAAAAAGTTCGAGTGTAAATTTCGCATTTTCTAAAATAGTGTTTGGGTTGAGTTGTTTTGTGGTATTTTCAAAAAGTAAATTATTTAATTCTTCGGTAAGTTCTTTTTGCTTTAATTTGATGCAAACAGGCTATAGGCTATAATGTTGACAGATTATGATAAAGCAGGTCCACAGTACTTCTTATATAATTCCATTACATCATTTGAGAATACGACTCCGTCTTTGAGCTGTGCATATGTTTCAGCAACAAATTCTAGCGGCGACTCTGTTGCATAACGGCTTACTTTAGCTGCTATTTGTTTTACTTCCGGTTTATGAAAATCTTTTACAACTGTTGGAATATCTTTATTTAGTCTGCGATATACTGCAATTTTATCCATATCTGCTGGATGAACACCGTTAATATAATGTTTCATATGTCCAAGTTCATGATTTAAACAATTGAACATTGATAACTTTTTCAAAACAACTTTTCCATCAGGACCAATAGGAGAGGTAACTAATCCCATTACTTGCTCGTATAAATCCATAGAATATTTCAGAGAAGCTGTTGAAACATCGTAATTATTTATTTTGTTTACCAATTCATTAATTTCAGCTGTATTATATTTTTCACCTTTTAAACAGATTTGACCTGCACTATTTACCTGCCAAATTCCATGAGGATTGGTTTTTATTTCTGTTAACAGCTTAGGAATATTCTTTAAATTATTCAAGTTTATAGTAAGTAAATACCCTTGCTGTCCTTCACGTTTTATAACTTCATCTATTATTCCAAACAATGTATTACCATCTAATATATTATAATCTGTCGATACAAATTTAGGATATGCTTTAAAATCCTTAATCTTACTGCTATTATGTACACCTGTTAACCATTCATTTACAAAGTTTACTACTTCAACATCTTCTATACCATTATAGTGTACACCTAATTTTTCTTTTGCAAATTTGGTAGCCTCCTGAACAGTTTTAGCAGGCTTAAATTCAACATATTCAGCTAGCTGTTTAGCTGATTTACTTCCAACTTTACCTCTGCTTAATATATAAGCTGCTGTTCCAATTCCAACAAGAGCTAAGGTTCCCAGTCCCAGTTTTGCATTCTTAGATAAACCTGTCTTTTTGTCTTGAACTTGATTATTAGTACTTAACGAAACCATATCAGGTTGACTTGTAAATGTAACATTACGAGCAGCTACCGTATTATTGAATTGGTAGTGACCGTAATTCATATATGAATTGTAACCTGCTATTGGATATGTCATGTGAACTTAACCTTTTACACTATATATAATAAGTCAGATAACCTTTAATAATTGATAAGATGTTAAGTAGTTTGAAAAATTTGTTACATTCAAAATTCTCAAACTTTCTATTCCAAATCATCTTATCAACTATCTTTTTACAATAACTTACTTTTCGAATACCCTTCTGTAACGAAATAGCTATTGGAAATTGTTCCGTCAGTAAAGTAATTTGTAGAATTTATTGTAACCTGCAGAGGATCCCAGAAGCTTACCTCTTTTCCATAAATATTATATACTGGGTAGCCCTTATAGTCTTTAACTTTAGAAAAGTTTTTTGCTATTTTATTTTTTAAGTTTTCAAAAGCTTGTGTATCTAGCGTATACCTTTCCTTTTCAATATCAGAGCAAATAGATCTGAGCTGTATATATTTTACATTAGGAAACTTTGAAAGGTATTTTATAGTATTCAAAATATCATCTTCATTATACCTGTTAACAACAGTTGCAACTCTGCAGTTTTCTCCGCTTTTTGGTATTATAATATCCCAATCCGGCATTTTTGAAGTTCCGATAATCTTTTTATTTATATCCGGATTGACGGAGTGAATTGAATAAGAAATTCCGGAATTTAAAGATGATAAAACTTCTGGCATTTGTTTTGGATAATAATATCCGTTAGTTCTTATGCCGACTTTGAAGCCCTGTTCTTTTAAATATTTTATCAATTCCGGCAAATATTTATATAAAGCAGGGTCGGTATTCATTCCTGTCAAATATAATTTCTCTATTCCAATATCTTTAGTATCCTTCAAAAAACGATTAAAATTCTTCCATTCTTTAAAAGGAACATTTAATTGAGAAATTTTTGTTATATTTTTACCAACCTGTTCAGATATATTTTTTAACTCATTCCCAATACAGAAAAAACATTTTAAATTACATTTCCCCATTAAGTTAATATTTGCAAAAGTAGGCTTTTCCCTATTTCGGTTTTTTACGGATTTAACAAAGGCATCCGCTATTTCCTTTTTACCCGAAAAGCTTAGAGAATAGGGCTTATACGGTGCCCCCCCCCCCCGTAATTGTTTCAGATCTAAATAGATCAGAATTAAGTATGTAACTGTGTAACTTCATCATAATTTTCTCCTTTCTGTTGTAATATGTAAAACAGAAAAAATTTTTTTTTTGCCTGCTCTATAAAAAATATTAAAATTGTATATCAAAGTATTTAAAATTTATGATATACTTTTATAGTATGAAAAAAGTAATCTGGCTGTTTATATTTTTATTATCTATACAATGCAGTATGCTGGGCGCAGAGGAATTAAAAAAAGTTTACCTCGATGAAGCCATTGATGCTGCGCTTAAAAATAATATAGATTTGAAAGCCGCACAAATAGAAATTAATATAGCAAAGAATAATATAAAATCGGCTAATAGACTTCAAAACCCTTCTCTTGATGCCTTTTACTTTCTTGGAGGTGCAGGGCAGAGCGAGCCTAAACAGCTCGGTGTAAGCCAGGAAATTGAAATTGCCAAAAGAGGCGCAAGAAAAAAACTTGCAAAGTCAAATCTTCAGCTTGTTCAGAAAAATGTTGATTATACAAAATTTGATTTAAAAATGGATGTAAGAGAAGCTTACATTAATCTTGTTGCTGCAAAATCAATCCTTCACACTCTTGAACAGCAGAAACTTTTACAGGATGAACTGCTTGAAATCGCACAAACCAGATCTAAGGCAGGAAAAGTTCCGGAAATTGATGTTTTACAGGCAGAAATTGCTCTTAACCAAATGATTACACAGGTTAATTCAGCTAAAGTTAATGTTAAAACCGCACTGAGCAGTTTTAACAAAATAATTAATGATCCTAACCATATTACATACGACAGTATGGATAAAATTTTCTCTGAAGAAAATAACTTTGATGAAATGTTAACCCCTCCTCCGGATTTTGAATTTCCACAGTTCTCTGAAATTGTTCAAAAAGCAATTGCCAAAAGGTTTGATATTCAAATCGCAAAACAACAGATAGATGTTGCAGAAAAAAATCTTACAGTTGTTGCCCGTCAGAGAATACCGGACATTTCTCTTGTCGGAGGTTACGCATATCAGGTAGGCTCCCAGATGGACAGCGGACACTTTAACAGCGGAGCTTATGCAGGAGCAAGCCTTGTTAACATTCCACTATTTTATAACTACTCGCCTGAAATTCAAAACGCTGCATATAAGCTTCAACAAGCTGAATTAAATTATGATTCGGTTAAAAATAAGGCGATTAAAGATGTAAGTGCTGCGTACGAAAAATTTCTCACAGCAGTCGAAAATCTCAACTATTATGAGAAAAAAATTGTTAAAGATTCCGAGGAACTGATAGAAATATCAAAAGACAGTTATGAAAACGGCAACTCCGATATAACTTCACTGATAGTAATGAAGCAATCTTACAGATCAATTATTGTCGGTTACACATATGCCCTTGCAGATTATTACAACAGCTGGACAAACTTCCTGAGAGAAGTAAACGATGAAAACTTTGACCTGCCGGAAGAAGAAGTTGAAGAACTCTAAACTTAACGCCAGTTTGGATAATAATATATAGTTATAATATCAGTAGGACGGAGTTTTACATGCCCGCCCTTTATAAAATTGGTAAGAGAACCCACGAACGGGATTAAAGTTAAAGACCATTTCAAAGGATAAACCCAGAAGCATCTGTTCTGTCCTTTTTTTACATATCCGCCCATTAGCTGTGACTGCTTTATACCCGGAAGCTCAAAATCATCAATCATAATCTCTGCTGGAAAACCGTTCATTCCGCTGGTTACTATAGTTTCGATACGTCCTTTTACAATGTCACCTTTTTTTAAAATAAGCTCTTCATTATAATAAACATCTCTTATAACTCTAAAATCAAGCAGTTCACCTTCCAGCAGCCCTTTTTCGCTTGAAACCTCTTTTGTGACCGCAAGCCTTACCGGAATTGCGGTTGTATCTGTATAATCATAAGGAAGAATTTTTTCTTCAGAAACATCAGCATTTGTTTCCTGATACTCATTTTCTGCAAGAGCAGCAGCATTGAGGCAGAGAATTATAGAAGTAAGAAATACCGCAAAAAATTTAATCATAATCCACTTCCTCGGTAGAACGGTTTTTTATTTTTTCTTCAAGCTTTCTACGGTTGGAAAGAGAAGTTAAAAGAAAATTTTGATAATATTTATTGTTAACATAATCATTGTTTTCCAAATATTGCGGATATTTATAGGTAATATACTCATAAATACGGGCAAGTCTTTTGGAAGTTAAATTATGTCTGGAAAATCTGTCAAACCGTTTTTGCGGACAAGTTTTGTTAATAAAAACGATTAATGCAAGCGGGTTGTAACCGGAATTTACCATATAATCAACAGCTCTTTTATCAGCTACGGTTTCAAACTTTTTAGAGCCAAGCGCTACCTGTACAGAATCGAGGGTTCCGCCCCAAATACCACTGTAAGATTTCACTGCCACAGAAATTTCTCTGGCAAGCATTGCTGCAAGTTCATCATCAGTTTGCACTGATTTGTACAAACCATCGTAAACAACAACCTGACGGCTGGTTAAGTCTTTATCAAGAGAAATAAGCTTTTTCTTTTCTTTTTTGTCATAAACAAATATAATCCTGTGTGGGATTTTATTACAATTAAGCAGAGTTGTGCCAACATTATCAATCCTTGACTGAATTGTATTTTCAGCCGCGGCTTCTCCTTCAAAAAAAGTTCCTGCAAGCACAGGCTGTACAAACATAACAGCAGCCGCAAACAGTATAAATTTCTTTAACATAATCCGCTATCCTTCTTTTAATTATTTATTATAATATACTTTTTTG
>ULUV01044067.1_pt1 | contig 23829 bp, 24 predicted proteins | sample 1958921 | NCBI WGS metagenome assembly ULUV01 (sample SAMEA4835772, study PRJEB28245) | human gut metagenome | biome: gut microbiome; material: fecal sample | place: Denmark | collected 2008
TACAAGCTCTCCTTATCGGGCCTGTGGGAGGAATACCCCAAGAACAGCGAATCGAACACTTACCTGCTGCTCAACACCGACAAGTCGGGCTACCAGTGGGTAATAGACAACGAAGGAAGGCTTACCGACCAAAAGCCCTTGACGTGGACCGCAAACAAACAGTATATCACCTTGAATTTCGACGACATAGGCTCGCTGAAAATAAAATACGACCTGTACGGGAACATACTGTCGCTCGCAACGGGCAAGACGTACAAAAAGATTTAGGACATTATAAATTTGCATGAGGCTGTACAGGCATTTTGCCTGTTACATACAAAAAGCCACGGTATTGAACCGTGGCTTTTACTTTATCTTTCCTGCGCCTGCCGCTATCGTGCGCAGCGCTGTTTACTACACGTTACAATATGTCGGCCAGTTTGTAGAGTTTGTTGCTGTTGCTGCCTTTTATAAGTATGGTACGCCCGCTTATGTCGCCGGCCTTTATGGCGTTTTCCACTTCCGTTTCATTCTCGAAGGTGCGGTACTGTGGCGCAATGCCGCTGAAGTTTTCTCCCACGAGCCACACTTCGCCGAAACCGGCCTTGTCGAGGAAATCGACTACCTTGCGGTGCTCTTCGACGCTCTCCTTGCCGAGTTCGTTCATCTGCCCGAGTATTACCATCTTGTTGTCGGCGTGCATTCGGGCAAAGTTTTCCAACGCGGCCATCATGCTTGTGGGGTTGGCATTGTAAGCGTCTACGATAAGCGTGTTGCGAACGGTTTTCACTAATTGCGAACGGTTGTTCGACGGAACATATCCTGCAAGAGCGCTGTTTATGTCGGCAACAGGGACATTGAACTTCAATCCTACTGCTATTGCTGCCAGAAGATTGGAGATATTATAGCTCCCTATCATCCTTGTGGTGACATACTGCCATTCTTTTCCTTTTTCGCGCCAGCGGAACGACAGGTACGGCGTGCAGTCAATCACGTTTCCTTCTACAGCCAGGTCTTTTCCGGGCTGCGTTCCGTAAGACACCGTTTCCAATCCTTCCGACATGCGTTGCAATATGTCGGAATCGCCGTTAAGGAACACGGTTGTGTTCTTCTTGGCCCGCAGGTAATCGTAGAGTTCGCATTTTGTGCGTACCACACCTTCGAACGAGCCGAAGCCTTCGAGATGTGCGCGCCCCACGTTGGTTATTATCCCGAAATCGGGGTCGGTTATCTTTGATAGCAGCGCAATCTCGCCGGGATGGTTGGCACCCGTCTCTATTACGGCCACCTGGTGCTTGCCTGTAAGCCGCAGCAGGGTTTTAGGAACGCCGATATGGTTGTTCAGGTTGCCTTCGGTGTGGAGTGTCTTATATTTTTTTTCGAGCACGGCCGACACAAGTTCCTTTGTAGTGGTTTTTCCGTTCGTTCCCGTTATCTGTATTACCGGAAGCCCGAGCGTTACACGGTGCAGGTGGGCAAGCTGCTGCATTGTGTCGAGCGAGTTTTTCACGAGAATATACCGCGGGTCGCCCTTGACGGCGTACTGCTCCTCGTCCACGACTGCATAGGCGCAGCCTTGTTCAAGAGCTTTGGAGGCATAGGCGTTGCCGTCGAAGTTATCGCCGCGCAGGGCAAAGAAGATAGAGCCTTCGGGGCAGTTGCGGCTGTCGGTGGTTACTGCTTTGTGCTTCAGGTAAAGTTCATATATTTCTGACAGTTCCATGTAGTGTCTATTTTTAGGAGGTGTGCAAAAATAATGCTTTCCTACATCAGGGCAAAGGGCATATATTTATATTCTGCTTCAACTGCGCAGTAAAGTTCCTGAAATTGCATGTGGATTTATCATATTGCGGGCAGGCGGGTACGATAAAAAAAGCGGCACGGGCCGGAAAACAATCACCGCACCGGCCGCAGTAAAATACAATCCCGACATGAATTGAATCATGTCGGGATTATTATGGTCCATTCTGCGAACAAAGGGGAAAACTGTACCTTGTGTTTTCCTGCCGTGCGGGAAATATTTGCACAGGCTGGTTCTCCTACTAATGTTTGCGCCTTTACCGCAGCTTTATTTGTTCAATCGCCAGGTAGCGCCGTCACGCGTGTCTTTTACTTCGAATCCCAGGCGTGCGAGTTCGTCGCGTATTTTGTCGCTCGTGGCCCAGTCTTTTGCTTCCTTGGCACGGCGACGCACCTCGAGCAGCATGTCCACCGCCCCGGCGAACGCTTCTTCGCGCGCGGCGTTCGAAGTCGCCTCGGCCCTCAGTCCGAGAAGCCCGAATGCGAATACCGAAAAGAGTTCTTTGAGTCCTTCGACAGCCTCGGGTGTTATTGTCGTGGTATGGTCGGCCACTTGATTTATCACATGGCACGCGTCGAAAAGCAGGCCTATCACTACGGGCGTGTTCAGGTCGTCGTTCATGGCGTCGTAGCATTTGCCTTTAAGTTCTTCTACGTAAGCCTTGGTTACCTGTCCGTCGGGCGCAGCGGAAAGCCTGTCGAGTTCCGCGTAACCTGCGAGCAGTCGCTCCAGCCCTTTGCGGCTCGACTGCAGGGCTTCGTTTGAAAAGTCGACCGTGCTGCGGTAATGCGCCTGGAGTATGAAGAAACGTATCGTCATGGGCGAATAGGCAGAAGTGAGTTTGGGATGGTTGCCCGTAAAGAACTGTTCGAGCGTTATGAAGTTGCCAAGGCTCTTTCCCATCTTCTGTCCTTCGATGGTAATCATGTTGTTGTGCATCCAGTATTTCACCATTTCGTCGCCTTGCGAAGCAACGGCCTGCGCTATTTCGCATTCGTGGTGCGGGAAAACGAGGTCCAACCCGCCGCCGTGTATGTCGAAATGCGAGCCGAGGTACTTGCGCCCCATTGCCACGCACTCGGTGTGCCAGCCCGGGAAACCTTCGCTCCACTTGCTCGGCCAGTGCATGATATGTTCGGGTTGCGCCTTTTTCCAAAGCGCGAAATCCACCTTGTTTTTCTTTTCGCCTGCTCCGGCAAGCTCGCGGCTCTCGTTGATAACATCGTCGAGGTTCCTGCCCGAGAGTACGCCGTAGCGATGCTTTTTGTTGTACGCCTCGATGTCGAAATATACACTTCCGTTGCTTTCGTAAGCCATGCCGTTGCCGAGAATCTCACCAACGAGCTGCTCCTGCTCGATTATGTGCCCCGTAGCGTGAGGCTCTATGCTCGGGTCCTCGACATTCAGTGCGTGCATGGCTGCATGGAAGCGGTTGGTGTAATACTGTGCCACCTCCATCGGCTCCAGCTGCTCGAGGCGGGCCTTCTTCTCTATCTTGTCCTCACCCTCGTCGGCGTCGTGCTCCAAGTGGCCAACGTCGGTTATGTTCCTTACGTAGCGCACCTTGTAGCCCAAGTGCTTGAGGTAGCGGAAAAGCACGTCGAACGTAATGGCCGGGCGCGCGTGGCCCAGGTGCGGGTCGCCGTACACCGTCGGGCCGCATACATACATTCCCACTCTGCCGGGGGTTACCGGCACGAATTTCTCTTTCTTGCGCGTGCGCGTATTGTATATTACAAGATTCTGTTCCATATCAACACATTGTTTGGCTTACAAAATTAGTTTAACCCGCCTTACGCGGCAAAAATTAAGACAACAAATTTTCAAAAAGCTGCCCTGCGGGCAAGAAAGCCGGCATGTTGCGCGGCCTTAAAGGGTAAAAAACGTTTATTCAAGAACCCCCGGTTGCTTCTACCGGATTTTCGATAAACGGTACGATTTTTTTCTACTACTTTCAAAAACCCGCAAAAAAAGGTCGGACATATTTTAAAATACAAGGCACATATTTTAAAATACGTGCCTTGTATTTTTTCTTTTCTCCGAGCAGGGGTATAACATTCTCTGAATCAATATAGTTAAGAACTGTCGCAATTTGTCCGTTTCGCCACACGTGAAACGCCGCAAGGCAAAGCCGTGTTTTTACATGCCTTAACAATCGGGAAGTTTCAGATTTTCATCTGCTCGTAGTCCTTGGCCAGCCCGCCCTCGCCCGTCTCCTTGTAAAGCGACGGCAGGTCGTGGCCCGTCTGCTTCATCACGTCCACCACTTTATCGAACGAAACGCGGTGCGTCCCGTCGGTGAACATGGAATAAAGGTTAGCGTCGAGCGCACGCGCCGCAGCGTATGCGTTCCTCTCAATGCAGGGTATCTGCACAAGGCCGCACACCGGGTCGCACGTCATGCCGAGGTGGTGTTCGAGCCCCATTTCGGCCGCATATTCTATCTGCGCCGGACTTCCGCCGAACAACTGGTTGGCCGCAGCCGAGGCCATTGCGCAGGCTACGCCTACCTCGCCCTGACAGCCTACCTCGGCACCGGATATGGAAGCGTTTTCCTTTACTATGTTCCCGATAAGCCCTGCCGTGGCAAGAGCGCGCAGTATCCTCGTATCGCTGAACTCGCGTGTTTTCTGCAAATGAAACAGCACTGCGGGCATGACACCGCACGAGCCGCACGTGGGTGCCGTGGCGATAACCCCGCCTGCCGCATTTTCCTCGCTCACCGCAAGAGCATAGGCAAATACCAGCGCGCGCGACTGGAGCGACTGCTTGTATCCAGAAGCACGGATGAAATAACTGTATGCCTTGCGCCGCAGATTCAGAGGACCGGGCAGCACTCCCTCGTTGTCGAGGCCGCGCTGTACGGATTCCTTCATCACTCGCCACACCTCGGCAAGGTAATCCCACAAGTCGGAGTCTTCGCACTGTTCAACATACTCCCAGTACGAACGGCCGGTGTTCTCGCACCAGGCCAGGATGTCGGTCATACACTTCATTTCGTATATGTCGCGGCTTTCGGTCATGCTGCCGCCTTTTTCCTCGGCCAATGCCCCGCCGCCAATGCTGAACACAGTCCACGAGCCCGACTCGCTTCCCGAAGCGTCGAACGAAACGAACTTCATGCCGTTGGGATGGAACGGAAGGAACTCCTTAGGTTTCCAAACAATGCTGACAGGAGCGTGCGGCTGCAGCACTTCTTCAATGGCAACATCGGTCATGTGCCCCTTGCCTGTGGCGGCAAGGCTGCCATACAGCGTTACCTCAAAACGTGCAGCGCCGGAGTGGCTTGCAAGGAACATTTCGGCGGCCTTGCGCGGGGCCATGGTGTGGCTGCTCGACGGCCCCGTACCTATGCGGTAAATTTCTTTTATCGATTTCATAACTGCAACATATTATTATCGGAAAACGAGCATAAAGTTACAAAAATGTAGCTCAGGCATACAAAAAACGCCTGACAATTCAACAGAATCAACAGGCGCTCTCCGTACCCTTAAACAATGAATTATTGAACCTTTGGAACGATTTTCGCCTTATTGTGGAATATCTGAAAAGTGTAGAAGGAATAGTCAAACTTATAGAGTCAATCTAAAAATATACCCTTAAAAACACCTTATCATTTTCAGTGCTATTTGAGGATACTCGGTGAGGCGTATGATGTTGATAGAATATGCCTTAACTGCCGTATCCTCGCTCTTATTATGCTTATTTGTGCTAAGTACAGTAGGGCGTGAATGATATGCCGTATGTCGCTATAAAATTGTAGAAATTTTGAGAAATAGCTTACTACTCTTGAAAAACTTTCCATCCTTACCCATATTTATATATAAATAAAAACTTAAAAGCAAAGGAAATGAATACAAACAAAAGAAAGTACAGGGAGTTAGACCCTGAAACAAAACAGAAGATTAGTCAAGCAATGAAAGGGAAAAGCAAATCATTCACACATAAGGAGGCTATTTCAAACGGTTTGAAATCCTATTGGAAGAATATCCCTCATAAGCCGACAGCAAACTGAAAATGATGAGGTGGGGAGGTATAACTCCCTACCTTTCATTACTACTTGTCAAGGTGACAAAACTTGTCAATCAGCAAGAAAAATAAAGGCATATCATAAATATATAAATGATTCGTTTTGATAAGCTCAAGATTATTACCGACATAAACTATATTTCCAACATAAATGATAAAGCATTTACAGCACAAAGTGTGGGAGAGCAACTCCTATATTATAAATATAACATTAAGAAGCCTTATTCGCTGTGTATCATAGCTGATTATCAACATTCTGAACTTTCCATTGAGTTTACAGGAAAAATCCTAAAAGATGAATATATACACCTCATCAATAAAACCAATATAAGGAAGTGTTTTGAGGAAATCAACGGATTAGGCATCTGCACTTTATCAATAGACGAAATCCTACAAAATTCGAAGGTATGTAAATGCGATATAACCAAAGATATATGTTGTAAAGACCTCAATAACATTATTGCATACATCAAACAAAACCTATGTAATTACAGGAAATGGATTCCCAAAGAAAAGCGTAATGGAATAGTGTTGGAAAATGCTGCTGATACTCCACGATACCGCAAACGTCTTACCATATATAACAAAGAACATGAACTTGGCCTTAGTGGAAACAAAGACTTTCTTGGACTTTTATCCGACAGGAAGGCATTACTTGATTACTTCAAAGGGAAAATCCGTTTTGAGTTGAACGTGAATGCGGAGGCTCAAATCCGAACCCTGCTTGAAATCACAAACAACACGTTAAATGAAGTATTAACCTCAACAGCTAATCCATTAAAGACGGTATTTAATGAAGCTGTGAAAGAAACAGGAACAACACCCTGCGCAAAGAATGTGTCGAATTATCTACGATATTTGCTATTGAAAGATTGTGATTTCAATTTAGCAATCGTTGAAGCAAAAATTAGAGCTTTGTCATCGAAGAATACAGCAATCAGCAGAGCTATGCAACCATATAGACAACTTCTAAATGACTTGAACCGTTCTGCATATCCTAATATAAAAATACAAGAGCTAATAAGTATGGTATGACTGCGGAAATGCGGAGGTGCGGAGTTACTTTTCTCACTTTTCCAATTTAGAGAATTTCGATTCCGCACTTCGCACTCCGCACCTGCAAAATATTCAAAAATAGCGATATTCACCTATAAGTGAATGTTTGTTGTCGTTCAATATATCCATAATTGGCTTATCTATCATTATATCAATACCTTATATAGAAGTAAAATATTCACTTCTGATTGTTTTTGAATATGGGAAAAAGAAAAGGTTGGCCGTTGCTGACCAACCTTTATTGTTATTTCCAAGGATCTTTATCACCCCTATACATAAATCCAATTTCACCATTTTCATAGGAATAACCTCCATGTACAAATCCATAAGCATCCACACTATTGGGCATCTTAGAATGCCAATACAACATTCCATTCAAGGGAACAAGTGTATAGGAAAAGCCCAAACTACCATTCCAAGTAATGCAAACAAATTTTTCACCATTATTGGAATATCTGCGTTCCTCGATTTTATAATTAGTTACAAGAGGCTCTCCCCAATTACCTTCAGACGGTGATACTTCATAGAAGTATAATTTTCCATCTTTGAAGTGTAATCTATACCAACGGTCAACACCGTCAACTGTACTTAAATCCTCTGTAAAAGTCCAAAAAGTAGAATCGATATTTTTTGATACGCTATCTATGGAAGAATACATTTCCATTCGGAGATGTTCCTCTTTTTGGTCTGAATAGTCTATTGCCTTTTCATTGATAACTACGCCAATGACAACAATAGCAATAATCCCAATAATGATAAATACACTTTTCTTTTTATTCTTACTTTTGGCTACAATAAAACATAGTCCACATACTATTAAAAGTAATGTTATAACTGCAAGCATATATTACTAATCTTTTTTGAATGCACACTAATCATACCATCCATCATAAGAGAAAGGCAAAGTAACAGTGCCGTTGAAACTGTATGTGTTGTTATCCTTACTCATATTGAGGTTGTCAAACGCAATGGTGATTTCGCTTTCGCTCGGATTCGTGTTGGTAACAACAGCTTTACCCGAAACGTAATTGTAGGAACTATCCCAAATTGGATCATCAGAATCTTCTGTTAATGGAGTTAAGACTAAATCCATTTGAGCAACATCGTCTCCGACTGTGGGACAAGTGGTATTTTCAAATTTGAAAGAATAGTAATCAACAATGATAGTTCCATTCCTTTCAATGTCAACGGAAATAGTGAAGTTGCCCGATTTTTGTGTTTCGTTCCAACTGCCCATCATTGAAACAAACGGCGAAACATTATATTTTGTTCCGTTAATTTCAATGGTATTGCCACCGTTGTTGCTTGTTGAGTCGTCATCATCGTCACTGCAAGCAACGAAAGTGAAGGACGAAATGGCCATTAAAGCCACAATGAATTGATACAGATACTTTTTCATAATCGGTTATTTTTTATTGTTATAGATTTAATTTCTATTTCCTATTACGATACTTTCAAGGTCGCTTAATTCAGCTACCTCTTTTTTGATGTTATCCCAAAAATTTTCTTTGTATGTTCCACTTTGCGAATCATATTCATTAAAATACTCATCGCCATATCTATTTAGTAGAGTTTCCTTCTCCACGTTAAAATAAAAGCCTTGACAATTAGGTATTTCAAGCGAAATGGATTCAACGTTTTCACCTCCTTCTCCTTCATTGAGCTGAATTGTCGCTCCATAGTCGTTTATAAGTTCTTTCACTGACATTCCTGCATGTATTCCATTCGGCAGTTTGAATTGCGGAGAATAAACTGTAATCGACTTTACTGTTGCTTGCAAGGTATTCGGCCTTTCATCAAAATACCCTCCAAATAATGTGCAGAGCAATTCTTGCCCCTTGTACAACTTCATATTCATAGTATAGTAAACTTCCTCAAATTCAGATATTTCTTGAATGTCAACAATAGAGAAGTCAAAACATTGTTTATCTATATCCTCCTGTTTCATTAAAGAAGTGTTATAGTCATTGAATGACTTTCCTATACGGATATTCGCTATGCCATCTTTCGTGATTTCTGTTGAAAAATCATTTGGAGTATCTTCAACGGCAACAGCCAAAGAGTCTGAAGCCGATTCGTCTTGCCTGATTGCTTCTGCTTCTGTGTCGGCAATGGCTGTTGTGTCTTGCTGTTGGTCGTTTGAGCCGTTATTATTGTTTAGCAAGGCGAATACTCCACATCCAATAATTACAACAACTACTACTATAACAGCGATTATGATACCTTTTTTATTGCTTCTTTGTGGAGGCTGAGGACTGTCGTTTATAACTTCCTCTTGGGGAGTATTAAATGTTGTAGCGTGAGGCTCTACCGATTGTTTTGTTTCTTCCTGTTGCTCCATTGACAAGCGCACAGAGTAACCGCATTTAGGGCATTTCTCGGCCTTTGTAGAGACCATCTGCCCACAACCTTTGCATTTTATCAGTGCCATACTTGATTATTGCTTGTTTTTTGATTGTCGTATCTTGCGAACGCCATTTACAATGATGTTTCCAACCCACCACCAAAAAAGATATAAGCCTCCCCATATCAGAGTATATATAAAGAATTGGAATAAGAATGTGCTCCAAAGAATTGGAACTATCTTGTAGGAAGCGGGAAATATTATGTCAAACATAATAAAAATTAGTACGCACAAAATGTATCCTACAGCAAATACCACTTTTGGTACTGCTGTCAGTTTTGCAGCTAAGTCAACATAAGGGTCATTGTCTTTGGTATAGAAATGTTTACATAATTTCTGCCAAAAACTACTTGTTGTTGTTTTCTCATCAATGGGACATCCACAATTAGGGCAAGTTGTTGCGCCATTTGGAATGATTGAGCCACATTCCTCACATCTTCTTTCTGCCATAATGCAATAATTTACAGTTGCACCTATGGCCCTGCGATGCGATTTTCTTATTTAATTTAGATTATGAGGCATAAAAGAGAAAAGCGAGGCCGCCATTCTGACCTTATCCTAAGCGTAGGGCTTCGACTCCCTGTAAGATGAATAAAGAGAACGGACAGCCCCACTTTGGATGTATTTCGTTAAGATACGAATACACGCCAAAGAGAGCGTCCTTCCCACATTATTCCGTTCTTACTTGTGAGTTGTCGAAGTTCACGCTTACGGAATAAAGCGAAAATGCGCTTTCTACCAATATGTCCGTACCGCTTGCGCTAAGTACGTCACAAAGATAGCGATTTTTTGGGAAGAACGCTCAAATCATTCAAAATAAATGTGCTAACGTCTAAAAATCAAGCAAATCATACGTTTCTAATAGTTCTTTTTCTCTTATACCCAAGTATATTTTAGTAACGGATACATTGGAATGATTGAAAAGCTCTGACAACTTCATCAACGCCATATTTGCATTTTCTCCACTACTTTCATACACTTTTCGACCAAATGTTTTGCGCATACTATGAGTTGAAAAATGTTCGATTTTAAGATTATACTTTTTCTTGATTTCCTTAAATAATATATTGATTCTCTGTGTGCTATATACTACTTTCTTTTGAGATAAAAAGCACTTTTCATTGTCATTTTTGATGCGTAAAGCGTCATGGCATTGTTTGATATGCTGTTGAAAATCTGAATTTATCTTTACTGTTCTGCGCTTATTCGTCTTTTTCTCATTGATAGTAAATTTATCATCATTCAGCAACATAGACCAAGTCAATGTTAGAATGTCGCTGATACGCAGCCCAAAGAAACACCCACAACCAACAAGGAGTGACATACGGTAATTTCTATCTTTAAACAGTTTACGGATAAGACTCATAGCCGTGTCCCATTCTAAATAATCACTTGTCTGATATTTGTGAATTGCTTGTTTCATATATTTAAATTTACTTATTATTTCCTGTTTCTGAATATCTTTATTGTTTTGTCGTGTGTAAGTTGCTTATTTTCAACGCATATTCAAAATTGTGGAGAAAGTGAATGTTTTATGCAGCCATCATTTGACCACTTTCTGATGGCAGGATTATTGCCATCAATTCTGCTTTCTTTGCCTCATACACTTTGTTGGATTCTTCATTCTTGCTCCAAAGGTTAGCATGTACGTTCTCATACGTTGCAACCCACAAATCACGCAAAGCCTTCCTTATGTTTGCATCGGTAATGGTAGCAACCAACTCTACAAAGTAGCGCATATTTCCACGTGCATTGTCAATCGCAGCAGGATGCGTATAGTCAGCGTAACACCAATACCAATCGTGATTGTTCATCGTTGCTAATGCCTTATTTATGAGTTCTAACGTTGCCATATCTCTTTAAGTTTTTATTGTTATTACGTTTCTTAATCACAATGCAAAGATATGACATATACTAAATACAAGCAAATTTCTAACGCTAAAGAATCTAAATAAGATGATTTGTATTCATTAATTGCCATGTTTGGTGTACCTTTGCAGAAAAAGTATCTATATGGAAGCAACGGAAAAAAAAGAACGCACGGTAATTCATCTGCAAATGGGTGATGTGCATGAATACTTTGGAAGTGTGGCGAATATATTTGAATTCCATTCTGCGGAAGAACTTGGTATAACATACGGCTCATTGCGCAATTATAGTTTGTCTGCAACTAAGCCGTACAAAAACTCAAAGTGCATTATTAGGAAAGGTGTCCTACATCAAAAGGCAGGAGGCAGAGGAATTAAGAAGGAAAACAAATAATATGATAGACCATGAAACTTTACGGATATACTACGGTCTTTAGATATGTATATGAGAATGAGAGTATAGAAAACTTCTACTATTTTTGTTCGGATGAATATATGCCATCTGACAAAGAAGTTGATGAGATAAAGGAAGATTTGGAGATTGGCGATAATGATATATTTGAACTGTTCGGACATACGGCCAATGACTTTAATGGAGACAATTATCTTTCAGACCGTTTGAGTTCTGCCTTAACAGTAGAAAATACGCCAAAAGAATATATAGATTTGCAATTGGCCTATATAACCACACAATACATTGACAAAGAAGATAAGATTGGAATAATAAAGTCCTTAATCAAGTTGTATCAACAAAAATGCAATTTCAAGCAGTATAGAAATATGTATAAAGTTAATCTATATGCACTGAATAAACTGTTGTATGCTTTGGAAGAAAGGGAAGAAATTAAATCGACTCGGAGAGATTTTGTTGTCACACAACTAAGGCACATATTGGGAAATAATAATGATGAGATACTATTGAAATTGACTTCAAAAGAAAATGTTAGAGCCGTAAAACACCACCTCGACAAAATAGAACAGCTTTACAAGATTAAAGAAGAAAAATCTCAATATAGAGTTGGCATTATACTCATGCTGTTCATAGATAGATGCAGTCTACTTTTACCTACAATTCAGGGAAAACTATCAGTAGCCTCAAAATTTATAGCAGAATACTATGGAATAGAAGCACCGACATATAGAAGGAACATCCTATATAAATACATTGATAGGAACAATCCGACAAGACCTCTTTATAAGAATATCATACACGAACAAGAAGAGTTTTGGTATAGGCTAAGAAGGCAGGATTTTTGATTTTCACGAGATTTGCACAGATTAAGAATGATTATTATATAAGTCGCTAATAATTAGCGGCTTATATTTTTATATGGTATTCTCAAAATTGCAATCAGAGCATTATGTGCCTACCTTTGCAGCGTCAATGAGGCCGAAATGACAGAATTAATAATTTAAAAATTAATTAGTTATGAAAGGAAAACCTGATATAACTCCACAGAAAGAACAGGCTTACAAACTGTATAAAGAGGGCAATAGCTATAGGAAAATATCAAAGATGATAGGTGTTAGTGATAAGACAGTAAAGTCATGGGTTGATGATTATATAGCTTATTATAATGCGAAAGTTGATAATTCTTTGGAAAATAAAGAAGTAGATCTAATGAATGATAATAATTAGGCTGATATTCAGTTTCGGTTTGCGGTAATGGTAGGTATAATTTAACTTTGGTCATAGGATGAAGATAGATATAGGTATGGTAAAAGAGGATAGGAACTTTTCTGAAATTGATAATGAAAAGGCAAGTGTGTTGGTAGATACTCTCTACGAATATTCAGTATTAGTGTTTAACATTTATAATAAAGCAGTAGCATGAATAAATTATTTGATTTAAAGGATTTTGCAAAGGGTGAGAAGGAAAGTGAAAGAGTAGAAGGCGGAAATGCGTTGATATATACCCGCGTTAGTTCAAGCGAACAGGTAGATGGTCAAAGTCTTGAAGTTCAGTTGGAAAAGTGTAGGGAGTATGCTGCAAAGCACTCTTACACCGTTCTTGGTGAGTTTGGCGGTAGCTATGAATCTGCCAAGAGTGATAAGGAACGGAAAGAGTTTAACAGAATGCTTACTTTCATTCGGAAAAGTAAGATTAAGATTGATGTAGTGATTGTTTTCAGCACTTCCCGTTTCAGTCGGACGGGAAGCACGACAATCATTGAAGAAGTTGAGGCAAGGGGAGCTTATGTAGTGTCGGCTACATCGACCTACGACCCTCGGACTCCCGTAGGAAAGTATATGCAGTTGATGGAGTTGGCTAATGCAAGGTTTCAGAATGATGAAAAGCGAGCTACTACCATAGAAAACAGTATAAAGGCTTTATTGAAAGGACGTTGGATAGGTAAAGCTCCAAGAGGTTATGACCAAAAGACAACGAAGAAAGAGCAGGTTATCACTATCAATGAAGAAGGGAAACTGTTGCGCAAGGCATTCTTGTGGAAGGCTTATAACAAACTTTCCAATGAAGAAATTAGACATCGGTTAGCTTCTGAAGGCTTGATTATCTGTAAGCAGAAACTTTCAGAGGTGTTTAAAAATCCTTTCTACTGTGGTTATATGGCTCATAAGTTTTTACAGGGCGATATAGTAAAGGGTAATCACCCTGCCCTTGTCTCGGAAGAAATCTTCTTGAAGGTCAATGGTGAGTTGAGTAAGAATCATAGCGGCTATGAGTTGAAGATTGATAAAGACTATGCGCCATTGTTAGGTAGTATTAAATGCCCTTGCTGTGGGCATAACTTGACTGCAAGCATTTCTACGAAGATGCGCAAGCGGTTTGGACGCACTGACATAGGCTATTATGTATGTGGACGCAAGGGGTGTAGATTCAATAGCTCCACACGGAAAGTGCATGAGGCTTTTGAAATTTTGCTGAATAGCTATGCTTTGTCAGACAAAGTAGAGAATCTGTTAAAGATACAGCTTGCTATGACTTTTGATGCAATGAATAAGGAAAATCAGGAGAGAGTAAAGGGCATCAAAGCAAATGTGAAGAAGAAAGAAAAAGAATTAGAGCAGGCTGAAACGAACTATGTGCTTTGCACTGATGCTAAGAAACAGGGAATATGTGAAAAGGTGATTGGAAGATTAGAGAATGAAATCAAAGATTTGAAGATAGAATTGGCTAACCTCGATACGGGAATATTGAACCTCGATAAATTTATTAATTTTGCCTTTAAAATGAGGTCTAACTTATTTGAATTGTGGCAATTACAAGGACTTGAAGGAAAACGGGAATTGCAAAAACTCTTATTTTCGGACGGATTTATCTATGATAAGAATTCGGGCGATATTGAACCTAAGAGCATTAATATGTTCTTTATGCTAAATAGCTCATATACAAATCCTTATGTGGATAAAAATAAAAGGACGAACCGTGATTTTAACGATTCGTCCCTTAGAGTACTCGAAGCGGGACTTGAACCCGCACAGCCGCAATGGCCAAGGGATTTTAAGTCCCTCGTGTCTACCGATTCCACCATTCGAGCGTTCAGACTGTGCAAAAGTAATAATTTTTTTACACAGCGGCAAAACCATGGCTCCAAAATATAACATAAGGGCCAACTGCAAAAAATACGTGCCCGCGGATTTTACTGAACGCAGAAATGCAGGACATTATGCATGGCAGATTTCAAAATATGTTTGACATAATTTTTTTATGCCCTTATCTTGCCCTATCTTTGCATACAGACAAATCCTGCATATACAGTAATGAAAGGCCTTGTACCATATACCATAAATGCCGGCGGCACGCTAATCGACCTTTCCGAGCCGCAGGTTATGGGAATACTCAACGTTACTCCCGATTCCTTCTACAGCAGCTCGCGCATGTTCGACGAAGAAGCCATTGCCTGCCGCACACGGCAAATTCTCGACGAGGGAGGAACGATAATCGACGTGGGAGCCTATTCCACACGTCCCGGTTCCGACGACGTGAGTGAGGAAGAAGAAGCAAGGCGTTTGCACATGGCGCTCGCAACGGTAAGGAAGATTGCACCCGAAGCCATAGTGAGTATCGACACGTTCCGAGCTTCGATAGCAAGGATGTGCGTGGAGGAATTCGGGGCGAACATAATAAATGACGTTTCGGGCGGCGACGCCGACAACGATATGTTCAGCACGGTAGCCGCCTTGGGAGTGCCTTATATACTAATGCACATAGGCGGAACGATAAACGACATGCACGCCGACGCACCTCTTACGTCGCATTCGCAACAATGCGCGGAATACATGTCGGGCGTTATGGCCTATCTTACCGAACGCCTCAACCGTCTGGACAGCCTGGGGGCAAAGGACGTAATAATCGACCCGGGATTCGGTTTCGGAAAATCCATGGAGCAAAACTATGAGATATTGCGTTACCTTGAAGATTTCAAAGCCTTGCAACGCCCGTTGCTTGTAGGAGTTTCGCGCAAATCGATGATATACCGCCTGCTCGGCACCGACGCCGACAACGCGCTTAACGGTACAACCGTATGCAACACCATAGCACTGCTGAAAGGTGCAAGCATATTGCGCGTTCACGACGTAAAAGCCTGCCGCGAAGCCGTTGAAATTGTACGCAAGATGTACGGCGAACCTTGTGCGCAATAGCCGTAAGCGCGGCGCAGCCGCACGAACACGTAAAATGAACTGAAAACATTAGCCACATGCTCACCTTCTCGATAAAAGACGCAATCGATATACTGCTTGTATCCCTGCTGCTGTACTACATCTACCGCCTGATGAAAGAATCGCGCTCGGGAAACATATTCATCGGCATTATAGTATTCATAATAGTGTGGATATTCGTTTCCAGGGTGTTCAACATGTCGTTGCTCGGCTCGTTGATGGACAAGGCGGTAAACCTCGGAACAATAGCGCTTGTCATACTGTTCCAGGAGGAGATTAGAGCCTTTTTCTCATCGATTGGCACACATCGGTCGGCAGGAAAACTTCTGCACCTGTTCAACCACAACGAGCATAAAAAGACTTCACGAAAAGACATAATGCCGATAGTAATGGCATGCATGTCGATGAGCAAGCAGCGTGTAGGCGCGCTCATCGTTTTCGAGCGATACATAGGCCTGGGCGACATCATAAACTCGGGAGAAGTAATAAACGCCAACATAAGCCAAAGACTGATTGAAAACATATTCTTCAAAAACAGCCCGCTTCACGACGGCGCAATGGTAATAAGCCACAAACGCATAAAGGCAGCCGGCTGCATACTGCCCGTGTCGCACAACGAAGACATTCCACGGCAGTTAGGGCTGCGCCACCGGGCCGCATTGGGAATAACACAAAAGAGCGACGCGCTGGCAATAACCGTTTCAGAAGAAACAGGAGAGATTTCGGCAGCATTCAACGGCAAATTCCACCTCAACCTTTCGGGTGAGGAACTGGAAAGGCTGCTTGCCGAGTTTACTGTCTGACGTAACACCACCTACACCGGATCATACAATTTTCTGCGGCCTTTTGCAACAATATGCCGCACACACATCAAAACCGTTCAGGCAAAATATCGCGGCCAGGACGGTTTTTTGTATCCCCAGCTGCCGATTACGAGAATATATACCGAAAATATTTCGATTCTTGCCGCACATTATTACACGAACGTTCGCCACACTGTAAAAATATAGCTACTTTTGGCGCACAATACCGAACATCATGAACAACCTGCCTTTCCGAAAAATAACCCTCGCCGACAAAGAGGAAATCCAAAGTTACACATTCAAAAGCTATTCGCGCAACTGCGACCTCAACTTCATGAACCTGTGCAGTTGGCAGTTTCTTTACAACACGGAGTTTGCCGTGGCGCACGGATGGCTGGTATTCAGGTTCTACGCCGACGGACATCTGGCATACATGCTGCCTTGCCAGAAAAGAGACCCCCACGATATACTGCAACTCATACTCGAGGATTCGCGCCGCCTGGAACGCCCGTTCCTCATGCTTGGAGTGTGCGAAAATTTCATACCGCTTATAGACAACGCCATGCCCGGCGTTTTCCACTTTTCGCACGACCGCGACTATACCGACTACATTTACGACCGCGACGCCCTGGCCACGCTTGCCGGCAAACGGCTGCAAGCCAAGCGCAACCACGCAAACCGCTTTGCAAAGACTTACCCCGACTACGAATACCGCGAACTCACATCCGACCTTATACCACTGTGCAGGCAGCTCGAAGCAAAATGGCAGACTTCGAAACTTGACAACGACTCCGAGGCAGCATACGCGAACGAGCTGCGCTCTATGAATTTCGTTTTCGAACATTGGGAAGAACTCGACTCCGTGGGCGGCTGCATTTTCGTAGACGGCCAAATGGCGGCCTTTACATTCGGGGCAAAAATCAACGATACCACATTCGACGTGTGCGTTGAAAAAGCCGATACCAACTACGACGGAATATACGCCGTGATAAACCGCGACTTCGTAAGAAGTCTCCCGCCAAACTTCATTTTCATCAACCGCGAGGAAGACCTTGGCATAACAGGCCTGCGGCAGGCAAAACTGTCCTACCACCCTTCCATACTGCTGCACAAATACTCTGCTATGGAGCGGCAGCCATTGAGCAACGGGCTGGCCAACTTCCGCCATTTCAGGGCAGCTGTGGGCGTGAACGTGGTTTCACCGCACAACGGGAACGCAGAATAGGACATACCACCCATGGATAACCGCAAACTTACACCCGGGGAGCATTTAGCTTCGCTACGCCGCTTGTGGAAAGAATGCTTCAACGACACCGACGAGTTCATCGACATGTATTTCACCCGTGTTTACTCGCCGCAGGTGGACTATTCCATCGAGCGCGACGGGCGCGTGGTGTCGGCCCTGCAATGCCTGCCTTACAACATGCTATGCGGCGGCAACACCGTGCTCGCGGGATACCTCTCGGGTGTATGCACCGACGCCTCATACAGGCGGCAGGGACTGGCGGGAAGCCTCGTGGCGCAATCCGTTGCCGACATGCACCGCCGCGGCTGCACATTCGCATTCCTCATCCCCTCGGGCAACGAAGTGCTTCCCTTCTACCGGCAATACGGCTTTTACATCGCCATACGCAGAAGTGCAATGCCAATCCGGCATAGCGGAAACGTAACAGGCGGTACCTGTACGGTAATACCGGCCACGGCTTACAGCGACGTACTGTACAGACTTTTCGCCCGACGCCAAAGGGAAAGGCGCGGATATGCGTTGCTACACAGTAGGGAACAGTTCAAAACGGTTGTGGACGACTGGATAAAGGGCGGCAACCTGATACTTACGGCACGGCTTGGCAAAAAAACGGTGTCGTACCTGTTTGTACGCCCCGACAACGAAAAGAAAGTGCTGTACGTCTACGACGCGCCCGCCGGCAGCGACGCCGCATTTGCCTCAATGGCCGGACAGGCGCAAGGCATGTACCCCGGCTACGACATGCGGGCGTACATAACCGGCCACCGGGCGCACAACACGTTTGCCTGCGCAAGGATAACCGACACGTCGAAAGCCCTTGCCGCATACGCCGCCATGCACCCCGAAGCCGACATGCAGATAAGCGTAAGCGGCGACAAACTAATAGAAAGCAACAACGGGTTCTACACCGTGAGCCACGGGCAATGCACACGCAGCAGCGCACATGCCGGCAGCTTCACCGCAATGACCCTCGCACAGCTCACCCGCATGATATTCTCCGGCGACAAAATGAGCTTCAATTTCCTGCTCGAATAATCCCCTCGTCCAACTCTCGCAAACGGCCGTCGGTTTTTGTCTGCATTTTTCAGGCATTTTTGAAACGGGTTTTCAGGGCTGAAAAAATAGGTCTGAGAAATTTTAAAATATGTCTGACCTATTTTAAAATATGTGCCTTGTTTTTTTTCTTTGCTCCCACGTGGGTAAAAAACGCTGAAAATCAGTTTTCAATTTTCCCTTCCCAAAAACAATGTTTTCCCACCCGGTTTTAACACTTTCTTTTCCCTTTATTTTGAGCCCCACAGAACATTCTTCTCACTGCCGCCGGCACATCACTTATCCTGACCGCTGTCCGTAAATAAAATTATCCCGCAACGCTTGAACTGCATTGCGGGATAACATGTCTAACCTATTTTTCACTATTCCATTAGGCGGGCTAAAAAGCCTTGAACAGGGTTGCGGGGCTTACTTGCGGGCCTGTACTTCGTACTTGCCTTGCAGCACTTCGAGTATGTAGCAGCCTTCGCCGCGCGTTACGGATTCCACGCCTTTCACCTTATTGGCTTTCTTGCCGTTGACGGTAGGCTGTTCGTCGCTGTTGGAAGGTATGTATATCGTGGCATGTACGCCTACGGGCACTTCGGCCTTTATCGTTACGGTCGAGGCATTGTGCGAAACCTCGCTCGAGGCGCGGCCGTAAGGCGTCTGCTTTGCATAGTGCACGCGCTCCAGTTTGTCGGCCAGCGTGGGGCGTATGATGAGGTGGCGGTACCCCGGGTCGTTCTCGTCGGCATACACGCCGGCGCATGTGCGGTAGAACCAGGTGAGCGCGTTGCCGAGGAACGGGTGGTTATGCGACGATTGCCCGTCGTAGTACTCCCAGAAGGTCGTTGCCCCTTGGCGTATCCAGTTGCCGAACGAGGGGTAGTCGGTCTGGTTCATGGCATCGTAGGCCACGTTGTTCATTCCCATTTTGGCGAGCGTCTCGTAGAACAACCCCGTGCCTATGTAACCCGTATTCACATGGCTCTTGTACTTCTCCACAATCTCCTTGTGGAGCGTCTGCTTCATGAGGTCGAGCTTGCCGTCGGCTGCACCCATTACTATACCCATGAGGTTGCAACCGTAGTCACCGTAGCTTGCCTCGGCAGTGTTGAAGAACGCCTTGTCGAACGCTTTGGCGGTACGGTCGGCCAACTCGCGGTACTTCCGTTCGTCGTCGGTGCGACCCAATGCCTTGGCCATGCGGCTCATGCGGTCGGCGCACTGCCACAGGGTGTAAGTGTGTACCTTCTCGTTGGCAGGTACTTCGTATGCGGGCACCCAGTCGCCGAGATTGAGCCAGTAGTATTCCTTGCCGTCGCGAACATTGGCACGCTTCTGGTGCATTATGCCCTCGGGTGTAACCCATGTGAGCATGTAACCAATCTGTCGTTTGGCCGCGTCGTAGTTCTCGACGAGCACCTGCTTGTCACCATAGTGCAGGTAATGCTCCCACGGCATTATGACCATTGCCGCGCCCCAGGGCACGCCGCCGCCGGCCATTATGCACCACGGTGCCGCGTTGGGAACGTAGCCGGTCTCCTTATCCTGTGCGTCGCGCAGGGTAGCAATCCAGCTGCGGAAGAATGCCGCCGCGTCGAAGTTGTGCATTACCGTTGTGCACACGGCCTGGCCGTCGCCCGTGTAAGGAATCTTCTCGCGGTGCGGGCAGTCGCTCTCCACGCCGCTGTGAATGTTGTCCTTTTCCGTGCGCTGCCATATCTTGTTTATCTTGTTGAACAGCTCGTTCGAACTCGAGAACTCACAATCCACGTCCATTGACGTGTACACCGCCTCGGCCGTGAGCATGTCGGCAGTAAGTTCAGCGCCTTTCACGGTTACCGTACGGAACACCTGCCAGGAAAATTTCGGAGTGTAGTCGATAGGCTCCGAATCCTTGAAAGTGTAGCTTACCTCTTTGGGATATTCGCTTTCGTATTTGATAGTCAGCTTTTGTCCTTCCGCGCCTTTCACTCCCTTGAAGTGCACCCAGCCGGAAATCACCTCGCCAAAGTCGACGGTGTAGCTACCGTCGTCGTTTTTCTTGAAACTTATCGGTTTGAATGTCTCCATTACCTTGTCGGCGGGAGTGTCGTGCGCGGTAAGCACTCCGCCCGGCGCATTGCGAAGGGCGACGTTCTTCCAACTGCTGTCGTCGAACGAAGGCTCGCACCAGCCCGGTATCTCCTTGCGTGCGTCGTAGTTCTCGCCTGCATAGAGGTCGCACGTCACGATGGCCGATTCGTGCGCTTTCCAGCTCTCGTCGCTTACAACCGTCTGGCGGCTGCCGTCGTTATAGGTTATCTCTATCTGGCAGATAAAGCGAGGCGAGCCGAAAGGACCTATTATAGACCCGCGGCTGTCGTAATATCCGCCGCCTATCATCGCACCCACGGCATTCTTGCCGCTCCTGAGCAGGTTGGTGATGTCGTACAGCAGGTACGACACTTGAAAACCGCTGGATTTCTCGTCAATGGATATATGCGGGTGGTGCTTCAAATCCGGCCTCGGGCCGTAGTTGGTGAAGTCGGGCACGAGAACGTCGTCACTTGGTTTTGTTCCGTTCACATAGAGTTCGAAATAACCGAGGCCCGTTACGTAGGCTTTGGCCGACTTGATTCCGTCCTTTACCTCGAATGCCTTGCGCAGCATGGGCACCGGCGACGGGTCGTGTACATCCTTGTTTTCCTTAATGGAATACTGCGGTTCTTCGCCCACCCAGGGAGCGCCTATCCATTTGGCCTTCCAGCTTTCGGGCGAAAGGCCAACGCTGAATTTCTGTACCTCGCTCCACTGCGACGCCTTGCCTTTGGAGTTCCACGTCATCACGCGCCAGTAATAGCTTTCGCCCTCTTTCAAAGGCTTGCCCTTATAGGGTATTAAATACGATTCGGTAGATTTTACTTTCTTGCTGTCCCATGCGTCGGGTTCGCCTGCTTCGAGGGCCTCTACCGACGTTGCAACGCATATCCTGTAGGCTTTCTGCTTCTCGGCCTGTGCAGCCGCGTCGGCCTTGTTTATCCATGAAAAGCGCGGCACGGGTTTTTGTGCGCTTTCATTTTGCAATGCTGTGTTCTTGGCCAGACTCGCGTCGACAAGCACATCGCCGGGCCGGTGTTCTATCCTCAACGACACGGGCGTTATCTGCGCCTGCGCATACAGTGCCATTGCCACAGCCGGCAGAAGCACAAGCCTGCGTAAAAAGAGAGTTTTTTTCATTTCGTATTTTGTTTTATGTTATACGCGAATTAACCTTTTGCAAGGTGCATTTTGCAAAAATAAACTTTTATCCGGGAATAACGGCACACATAAGGATTTTGTTTTGAAACGGGAGCATTTTTGTGCCCTGCAACCTGCATTTAAGGACATTCGCGGCGCATAAGGGAGAGAAGCGTAGTTTTTTGTCTGCATTTTCGAGGCATGTTTCAATATAGTTTTCAGGGGGCAAAAAATAGGTCTGAGATATTTTAAAATATGTCTGACATATTTCGAAATATGTGCCTTGTATTTTTTCTTTGCTCCCACGTGGGTAAAAAGCACTGAAAATCAGTTTTCAATTTTTCGACAGTAAAACGGACATTTTTCATGCCTGTTTATTTCCGCCTTTTCATGCTGTTCAACACCCGTGAACCGGAGAACGGAAATCGCATTGCGAAGCACAAGAAACAAGAATGCGAACACTTTTCATAACGGAAAAATGTTCGCATTCGATAATTATTTGCTTCGGAATTAAAGGGGAAAAAGCAAATAAAGAAAGACTGGTAGTATATGCTTTCACTCCGCCTGCTGCTTACAGCGGCGTATGGTTCCTTGCTTGATGGTGCGCGCCTTGTTCCCCGCCGGAGCCGCAGGATTGCATACCTTGCGGCCCGCGTTTGAAATTTAAGGCGTTGCACGACCCACAGCGGCAAAGATATGTATTAATTTTAAATAATCATATTTTTGGTACAATATTTTCGCAAAAAAATCATAACAAATCAAAATGGCAGTAGTTTTATGAGCCGACATATACATATACAAAAAACCGGGCAACAGTATTGCAAGCAAAACTGCTGTCCGGCTAAGCGTTCTTTTAAGGATTTTATCCGGCGTATACGGTCTTTTTCTCCTTGATACGTGCTTTCTTTCCTGTAAGTTTGCGCAGGTAATACAGTTTAGCACGGCGCACTTTACCGATTTTATTCACTTCGATATGGTCGATGTGCGGCGAATTGATAGGGAATATACGCTCTACGCCAACTGTGCCCGACATTTTGCGGACAGTAAAGCGGCGCTTGTCCTGATGACCGGTTATTTTTATAACTACACCACGGTACAACTGGATACGCTCCTTGTTTCCCTCGACGATTTTGTATGCCACGGTAACCGTATCACCGGCTTTGAACACGGGATACTGTTTTTCAACGGCAAAAGCTTTTTCAGCAACTTTAATTAAGTCTTCCATTTTTAATTGGTAATAAAATTGTTTGTTCGTCCCGGCGCAACATAAACAAGTTACTCTAACCGGTTTGCATTCGGGCTGCCGTCGTTGAAGCTGCTACTGCCTTGCTTCATTGCGCCCCAGCCCGTGATGAAACTCTTGCCAGCGATTGCGCGGAAAGCGGTGCAAAGGAACGAAAAACTTTTGAAATGAGCAACTTTATCTGTGTGTTTTTGTCATTTTGACCAAAAAGTATGCCCCGAAACGTTTTTCTTACATTAAATAATGTGCACCTGTCTGCACACGCACAAGCCTTATTGCGCATTAAGGTTGCTCGCGGGAAATTTTGCATGCACTTTGAAGCCCGCAAGCCTCGCGCACATGCTGTTTTACGTAATTAATTGCGAAAAAGTTCTTAACTTTGCCAGCCGAAGAACAAAACAGCCTGATTCATAAGATGAATATTCTCGTTACCGGCGCCAGCGGATTCATTGGGAGCTTTCTTGTAGAGAAGGCTCTCGATTTGGAAATGAACGTTTGGGCAGGAGTGCGCGGCTCGAG
>ULUV01044772.1_pt1 | contig 23410 bp, 18 predicted proteins | sample 1958921 | NCBI WGS metagenome assembly ULUV01 (sample SAMEA4835772, study PRJEB28245) | human gut metagenome | biome: gut microbiome; material: fecal sample | place: Denmark | collected 2008
AAGTCGCCTCATCCTTCAGGTGCACGACGAATTGATCCTCGAGGTGTCCGAAGACGAGGTCGAGACAATGCGCGTCAAGATCCCCGAGCTCATGTCATCGGTCGTGCGCCTCTCGGTGCCGCTTGTGGCCGAGGTGGGCGTGGCCGACAACTGGGAGGCCGCGCATTAAGCCCAAAGGAAAAGCCCGCAAGACAATCAGACATGAAAAAAGCCGTCCGGCGTCCTTTGAAAGGATTTCGGGCGGCTTTTTCATCAATGAGCCCAGTTCACGGCATGGGCCGGGCTCTTGAAAGAGCTTCTTAGTTGCAGGCGCCTGCCATCTCGGGCACCATCGTCATCAGTTCCTTGCCGTCGGCATCAAGGAACGTGAGTCCCTTCTCGGTGAGCTTCACCGAGCGCGCGCCTGACATCATGTTGAGCATCTGCTCTTCGAGCGCCATGTACTTCTTGCCGCACATCTTGCGGGTGGTGGCGACCTTGTCAAAGAGGATGTTGGTGCCGTCGAATTCAAAGGAGCCCGAGGCGCGGTTGCAGCCGAGGTCGCCCGTGACCGTGTTGTTCGGGCCGAACTCAAGCATCGGGGTGACGGCGCACTCGGCCTCGGCCGGCACCTGCATCATCCAGCTCGTGCCCTCAAGTACGACGGGCTTGGCGGCTTCTTCAGGAGCCTTGACGGCATTGACGGAGCAGGCGCTCAGGAGCGCGCAGCAGGAGACTAGGACTACGGAGGTAAGAAGTTTCTTCATAAGGCTTTCGACAGAATAAGGCTGAATTTTAGATGGCGGGCTTATGCTCACGCCGCAGTTGTGCGCACATTCTAACGGCTCAAAGGCACGATACGGCGGAGACGCCGCGCAGATTCGTTGCAACGGCGCATACGTTGTCCGACATGTTCTGCAGCCTTGCGGCTCGTGTATGCTTGCCTCGCATGAAGGGCGAGGCCGCGGGCTTTCCTGTGTTTGAAAAAAAGAGCGGAAGGCCGCAGGGGCGCTTCCGCTGTCAATCAAACCAAAGGAGAATTAAGAAAACAAGGAAGAGTTCAGTTTTCTCAGGACGTACTTTACGCATGCCGTCTTGGAAAATCTGAAACCATTTCTGTGCTCCGCTACAAGATGTATCCGACTGCGGCGACAAATGGCGCCGGGGTTGAGGCAAACGCACTATGCCGCGGTGATTTCCACAATGTCTGACTGTTCCGCAATGACTATGTCCGGCTTTGTGTGGATGTCTTATGAAGAAGACGGACAAGGCTCTGAAAGCCGTGCCGAACGGGCAATGTGTCGCTCGGAGTGCTTCTTGCGGCATCGAACCGCAGTCGACTTCATTGAAGTCTCTTGAAAAGTCTGTCCGAAAGGCGTTCCTGGTCCGGCCTGCGCAGGAGGTTGCGGCTTTCCTTGCAAATTGATACAAACCTCTCGATTTTTTGCACTTTCGTCAAGATGTTCTCACTTTTGTCTATTGTCACGGCCAATGTGATCTGTCGGTTGGCAACAGTGCTTCTGGGCTCCTGGCTTTCGTTTCGAGTCTTTGTCCGCTGCTCGAGCCTCATTGCCTCGCTTGCGGCCGGACTGATGCTTGCCCTGGCCTGCACTCACCTTATTCCGGAGGCGCTGCACACGGGCATCGATGTGCACGAGGGCGGCATCGTTCTGCTTGCGTCCTTTGTTTTTTTCGTTGCTCTGGAGTGCGTTCTTTCGCGCATGGCGGGACACAATCATGGATTGCCGGCCATCACGACGAAGGCTGTGCTTTTGGGTGGTCGGGGCGTGCCTGAACCTACCAATCGAATGACGGGCAAGGCTGTTACGCTGCTTTTGGGATCGGCCTGTCACAACTTTGTCGACGGCGTGCTGATTGCCGCGGCGTTTTTGGTTTCAAACCTCACGGGCATCGTGGTGACGCTTGCGGTCTTCGGTCATGAGCTGCCGCAGATGGTCGGTCAGTTGGTGATTCTTTTGCAGACCGGTCTCAGGCGTGGCCGAGCGGTAAGGCTTGCATTGCTTGCGGCAAGCGCCTCGGTCGCCGGAGGCGTCGCCGGGTGGGCTGTTTTGTCCGGTGCGCAGCTGCTCGTGGGCTATGCCATGCTCATTTCGGCCGCAAGCTTCATTTTCGTCGTGCTGAACGTGCTGCTTCCGGAGCTCACGCACAGTTCCTGCTGCGGCGAGGAAAAGGTTGCAGCTTTGCCTGTCAGGGAGCTGGCGGCGATGGCAGCAGGCATCGTGCTCTCACTTGCGGTCATGGGGCCGCTGCATGAAGAGGCTCATGAGGCTGTAGCGGCTGGAACACCGAGTTCCGAGATGCACTCTCACAACTGATCGGATGCCGACGCTATTCCTGGACGCAGACCAGCCTTTTGTGCATTCAGGCGAATACGGCCTTGACCTCGGCGGCAAAGGCTTTTGCTTCGGCTTTGGCTACAATCATCTGCACGGGCTTGCGGACTTTCAATGAATTACCCGCAACTTTCCCTTGTTGCAATCACACTTCATGGCAATCAAGATTTTTGACCTTTGCTGCGCCAACGGCCATACGTTTGAAGGTTGGTTTTCGAGCGTCGAGGATTACGAAGAACAGAATCGGAAGGGCTTGATAGCCTGTCCGGTTTGTGCCAGCACTGAAATTACGCGGTTGCCGAGTGCGAGCCACATCGGTTCTTCTTCGGCAGGAGTTCCTGATCGCGCAGAAATCGAAGCTCTGGTAAAAGAGAAGTTTCAGGCCGTGATGGCCATGGTGCGCGACGCCGCAGGCAAGGCTGAGGATGTGGGGGATGACTTCGTCCGCGAGGCACGCGAGATCCGGGCAGGACGTGCGCCGGTGCGCAGCATCCGTGGCCGCTGCACGAGTCGCGAGGCTGTGGAGCTTGTCGAAGAGGGAATCGCCGTCCTGCCGATACCCGAATCGGCGGGTAAAACGCTCAACTAGGCGATCACGGAAGAGCTGCATGCACAGTCAGAAAGTTTGCGTGTGCTGATGAGGCACACAGAAGGGATTACAAGCGTAAGGATATAGGCATGCGAAGAATTGATCGAGAGACAGGCATCGGAGAGGCGCTCGAAATCATCCGCAGCGCGCCCTATGCCGTATTGAGTGCTGTGGATGCCGAAGGCCGCCCCTACAGTACTCCGGTGTCGCCGGTGTTGGTGGATGGGGTGCTCTACTTTCACAGCGCGGCTGAAGACGGGGCTCGCGCAAGAGCCATTGTCATGCATCCTGACGTGAGCTTGTGCTTTGTGGCGCGCTGCGAGATTCTCGTCAACCGCTATACGATCGACTACGCCAGCGCCATTGTGCGCGGGATCTGCAGGCGCGTTGACGACGCCGATGAATGCAGAAAGGCGCTTGATGCAATTGCCGTGCACTATGATCCCAACTGCGATCCGCGAGTAACGAAGGACTATATCGACGGCGCCCGTCAGAAGGTCTGCGTCTGGAGGGTGGACATTGCCGAGCTCTCGGGCAAATCGCGCCATCCCAGACAAGCGTCATGATGCATGTTTGATGATGATTCGCGCGCGCTGGGAATCCGCCGTCGGCGGGGCGTCCTGAGAAGCAGAGGCACGAGGTTCGGCGTTACGCTTTAATTCAAATCCGACTGCAGTCTCTCGGTCAGGGTCCACGGTTTATGCAAAGCATTCTTCTAATTGCTCCGGATTTCCTCATCATTGTTCTTGGTGCGGCAGCTTATTCCTATCTGAAGTATCCTCAGATCTTCTGGCAGTGGGCAGAGAAGCTCGTCTTTTACATTCTGTTTCCGCCGCTGCTGTTGATATCAATTGCAACCTCACGGCTTTCCGTTTCGCAGTCAAGCGAGTTCCTTGCGGCGGGGCTCGCAACGATGAGTCTGGGCGTCGTGCTTGCTTGGTCCGTGCGGTATGTCGTCCGTGCTGATCAAGTGACGCATGCGTCGGTTTTTCAGTGCGGCTTTCGTTTCAACACTTATATCGGATTCGCGCTGTGCTCACGGCTTTTCGGAGAGGAAGGATTTGCACTGCTTGCGTTGATCATGGCCTTCTGGGTGCCGGTCAGCAACACGATTGCCGTAGCGGTTCTTGCGTACGCTGTCGCGCGGCGTGATGCAGCGAGGAATACTGCAACAGGATCGGAAGTGAACGCCGCTCAGCTGCTGCGCTCAACCCTTGCCGCAGTCATCCGCAATCCGCTCATCATTGCAACGCTGTGCGGGTTGAGTATTAACGTCAGCGGCATTGCTCTTCCTCAGGTCGCCGTTGACTTCATGCGGCATCTTGGTTCGGCATCACTCGCGATGGGACTTCTTTGCATCGGTGCCGGCCTGAGATTGAAGGGAATGCGAGGCAGTTTCAAACTTCTGGCGGCATCAAGCTTCGTGCGGCTTGTTGCCATCAGCGTGGTAGCGGTAGTGATGATTCATCTCTTTGATCTGTCGCCGCTGGCTGCGGGGGTGCTGCTGATTTTTACTTCGCTGCCGACAGGGCAGAGCTGCTACGTGATGACGGCAAACATGCGCGGAGATGCAGCTGCGGTGGCCAATATCACCACAGTGCAAACAGTGGCGGCAATGGCGACGTTGCCGGCTTGGATTGCCGCCTTTATTCTTTAGCGGGTTCGATCCCTTCAAACACATTCCCAAAGGAGGAGAAGTACCATGACAGATCAACTCGCTGCGGCTCGCGAGAAGCTTGCCCGCCTGGGAAAGCTCTCGCTGGGTTTTTATCCGACGCCATTTCATAAACTCGAACGGATTTCCGAAGAATTCGGAATCAATCTCTGGATCAAGCGTGAGGATTTCTCTGGAGCCTCTCTGTTTGGCGGCAACAAGATCCGAAAGCTTGAGTACCTTCTGAAGGAAGCTCGGGACGAAGGTTGCGACACGGTGTTTACCTATGGTGCGACGCAGTCGAATCACGCCATGCAGACCTGTACGGCGGCGCGCCGCTGCGGCATGCGTCCAGTGCTCTACCTCGGCGCCATTGTCGAGCCTCGGCCGGACGATGTCCGTGCGAATCTTCTTTTGGATCGCATTCTGGGGGCGGAAATTCATATCCTGCCCTCACAGGGGCGCTCCACCAAGGAGACGATGAAGGCCAATGAGGCGATCATGGCCGAGCATCGCGCACGACTGGCCGCAGAAGGTCACAAGGTCTACGACATTCCGATTGGCGGTTCGACTCCGCGCGGCGCCGTAGGCTTTGCCGAGGGCTACGTTGAGCTTCTGGAGCAGGCAGGCGCCAATGGCCTTACCGTAGACTATCTCTACACGGCCACCGGCAGCTGCGGCACCCTTGGCGGTCTTGTTGCCGGGAAGGTGCTTTCCGGCGAAACGCACGGAGTGATTCGCGGCATGATCGTCGGAAAGAAGGATCCGGCAACCTATGCCGGCGACGTGGCGGCACTCGCCAACAAGGTGCTGGAACTTTTGGGCGAGAAGGCCGGAGCCTCGGCCTCGGACTTCGAGCTTGCCTCCTATGTGGGCCCCGGTTATGAGAAGCCCTACCATGAGGCCAATGACGATATCCGCTATTTGGCACGTACTGAGGGGATCTTCACCGATCCCGTGTACTCGGGCAAAGCTTTCCACGGCATGATGGATCAAATCCGCAAGGGGCTCGTTCCCAAAGGATCGACGGTCGTGTTCCTGCACACTGGCGGCGCAACGGCGCTCTTTTCTGAGGCCGAGATCATCGGTGATCTCAGCGAGGAATTTTGATGCGTACTGTCAGGTGTGGATGTTCTACGCTGTCTGACGACAAAATCCGATAAAAACCGCCCCCCGCATGATGATCTGCGGAGGGCGGTTTAGCAACAAGCCGCCGCTTTTCTCCCTGTGTGCCTCGGGAACGATCTTGAGGCACGAGAGGAAGAAAACGCTGAGTTACTTGTGCGTGATCTTGTCGAGGGCCTGAGCAATGTCGGCAATCAGATCCTCTGCATTCTCAAGACCGATGTGGAAGCGCACGAACGGGCCGCGCTTGCTCCAATCGGTCGCCGTGCGAGGAGGCGTGGTGACGGTGGCGAGACTTTCGTAGCCGCCCCAGCTCGCGCCGCAGGAGAAGTACTGCAGGGCATCGGTGAACTTCACAGCGTCGGCCTTGGTGTAGCCGTCGGCGAATTCAATCGTGAGCATGCCGTTGGTGCCCTTGTAGTCGCGCATGAAGACGTCGTGGTTGGGGTGCGTCGGAAGCTTCGGATAGAAGATCGTCTTGATTTCGGGACGGGTCTTGAGGTACTCGACCACGGCGTCGTTGTTCTTCTCGTGCTGGGCCATGCGAACGGCAAGCGTACGGGTGCCGCGCAGCACCAGGTAGCAGTCGTCGGGGCTCGCGGTAAAGCCGAGCGCTTCGGGGAGCTTGTCGAAGTTCTTCCATTCCTTCTCATTGCAGACGACGATGCCCATCGTCACGTCAGAGTGGCCGCAGAGGTACTTCGTGGCGGCGATGACCGAAATGTCGGCGCCGAGCTTGAGCGGGTTGTAGAGCCATGCGCTGCCCCAAGTGTTGTCGATTGCAACGGGGATGTTGTGTGCGTGGGCGAGCTCGCAGAGCTTGGGCAGGTCGATTACTTCATACAGAATCGAGCCCGGGCTCTCGACGAGAATGAGCTTGGTATTGGGCTGGATCTTTTCGGCAACATCCGAGCAGTCGGCCTTGCAGAAGGTAACGTCGACCTTGACCTTCTTGAGGAAAAGGTCGCAGACCGTGCGCACGGGGCCGTAGATGGCATCCGAGACAATGAAGTGAGCGCCCGTTTCGGCGTAGTTGAGAAGCACCATCGCTAGAGCCGCGAGGCCGGTCGGGAAGAGTTGGGCACGGTGGCCTCCTTCGAGGGCGCAGACGAGCTTTTCGAGTTCAAAGTTCGTCGTCGTACCGCGGGCACCGTAGCTCAGAACACGTTCAGTCTTGCGCAGGTCGCGGTATTTCTGCCACGTATCGTAGTCCTTGAAGAGGATCGTTGAAGCGCGCATCAGAACGGGATTGACGGAACGGACGTCAGCGGTCTGGTCGCCGCGGCCGCAGTGAACGAGAGTTGTGCGAGGATCCATGGTGGTTCCTTATGGGGCGAGGTTAAAAAATGAGAGCCAGATCGTTGTAAGTGATGAGGCTCTCAAGAAAAGATATTGCTTTAGTTGTGCCTTACCGCGTCAATTTTGATTAGGCAACGGGGACGTAGTAGAAGCAGAAGTAGATGATGCCCGTTGCAATCGTTGCAACAATCATCGGGATGCATGTACGTTTTGCGATCTGGAAGCTCGAAACGCCAGCCATACCGGCAATAGCAATCAAAGCACCCGTAATCGGCGAAGACACGCGACCGAAGGAAACAAAGATCTGCAACGGGAAGATGAGCGAGATGATCGGAGCACCGAGCGTCTTGGCCACATCAGGAACGAGCGGAGCGAACGAGAAGAACGCCGCATTGCCCGAGCCCATGATGAAAGCGCAAGCCCACAGCAGCAGACCGCCCACGATAACCATCGTTGCCAAACCGAAGCCGGCAGCGTCCGCGGCATTGATGAGGGTGGCCATGGCGCCAGACTTGATCAGGCCGGCGGCGAAGAATTCACCGCAAACGATCAGGGAGACCACGGAAACAAGGATCTTGCCCATGCCTTCGAAGAAGAGCTTGAAGGAAGCCATAACTTCCTTGAGGTTGCGATAGCGGACGAACTCAAAGAGGATCGCTACAAGGGTCGAGATGACCATGGCGGTGACAACGTCCATGCGAATCGAACTGCCGGCAACCTTCGAGAAGAAGATGATCAGGAAGAGCGGAATGATCGGGAGAATGGCATAAATGCGCGGAACGTCCTTGTCGGCATCAGAGGACTTCTTGCCAGCAAGGGTCTGGATGTTGTTCGGGTCGAACTTCCAGCCTTCCTTCTTATCCCACCAACGCTGAACAATCATGTGCGTAATGCAGACGATGATCGTCACGGCCACAAAGAGCGGCAGCTGGTAGTACACGAAGTACTCGGAAACGTCCATGCCGGCAACCTGAGCGGCCATGTTGGCGTTGCCGGAACCGGGGCCGGCGTCAATGTACTGAGCACAGCCGATCACGCCGAGGGCGGAGAGCGGGGAAACGCCGGAACGAACGAGGATCGGATAGAGAGTCACCATCAGCAGCAGGGCGAGACCGGCGTGCGAGGGAACGAAAACCGCCATCACCTGGGAGACGAGGAAGGATGCGCCGAGCAGAATGTAGGGCGACTTGATCATCTTCAGGGGCTTTTCAAACACAGCAAACAGAGCACTCGAAGCGCCGACATGCTCCATGTAGCGCGAGAAGCCGCCGATTGCCATCAGCTGAAGACCAAGACCGGAAATACGGCCTGCGAAACCGTCGCTGAAGACCTTGAAGATATCAAAACCGGCGAAGTGCGTCGTCTTCTTGGCATCGAGCAGCGTGCCGAGATCAAAGATCCATGTGCACAGCAGCAACACAGCACCGCCGATGAAGAGGGCAGCCTGAGGGTAGTACCCTTTCAAGAGCAGGTAGACGACCGCAACGATGACGATCGCCGCAATGATCAAACTAAGCATGTTGATAAATTCCTATGCGGATATACGAGGGACCACCAATGACTACTTGATGGCGATGGCTTCGATTTCGAGCTTGGCGCCCTTGGGAAGAGCTGCAACCCCGACGGCCGAACGGGCCGGAGCACCTTGAGCAGGGAAGAATTCAGCATACGCCTCGTTAAAGGCGGCGAAGTACGAGATATCCGAGAGGAAGCACGTCGTCTTGACAACCTTGTCAAGCGAAGTGCCTGCGGCTTCAAGAATAGCCTTGATGTTTTTGATGGAAGCGCGGGCCTGATCCTTAACGTCCTCAGGCATAACGCCCGTGGCGGGATCAATCGGCAGCTGGCCGGAGACGAAGACGAGGTCGCCCGCGGCAATGCCCTGGGAGTAGGGGCCGATGGCAGCCGGAGCATTCGTTGTGGACAGAATTCCCTTCTGCATTGCAATCACTCCTTTGTTTTTGGTGTTGTTTGTCTGCCCGTTGCGGTCACCGCTTCTACTCAGAGCGCGTCCCTAAGGGGCGGTTCCCTTTAGCATTCTGGTAGGCGGGTAGACTGGTATACCGACTTTGGCGACGCCTGCATTGTGGCGCAAAACTTGGCGTGTAAGTTTAGGTGACAACACCTAAGTAAATCTATTTATGCAAGAGAAGCACCTATTGATTCTCATTGATTTTCAAGGGGTTGAGAAACTCCTGTTCTGACCGGGTGATGCTGAAGGACGAATTTTGACAGCGAGGAGTGCTGATATAGCACAAAACCTCTTGAAACATTTACAGAGGGGTTATGCTGAATTTTGAATAAGTAGTCCTAAAAGACGGATCAAAGTCGTCGTAATCTCAGGAAATCATGGAGAGTTTACCAGGATTTGAATGCAAAATTACGGGACGGAAATTCCAAGATTGAGGCTCTGTGTCAACAATGAATCTTTCAGGTCAACACTTCCAAAAGAGACGAGACGCGTTTTTCAACAAAGAGAGGAGGAAGGTTGAAGGTTGGGGACGTTGGAAGGAAATAAAGAGGGAGTTGATGACCGCAGGCAAAATCAGAATCCCCAGCATGGATGCCACGATGATGGTGGTGTTCCGCCCCGGAGGTGATGCGGGGAAATGTAAGCTTGAATGTACGGATTTAACACAGAGCAAAAGACTGTGCGGGAAATACGTCGTAAGGCGTAAGAGTGCTTAGAATCAGTTGGTATACCAGTATATCGGCATTCATGTGTGCCGATGTTGCATATGTATAACTCCAATAGAGAGGCTCTCCAATGGCAACTCTTGAACTCCCTTATGAAAAGGTCTACGACCTTCTGCACAAATGCTGCACGTCGATTTCGCCTGACGTCCTGTTTCTGATGAAGCGGGCCGCTCAGAACGAGACCAACGTTGAGGCCAAGACCTTCCTTGAGACGATGCTCAAAAATGTTGAGCTCGCAGGCAAAATGGACAAGCCGGTGTGCCAGTCTCCGGGATTCCCGTCTGTCTGGATTCGCTGGGGCGAGGCGATGCAGCCCAACCTCACCAATCTCACTGACAACATCACCAAGGCAGTGATCGAAGCTACCAAGGCTGGTTATATCCGTCCGTCGATTGTTCATCCTCTCACTCGTTTCAATCCGGGCGATTCTTCCGGCCGAGGCGTTCCCAACTACGAGTTGCGTTATCAGAAGGATCTGCCTTACTGTGAGATCGTTGTCAGCGCCAAGGGTTGCGGTGCGGAGCTGCCCAACGTAGCCAAGATCCTCACACCCGCCACGCTCGGCAAGAATTACAAGGGCCTCAAGAAGCTCGTTCTTGACGTGATTTGCGGTTCCGAAGGCTACATGGGTGCTCGTGGTTATCCGTGCCCGCCGTTCTCAATCGGCATCGGCATCGGCGGCCAGATGGACGTTGCAGCCAAGCTCTCCCGCGAGGCGATTTCTACTCGCAGCTGGCTTGATCACAATCCCGATCCGCTCTTCGACGAGCTTGAGCAGGAGTTGCTTGCTGACATCAACAAGCTCAAGAATGGCCCCGCCGGCATCGGCGGAGATACGACGGCTCTTGCCGTCAAGATCGGCTGGGCTGCTACGCATACGGCCATTTGCCCGGTTGTCATCAACTTCCATTGCTGGGTTGCCCGTCGTTTCGGCGTCCGTTTCTACCCCGACGGCCATATCGAACAACTTTTTCAGGTAGGAGAGTAAGCCATGGCGGTCTATGAACTGACGCTTCCCGTTGATGATGCGACGATTGAGAAGCTGCACGTAGGTGACATCATCTACATCGACGGCCAAGTTTGCACGGCGCGCGACATCGCGCATCTCAATATGCGCGAGCTTGTTGAGCAGGGAAAGCCTTTGCCTGAGGACATCCGAGGCGGCGCGATCTTTCATGCCGGCCCCGTGATGAAGAAGGACGAAAACGGCAAGTGGTATCTGAGCGTGATCGGCCCGACCACGTCGATCCGCATGGAGCCGCATGCCGACTTCGTCGGCCAGCAGGGCGTTAAGGTCATCATCGGCAAGGGCGGTATGGGCGAAGGCACCAAGGCCGCGTTGCAGAAGTACAAGCAGGTCTATGTTCAGGCTTGCCCAGGCTGCGCCGTGGTGCTTGCCGCCGGCATCGTCGGCACCAAGGATCCTCACTGGTTTGAAGCAGGTATGCCGGAGGCCATGTGGCCGTTGCAGGCCAAGCATTTTGGCCCGTTCCTCGTCACCATGGACAGTCACGGTGCAAGCCGCTACGACGAAGTCCGTGAACGTGCGCAGAAGGTCGAGAAGGAAATCATTGCTACCAAGTAAACGGCAGTAGTGGGGAGGAGTGTGCGAGGGGGCTCGTTCACTCCTCTTTTTTCGATGGAGAAATTAAGAACATGCAAAGCGAAACCTGGTCCCCCTCCGTGGCTTGCTCACAATTTGTGAGCGGGCTCAAGTTTGAGGACATCCCTGCGGAAGTTGTCGACACTATCAAGCGCGACATACTCGATTGGATCGGTTGCGCCGTGGGCGGCGCAGCTGATCCATCATCTCAGCCGGTGAAGACGATTTGCGACCTTCTCGGCGGCACTGCCCAAGCGGGTGCGCTCGACAGTGCAAAGCGCAATGTCTTCTTTGCGGCAATGACCAATGGCTATTGCGGGCATATTCTCGAGATGGACGATGTGGACCGCGACAGCATCAGCCATCCGGCAACCGTCAATATTCCGCCTGCGTTGGCCATGGCTGAGTATCTCAACAAAGGCGGGCGTGATCTCATCACGGCTGTCGTTGCGGGGTTTGAAGTGATGCTGCGTATCGGCGCAGCGATCACTCCTGCGCATTATCAGGTATTTCACACAACGGCCACAACGGGCGTCTTTGGCGCAGCGATGTCGGCAGGCAAGATGCTGGGCCTGACCGAGACGCAACTTTCTTGGGCACTCGGCAATGCCGGTACGATGTCGGCGGGCTTGTGGCAGTTCCTAGCCGACGGTGCGATGAGCAAGTTTCTTCACACAGGTGCAGCCGCGGCTCACGGCGTGCTTGTGGCGATGCTCGCACAGGCAGGTTTTAGCGGTGCCAAGCACATTCTTGAGGGCAAGCAAGGGTTCTTTGCGGGCTATGCCCGTCAAGATACGGATCTGGAGCTCTTTAAGGACTTTGGCAAAAAGTGGCGTGCAGGGCTCGTTTCGTTCAAGCCTTATCCGTGCTGCCGTCATACGCACTCAGCAATTGATGCCGCAGCTGAAATTCGCCGCCAGGCCGGGGGGCGTTCCTTGGCGAGCATCAAGCTCTTTACCTACAAGACGGCGCAGCAGGTTGCTGGCCTGCGTCACCCAGAAAATACTCGCCAGGCCAAGTTCAGTACGGCCTATTGTGTTGCGAGCACGTTGCTGCGTGGAACGCCGTCGGAAGCTGACTTCAGCAACTCCAGCGTGAATGAAGCCGATGTTAAGGCACTTGAAGCGCGTATTGAAACTGCGATTGACGACGAGATCAATGCTCGTGTGCCTCGTAACTGGCCTTGCCGCATCGAGGCTGTGACCGAAGATGGCGAGAGGCTCGTTGCTCAGGTCTGGAATCCGACTGGAGATCCAGAAAACACGCTCACATGGGAAGGGGCTGAGGCGAAATTCCGTATTCTGACCGACGGTATCCTTTCGGAGACAGAACAGGCTGTGCTCATCGCTACTTGCAGAGATCTTGAAAATGTCACGGATCTTGCTGCAATCGTGCAAGGAATCAACGCCGTTTTCAAGCGTAGATACTGAAACAAATAAACATAAATTGAAAATGGATGCGCTGGCAGAGGAAGCGCCGGCAGCATCCACCCTGGGAAGAAGGGAAACGGGAAGTTTCATGAGAGTATCAGACAGGACCCCGGTCAGGTTCAGACTGAGGATGCAATTAAAGAAGCCTTTAGCTGACCCTGTTTGGGGAACATACTAGGAAGACGTTCCTCATTTTCAAAGGAGAGAGAAATGGACAGGAACAGACTGATCAAGCTGGTGGTGTGCTTTGTGCCACTGCTTCTGTTGTTTGTGGACCCGCCCGAAGGGATGAATCCCAAGGCGTGGGGACTCTTTCCCTTCTACGCGGGCGCAATTCTGGGCGTGATGCTGCGTCCCCTCGGGGAAGCGGCCATCATGATGATCTTTCTCGGCCTCTATGCCGTGATCATGCGCGGCCACTCGGTGGCATTGTCGGGCTTTGCACTGACGATGACCTGGCTCGTCGTGGGCGCCTTCGTGATCGCGCAGGCCTTCCGCGACACCAACCTCGGCAAGCGCATTGCCTATACGCTGATCGGCATCTTCGGCCGTACGCCGTTGGGTCTGGGCTACGCCGCAGCGTTTTCTGATTTCGTGATCGCTCCCGTGACGCCCTCGAACGCGGCTCGCACGGGCGGCATCATCTACCCGATCTTCAAGTCGGTGGCTGAGGCGCTGGGCTCAACGCCGGATCACAATCCGCGTGCGATCGGCTCGTACCTCTCGATGCTTCTTTATATCGTGACGATGACGACGGGCATCACGTTCCTCACGGGCTACGCCGCCAACACCGTGGCCTGGTCGCTTGCCTCTGAGATTCTCAAGCTCGACATCTCGTGGCTGCAGTGGACGACCGCCTTCATCGTGCCCTCGCTCGTGATCCTTGTCGTGTCGCCCTGGCTCATGTACAAGATCTACAAGCCCACGATCGGCGTGATCGACAACAAGCGCATCGCCCGCGAAGGTCTCGAAGCGATCGGCCCGATGTCGCGCAACGAAAAGATCCTCCTTGGACTCTTCGTTCTTGCCATCGCCGGTTGGGCAACCTCGTCCTACACGAAGGTCAACTCCACGGGCGTGGTGCTGGGCTTCATTGCCCTGGGCATCCTCTTTGGCGTTCTCGACTGGAAGAAGATCGCGGTCAATGAACAGGTTTGGTCGACCCTTGCGTGGTACGGCGGCATCCTCGGCATGGCCGGCGCTTTGAACAAGTTCGAGTTCTTTAGCTGGATGGCGCACCAGCTGCAGCTTTACGTCGACTTCTCGTCGTTTAGCCACCTCGGGCTCCTCTTGCTTCTCGTCGTTGCCGGTACCGCCTGCCGCTACCTTTTCGTCTCCTGCGGCGCGTACATGGCAAGCGTCCTGCCCGTGCAGTTCACGATCGGCCTTGCGGCCGGACTTCCGGTGTGGGATATGTTCCTCGTGTTCCTTACCTGCGGCGTGATGGGTGCTCTGGTGACGCACTACGCCAACGCGGCCGGCCCTGTCCTCTTTGGTGGCGGCTACGTGCCGGTGAAGGTCTGGTGGATCATCGGCTTGTTCTTTACGTTGTTCTCTTATGTGATCTTTGCCTTGATCGGCGTTCCGTACTGGTCGGCGATCGGGCTTTTCGCTTCGCTCTAGTCGGGGGCATGGAAGCCAAGCGCCGATCGTTTTTCATGGCAAGTTTGAAAGTCGGCGCTTAAAGACACAAATTGGGCGGAGGAGTCGGCGGCGGCAGAGGCGCCGGCGAGTCCTTCGCCCAAAGGGCGAGTGAAAAGGAGGGTGCGAAAGACAGTTGATCCGACAGGTAGCTAGTATGATTCTCAGAGCGCTGTCAATATATTATTGTTAGTTACTTTATAAATACTTGGGCGGACTTCGTTTAAGAAAAGCCGCTGTTCAGGTCGCCGGCAAGGTTGCAAGTGAAACTGGCTGCGAGGCACCTGAGAAGGAAGATTGGTGACGACCATGACGAAACTCGACCGGAGCAATCAGACGCTCTACGGGCAGATTGCCAACATCTGGCGAGACCGAATCCTTTCCGGGGAATTCAAACCCGGAGACGTGCTCCCGTCAGAGCGCAAAATCGCTGCAGAACTTGACGTAAGCCGCATTCCGGTGCGCGAGGCAATGAAGTCGCTAGAGTATCTTGGCGTCGTTCGACAGGAGAGGGGCAAGGGTGTTGTGGTGCAGGAGGCTGATCTGGGCAATGCGCTTAAGGTTGTCGGCCCCTTGGTGACAACGATTACGCCGAAGATTCTTGATGACCTGTTTCAGTTTCGTCTTCTGATCGAGCCCTACGCGGCCGAACAGGCTGCCAAATATGCTACGTCCGAGGAGCTTGACCGAATGGCCGAGGCGATTGACCGGCAGCGGCGGGCTATTCTAAACAATGAGCAGGCCGAATACGTCTCATTCCAATTTCATTACAGTGTGATGCTTGCTTCGCACAATGAGATTGTCGCGATCGTCAGCCGGTTCCTGACGGAAGTGCAGCATTATTCGCGGCATATGACGCTCTGGAACGAGGAGCGACGTCGCAACGCCTACGTCGAACACAACAAGGTGTATCAGGCGATATGTTCGCGCAGTCCGGAGGCCGCTCGCAAGGCAATGTACGAGCATTTGGCAAAGGCGCGGAAAGTGCTTCCGACGACGCCGGGTGTCGTTGAAGCTGATGCTGCCATTGCAGCAGCTGTGACGGATCCTGACAAGAATGTGAATTCCAAAAAATAAGGGATATGCCGTTGCTTATCAAAGCCTGCCTGAGTGAGAGGGCTGTCGAGAGGATAGATCATCGGGGTAGGCTTTTTATCAAAGTAGTTTCAAAAAGAATTGAACAATTTGTCAGGCTTCTCTTTTTTTCATAGTTGCGCTTTGGCGTAAGTCCTCAGAAATCTATTGCCAGCTCGTGATGGGATTTCGCTAAAGTGAATTCGCTTTTTTGAAAGTTGGCGGTATTGAAGAGTTGGCCTTGTATTTCAAGCTGCCCTGTCTGCTGGAAAGGACAAGACGATCAACAAACGGAGGGGGCATGAACGAACAATCTCAAATCGATGCCATTTGCATTGCGCCGCACGACAACACAGCGACGCTCTTACGAGATGTGCATGCGGGTGAAAGCATAGTAGTGGGAATGCCCGCCGATGGATCGAGGCTGATGCTTCCGGTGCTTGAGGATATTGCTTTCGGGCACAAGGTCGCCGTTCGCCCTATTGCTGCCGGCGAAGACGTACTCAAGTACGGCGAAGTGATCGGACGCGCTACGAGGGCAATCGAGTCCGGACAGCACGTTCATGTCGACAACGTCGTGAGTCTGCGTGGTCGAGGTGATGATTTGCATGCAGCTGGCCCAGAAGCCGGACCGATTGCTGCAGCTGACCACGTGGAATTTCTGCTGAAGCCTTGTGTTCTTGATGCTTCGCGGGCGAGCTTCATGGGCTATCCGCGTCTCGATGGGTCAGCCGGCACGCGTAATCTTGTGGGGGTGATCTCGTGTGTTGTCTGCGCCAACGACGTCGTCAGCCGCTTGGACGGAATCGAGGGTGTGGCGGTCTTCACGCATCAGCAGGGCTGTTCCCAGACAATGCCTGACGTCAGGGCAATTGCCCGGGTGCTTACCAATCTCGCCTTGAATCCCAACCTCGGCGCTGTCCTCCTGGTGAGCCTGGGGTGCGAAAGTGTGCCTTCTGCAGAAGTGCTCAAGGCAGTTCAGAATGCCGGCAAACCCGCCCGCATGATCGTTATACAGGAGGAAGGAGGGCTGACGGCGAGCGTGACCCGTGCCAAGCAGATCGTCTCGGAGATGAAGAAGGAAATCGAAGCCGAGCGGGTTGCCGTGCCGATAAGCCGCTTGCGCGTGGGGCTCAAGTGCGGAAGTTCAGACACGACGCAGGGCCTTTCGGCGAATGTCGTCGTTGGCGCTCTGACCGACGTACTTGTCGCGGCGCATGCAGGTGTGGTGATTGGCGAGACCACCGAATTCATGGGAGCTGAACACATTGCCGCCCGCAATTCCAAAAATACTGAAGTTCAGAAGCGCATTATCAAATTGGTTGACCGCATGGAAAAGCGGGCGCTGGCCGTGGGGGTCGACATGCGAGGGGGACAGCCGACGCGCGGCAATATTGCCGGAGGACTCACGACAATTGAGGAAAAGAGTCTGGGCGCACTAGCCAAAGCGGGATCCGCCGTCTACCAGGATGTAATTGACTACGGCACAAGAACGGACCTCCCGGGACTCGTCATGATGGATGCGCCTGGCCGCGAGCCTGAAATGCTTACTGGCCTGGCTGCCGCCGGTTGCAATCTCATCGTTTTTTCCACTGGCCGAGGCGCCCCGCAGGGGTTCCCCTTTGTGCCGGTAGTGAAGGTCACGGGAAACGCGCGCACTTTCGATCGTATGCGCGAACATATGGATTTGTGCGTGGCGGGTCTGATGCAGGGGACGGAGTCGGTTGAAGGGGCCGTCGGGCGACTCCTTGAAGCAGTTCTCAAGACTGCTTCGGGAGAGTTCACCAAAGCTGAGTGCTGCGGCTACAACAATTCGATGAATATTTACGTGACCGGACCCGTGATTTGAGTCAGGATACAGTGGCGGTTTGTAGTTTTTTTTGCGGATGAAGTGTAAATGCTACATTCGCAGGCGGCCGTGGGAACAGGTGCTGCGTTCCGTTATACCCCGGAAAACACGCCCTTTGAAAGGGGGGTCTTTAGGGGATTGCAGCGCTAAAATCCGACGGTTAAGAGCTTGTACCGGACATGGATTGGGAGGCATGCCGGACGCAAGTCAAGAGAAATAATCTCCTCCTCACAAAGGGTTGAACAGGTCTGTTATGAGCACTTGTGAAATGAAAGAAAAGGGAGTCGGGGTTCTTCGCAACCCGTGGCTCAATCGCGGCATTGCCTTCACCGAAGAACAGCGTGACGCAATGGGATTGCGCGGTCTGCTTCCTTCGGCGGTCTCGACTCGCGATCAGCAGGTGGAGCGCTGGAAGTCGATCATCGCCATGCAGCCCACGCCGCTTCTGAAGTACATCACGCTCGACACGGTCCGCATGATTGACGAAGCGCTGTACTTCAAGCTGGTGATGGAAAACGTCGAGGAGTTCATGCCTCTCATCTACACGCCCACCGTTGGCGAGGCATGCCAGAAGTTCGGTCACATTTTCCGCGCTCCCCGCGGTCTTTTTGTGTCCGCAAAGGATCGCGGTCATGTCCGTGAGCTTGTTGCCAACGTGCCCAACAAGAAGGTCGACATCATCGTCGTTACCGACGGCAACCGTATTCTCGGCTTGGGTGATCTGGGCGCCTGCGGCATGGGCATCCCGATCGGCAAGCTCGCGCTCTATACGGCCTGCGCTGGCGTCAATCCGCAGCATACGCTGCCTGTGACGATTGATGCGGGCACCAACAACGAGGAGTTCCTCAAGGATCCGCTTTATATTGGCGAACGCCACAAGCGCATTGATGAGGACGAGTACTATGCCCTCATCGAGGAATTCATCAACGCCGTGCGCGAGCGCTGGCCCGATGTTCTCATCCAGTTCGAGGATTTCCAGAATACGCACGCCTTTGAGCTTCTTGACAAGTACCGCAATCGCATTCCGTGCTTCAATGACGATATCCAGGGCACGGCTTCGGTGGTGGTCACGGGCTTTTACTCTGCCATGCGCGTCAAGAAGGAGAAATTGAGCGATCAACGCATCCTTTTCCTCGGCGCCGGTTCGGCTGCTACGGGCATTGCGCACCTCATCGCCGATGCCATGGTCGAGGAGGGTACGCCGCGCGAGGAAGCGCTCAAGAAGATTGTTCTCTTTGACTCCAAGGGACTTGTCTCGAGCCGCCGCAGCGACAAGCTTGCTGCCAACAAGGTGCCGTTCGCGCATGATCTTGAAGTGACGGCTAGCTTCGCGGATGCGATTCGCCTCCTGAAGCCCACGGCAATCGTTGGCGTTTCGGCTCAGCCCAAGGCTTTCAACGAGGAAGTTGTTTCTCTCATGGCCGAATACAACGACAAGCCGATCGTGTTTGCGCTTTCGAACCCGACCTCCAAGGCTGAGTGCACGGCGGAGGAAGCCTACAAGTTTTCCAAGGGCAAGGCGCTCTTTGCTTGTGGTTCGCCCTTCGCGCCCGTTGAGTACGAGGGCAAGACTTTCGTGCCGCGTCAGGGCAACAACAGCTACGTCTTCCCGGCGATTGGCATGGGTTGCATCTACACCCGTGCAAAGAGCGTTCCGACGGGCGTATTCCTTGCCGCGGCCAAGAGCCTTGCGGATCTCGTGAGTACGGAAGACCTCGACAAGGGTGCGCTTTATCCGCCTCTGTCCGAAATTCGCGAGCTCTCGGTGTCGATCGCCACGGCCGTGGCCGAATACTGCTTCGATCACGATCTTGCCCAGATTGAACGCCCGGCAGATCTCAAGGCCGCTGTGCGCGAAGCCATGTGGCAGCCGAGCGATCCGAAGTTCGCAGCAGGTGAATAAGGACTACCCTCAGCTTCTCTGATCGACAGCTCGTGGCGGCCGGTCGGAGAAGTCGCCAAGGGGCAGTCAGACCGTCCTTTTCGTTTTTTCCGAAAGGACGGTTTTTTTGTACCTTCGGGAAATACTTGGGAGGCGGGTTCTCGTTCGAATTGACTACCTATCAATGAGTATATTGCTTTTTAACAGAAGTCTACGAAATTCCTGAAATTACCTCTAAATTGGTATAAAAAGTTGTTCTTGGATTGTTGGTACATCGAGCGAAATCTTTACAAAAGTTGTAAATGCAATTCACCCAGCAGAATTTCCGGGTGAAGGTTTGTTGATGCGGGTCAAATATCGTACGCGGTATTACATGCGGCCGACAGAGTCTCGTCAATAGACAGGATGTACTGGGCGGGAAGAACTTGGAAAATACCTGACATGGCAAGCTGATTTTGCAAGTCAGTTCACAGTTGCGGACGGCCTAAGTCTCAAGGGAAAGGATGGATGTGTGTACGAGCTTCAGCCTGCTCCCTTGACGCGACTTCTACCGAAGTTCCCCGGATGCGGTGTGCGGACGATCTGGTTTTCGGGGCAAAAAAAGCCGCCTCAAGCGAGCTGAAGCCCGAGGCGGCGCAAGAGGGGAGGGGTCTGCTGGAGAGCCCCGCAGCCGTTGTTTTTATAGCCTTGACTCAGGCCGCAAAGCTCCATAGGACGAGCAGGATGAGCTGCCCGGAGAGAATTCGCAAAAACATCGCCAGCGGATAAACCGTGGAATAAGCGATTGCTGAAGAATCCTTTTCCGAGATCGTGTTGGCGTAGGCCAGCGTTGGAGGGTCGGTAGTCGCCCCTGCCAGGAGTCCGACGATCAGGTGATAGTTCATCGCGTATTTCAAGCGGGCAATTACGCCGACGATGATCAGAGGAACCACAGTGATGACGAGACCGATGAGTACATAGATCGGTCCGTTGCCGTCGATCAGTGCGGCGACGAACTTGTCGCCGGCGCTCAGGCCTACGCTTGCCAGAAAAAGCGCAATGCCCATTTCGCGCAGCATCAGATTGGCCGAGTGCGTGGTGTAGGTCACAAGCTTGAAGTGCGGGCCGAAGTAGCCCAACAGTATCGCAACAATCAGAGGACCTCCCGCAAGGCCGAGCTTAAGCGGAACCGGCATGCCCGGTATTGCAATCGGGATGAAGCCCAGGATGATGCCGAGCGCGATTCCCAGAAAGATTGAAATGATGTTGGGGTGATCGAGCTTCTGCACTTGGTTGCCAAGCTTGTCGGCAAGCCGCTCGATCGAGCGTTCCGGACCCACGCAGTAAACCTGATCGCCCATCTGCAGGTGCAGGTTCTGATAGGGAAAGAGCGTCATGCCGGCTCGAAAGACGCGCGTGATGTTGACGCCGTCATAGCGGGAGAGATGCAATTCTCCAAGCTGGATGCCGTTGACTTCATCCTTGCTGATGAGAATGTTGCGTGAAATCAGAGGCGAATGAGCCGTCGCCAGATCAACGTCGAGAGCTTCTTTGCCGCAGAATGCGATGATGGCGTCGCGGGCGTCGCTTGCTGCCACAATGCGCAGAGTATCGTGCACGTGAATCATCGTATCGGGCCGAGGGCTCGTGATGACTCCGTCGTGCAGCACGCGCGAGCAGATGAACGCGCGCCCGATCAGGTCACGGATCTCGCGGATTGTCTTCCTGTCGATGCCGTCATTGGTTACCTCAACGTGAAAGAAGATCGGTGCATCGCTGTTGGCGCTCGACTCTTCCTCCCAGTGGCGATCCTCTTCCTTGAGATCAATGTGAAAGATTGCACGCAGCGCGATCGCCGACATGATGATGCCGACCACGCCCAGAGGGTAGGCGCATGCGTAGGCGACGGCGATGTTCTCGCCCTTGTAGCCGAGCATGTCGAGCGCTTCCTGCGTGGCGCCCAGTCCCGGCGTATTGGTGACGGCGCCGAAGTGAACGCCAAGCATTTGTGGCAGCGTCACAGTTCCCTTGAGCGTAAAAAAGAACGCTACGGTAAGCGCGATGCTCAATACCACGGCAAGAATCGTAAGACCGTTGAGCTGCAGGCCGCCGCTCTTGAACGAGGCAAAAAACGAGGGGCCGACCTGAAGTCCGATGAAGAACACGAAAAGGATGAGCCCGAAGTCTCGCAGGAAGCCCATCACCGTGAGATTGACGCTGATGCCGCAGTAGCTTGCGGCAAGGGCGACGAAGAGCACCAGCGTGACGCCGAGCGAGACGCCGAAGACGCGTATGCGCCCGAGGGCCATGCCGAGCGCAATGACCACCGCGTAGACAAGAAGAATGTGACCGATCGAGTTTGCATCGGTTAGAAGCTGCATGACCCAGTCCATGGCTTGAGAAACGCTCCGCAACGGAGACCGCGCGGTAGTTTGAAAAAATTGTCAAATTCAGAATGAACTGCAGGGAGAGAGGCTCATTTTGAAAGTCGTTTCGCAAAAATACGCGTAAACCCCTGCTAGTTTCCGTGGGGAGTCTAGGTCGCAAGTAAATTTTGTCAATGTATTTGCCTTTTCTCAGATCGGTGTGAAAGGCAGGCAAATTTCTCGGCCAAGGGTCAGGAGTTTCTCTATACTCATTTCGCGGTACGGAGGAAGGCGGATACCTACTTCTTCCGATCGACGTGAATACATTCTGCTGTTTAAGCCGCATCCAGGCCAACGAGCCGTTTGCGGTCAATATTTATACGAGGAAAGCGAAAAATGGCATTTCGTATTGAGAAGGACTCCATGGGTGAGATTCAGGTCCCTGACGAGAAGTACTGGGGCGCCCAGACGGAGCGCAGCTACGAAAACTTCAAGATCGGCATTGAAAAGATGCCGATGGAGATCACCCGCGCGTTCGCAATGCTCAAGCGTGCCTGCGCTCTGGCCAACAAGAAGTTCGGCAAGCTCGATGATCGTCGCGTGAACGCCATCACGCAGGCCTGCGAGGAAATCCTCGCCGGCAAGTTGGACGGCAACTTCCCGCTCGCCATTTGGCAGACCGGTTCCGGCACGCAGTCCAACATGAACATGAACGAAGTGATTGCCAACCGTGCGACCGAAATCCTGGGCGGCAACTTCCGCGACAAGGCCAACACCCCCAAGGAAAACCTCGTTCACCCCAACGACCATGTGAACATGTCCCAGTCCTCGAACGACACGTTCCCGACGGCTCTGCACATCATGGCCGTGGTCGAAGTGACCAACTACCTGATGCCGCGCCTTGACGAGTTCCAGCAGTGCCTCGAAGCCAAGTCCGAGGAATTCAAGGGCATCATCAAGAACGGCCGCACCCACCTGCAGGATGCCACGCCGCTTACGCTCGGCCAGGAATTCAGCGGCTACGCCGCCATGATCGCCCACAGCAAGAAGAACATTCTCGCTGCTCTCGAAACGGTTCGCGAACTCGCCATCGGCGGCACGGCCGTCGGCACGGGCCTGAACTCGCCCAAGGGCTGGGGTCCTGAAATCGCCAAGACCCTGTGCGAAACCACGGGCATCACGTTCTATGACTGCCCCAACAAGTTCTACGGCCTCACCAGCCATGACTCGATCGTCTCCCTCGAAGGCGCTCTTGCGGGCCTCGCTGCCGACCTCATGAAGATCGCCAACGACATCCGCTGGCTCGCCAGCGGCCCGCGCGGCGGCCTCGGCGAAATCACGATCCCGGCCAACGAACCGGGCTCCTCGATCATGCCGGGCAAGGTCAATCCGACCCAGTGCGAAGCCGTGACGATGGTTGCCGTCCAGGTGATGGGCAACGCCACCGCGATCAACATGGCTGCTTCTCAGGGCAACTTCGAACTCAACGTGTTCCAGCCCGTGACGGCCTACAACCTGCTGCAGAGCATCCATCTGCTCGCCGACGTCATGCTCTCGTTCCGCATCCACTGCGTTGCCGGCATCACCGCCAACAAGGAACGCATCCAGGAACTCATGGAACGCTCGCTGATGCTCGTGACGGCTCTCTCGCCGCTCGTCGGCTATGACAACGCTGCCAAGATCGCCAAGTATGCGCACGCCAACAACAAGAGCCTGCGTGAAGCCGCTCTTGAACTGGGCCTGTGCACGGAAGAGCAGTTCAACGAGTACGTTGTGCCCTCCAAGATGGTGCATCCGCAGTAATCGGCCGACCCTGACTGATATCTTCGCCTGACGGGAGTTCCTGGAAGGCGAAGTTAATTCCGGTCGGAATCAAGTGCGAATGGCTC
>ULUV01048727.1_pt1 | contig 23401 bp, 23 predicted proteins | sample 1958921 | NCBI WGS metagenome assembly ULUV01 (sample SAMEA4835772, study PRJEB28245) | human gut metagenome | biome: gut microbiome; material: fecal sample | place: Denmark | collected 2008
TAAACGGTAGCGATTATCCGTTCTACGTTCCAAATTACTGAAATAAGCATTTCGATATTTTACTCGGTTACGTTCATAGAACATGATAGTAGCCATACTCCGATGGCCGCTATCAATATGATGTACCCTATAAGTATTCGGTGTTGAAGCAATAATTTCATTTGAAATGGAATTGGGAACAAGTTAATTGCAGAGAGTCTCTATAAATTTTCCGAGACTTCATCTGATCAGGCTTAAATTCCCGGTTGCCTTATTAATTATTCTCTTTTCCGCATAGATGCCGATCCCCATATAACACAAATCCGCTTCGTCGGTCTCTCTCATTCCCTGCTCGTATTCTTCGTATGTCTTGGCTTGTTGCGCTACGGTCGAAAAATCCACGAGAACCATAATCTTTTGCGTCGAATGACCGAAGCCGTTCACGGACTTCCTTGATTGTCTCCGGCGATGCTCCGAGTATCGGAATCGGGCAACGGGTGATGCCTGAATGTATTTCACCCTGCTTGTCGAGGACATCATGCCCTACGATGTCGCAAGCTTTCTTGCCTAATGTGATGGATAATATGCTGGCGATATTGGCGATTATCCCGGTCGGTTGCGTGTTGTCGATTACCAGCACGCATTTATATATCGGTTTTGAATCTGTCGTTATTCCCATATTCAGTTCTTTAATCATACATTGTCACCCTTTACGGCATCTTAATCGACGGCGTAAAAAAGTTCAGGCTCTTTTCTCTCTGAATTTGCAGCCGCAAATTCCAAACTCTTTTTCTCGAAAAACGGATAATGGTAGTTTCGTGAGCCGACAGGACATAGAACAATGCACCTTCCACATGAAATGCATCGACTTTCATCCGTCTTTATGGGGTTCTCCGACGCAATGGCACGTGTCGGGCATCCCTCGACGCACTTTTTACACGAAATACACGTGGCGTCCCCCGTAGGGTAAAGCGGTACTTGCAGTATCTCCCGATAAGGTCTGTTGCCCCTGATTTTTATATCCGGCATCGTACTCGTATCCCTAATGTCCGACAGAATCCGCCATGACTTGCAACCGAAATCATCGACTATACGGTTGTCTTCCGTATCGGGGCGTTCGGATGCGACGTTTCTGAATATGGAGTGTCGGGCAATGAACGCGGCGGCGGATACGATTCTAAACCCGTTGGCGGTCAGCAAATCTTTAAGCTCGACAAGCGTATCTTCATAGTCTCTGTTCCCGTAGGAACAAACGATCATGGCAGGAGAGACGTCTCCCTTAACTCGTAAAAGCTGTTGTGAAGCCTGAATAGGCACTCTTCCTGAATAGGACGGCACACCTACGACCAACAATTCATCGCGTCCCAATCTCAAATCGGGAATTAAAACACTACTCGTAATGTCATGTTGGATATTATCGGCGTGCAGCTGCTTGACGACACCCTGCACGATGGCTTTGGTCGTAAATGCAGCACTGAAAAAAACAGAATGAACTTTATGTATCTCCATAAACCTTACTTATCCGATTGAATTTAATTTATTGGCGTCCGTTCAAAGTCAGACAAAAGAAGTCGCTGTCATCATACGGGTAATCGTATTCGACGGGGAGTTCTTCTTTATCTATTTTCTTGAATCCGGCTTTCTCATAAAACAGATGCGCTCTGTCCGTATTCTTGGGTGTGTCGAGAATGACTTTTGAGAAACCATGTGTCCGGGCAAATTCCAAGAAGAGGGAATATAGCTGTCGGCCGAGATTATGCGGCCTCCCGCGATAAGGCTCGTACACGAAGAATTTTTTCAAGATGCACAACCCGTTTCCCTTGTTCATCAAGCCGATCGTTCCGGCCACCTTGCCGTTTTCCTTCGCCACCCAGAAGTTTCCACCGCCATCGATATACTCTTCCTTGATGCGAAGCAGTTCCGGCTGGTCTTCGACACTTACTAACGGACGTGTTCCGTCATTCTGACAATGCAGGACGAGTGCGATAACCTCGTCCCTGTCGTACGCTGAATAGGTTCCTATCTCTATCATCTTATTTCATATTTAATTTAGTGGAAATCTTCTTCGACTTGAATATCTTGTGGATATGATAGACGTGTATTCCTACCGCTATCGCACAGCCTATGATAAACGGTGTTGCGTGTAGAAGCAATCCGTAAATGACATATATAATGTTCGCGCATAGGGACAGAACCCTCAAATACAGAACTTCTTTCATCGCCATGGATGACAAGTTGAGAAACAGTCCTATATAACCTATCACATTTGTCATGACAATGATATTCACTTGTTGTTTGTCATAAGGGAAAATATGTTCTCCATACTTTTTACAATCTCTTGCAACCGGCTTTCGTCCAATCCTGCAAATATCTCTTCGACGGATCGGTTCGCGGCCATATTCAACGTATGGTAAACTTCTTCCCCATGTTTTGTTAGCTTCACGAACTCCATACGGTTGTCGTTCGCTGCCTTCTCCCGATATATGTATCCTTTCGCTTCCAGCTTTTTCAATATGCGGGATAACAACCCTTTATCCATATTGAGCTCGCGGGATATCTCTTTTGCATTTCGATTCGGATGCAAATACACATCTTGAATTACACGGATCTCCGGGAGTCCGAACTCGCTGCCTAAATAGGACTTGTTCAGTACGCCTAAAACTTTGGTGTAAAATCTGTTGAAGGCTCTGATTTGATCTATATACTCTTGTTTCATGCCGCAAAGATATTTATAATAGTTGATTTAATCAACTAATTGCAAAAAAATATATTCATTGGAGCATAAAAGGGGCTATCCAGCATTTGGGACAGCCCTTTACAGAACTCACATTTTTAGTTTTCTGATATAATTAGTTTCGTTTTCCACCGTTTTTGGCTGAACAAGATGGATATGTTCTCGAATAAAAGACGAATCATAGGTTTGTTTTGACAGTCTTTCTTGCGAGATTTGTAATCTTTCGTTGGTTGTCGCTACCATTGATGAATCTCGTTGTCCATTCTCCTGCTGTACGCCGTCGGTATGTTCTTGCCCGTCTTCGGGCTTGGGCGGAGCGAGTGTAAGTTGTATCTTTCTCTCCAACGCCGCGACGTCCGCTTTCAGCGCTTTCAGTTCATCCTCTTTTTTCCATACTCCGCCGACCGTTTCCTGCAAAATCGGAATATCCCGCTCATAGGTTACATTCTGCGCCTTGTATTGCTCCACGAGCTTGGGTATGCGTTCCAGCGCGTTCAGAAAGTTCATCGAATATTGTTATTTTGCTCTAATCGCCCGACTTCGGAGGAGCGATTGCTCCCCGTCAGGGTAACGTTTTCGGTAAGCCGAGTGCAGAGCAGAACGCAGTTCTCGCTATGCCGAGGCGAGAAAACGAAGGCGAACAGCCAAGGCTTTTGAGAGCAACTCAAAAGGTATCGAGTAACTCGATACACACCTTGCTGTTAGCCGACGCTAACAAAATCGGAGAGCCGACGCTCTCCGATCATTAAAGTGGATTTCCGCGCTGTTTGCTATACTCGCTATACCAAGTGTGCACACTATACTATCCTATGAAAAGAGGATAGCCGGCTTACAATTTTCGCCACCGTTCCATGTCATCGCCGTAGGTTTCCAGATGATGCCGGGCGAGATTTTCGATCAATCCCGAAACGCTCATCCGCCTGCCTCCCAACCTGCGGACGATCTCGTCCAGTCGGTCGCGCACCTCGCAGCTCACGAAGACGGGTTTGCGGTTCTCGATTCTCGGCACTCGGAGAAATGTCTGTCGGTATTTCTCCAATGTCGCTCTTTGCTGTTTCACGCCGATACGGTCGGATGCGCTCTGCGCAGGTTGTTCTGCCGCTACGGTAGTGCCCGTCGGTTGTGTCGTTACAGTTTGTACATTCGGTTCACTCGTTACACGCTCTGTGCCGGGTACACTTACCAAACCGACCTCTTCCGGTTTCAATCTTCTCATTTCGGGACGGAACAGCTCGATAATCTCTTCAGCGTTGATCTCTGCCTCTGGCGTTCTTACTCTTTTGGTCATAACGTATTTGTTTTTATCGGGTTATTTATTCTTTCAGTTGAAAATCTTGTCGGCTGTGCCCGCTCGTTTTACGTGTGCAGTCCATCATCAGTATGTTTATTGCAGGCCGTTTGCTCACTGCACCGAGCGTATGAAGTATATACTCTCGTAATTTCGTTACGCCCTGCGAACGAATACGGAATGCAAGGGCGACAACCATTTCAAGATTATACACGTCCGCACTGTTGCCGCTGTCCAGACGAATACATTTGCAGACCTCGTAGTCGTGCAGGGCGTTTTCTTTGAGGATGGCTTTGGTACCCGTATGTACCGCTCCGGCGGTCGTGCCGAACAATTCGACTATTTCCGTTTCCGTCATCCATATAGTACCGCCCGTTACGATCACCATATTTTCGCTGATTGTGATTTTATCTCTTTTCATCGTAATTCTGTTTTTTTAAGTTCATTAAATCGCCTGACAAATAAAGCTCTCCATCTGCTCGATACGCTGCGCGAGTTTCTCCATATCGCGGCTCACTTTCTCGGCTGTAATCTTCGCATAGATTTGCGTCGTGCGGATGCTACGGTGTCCCAACATCTTCGATAGCGTTTCGATAGGTACGTCGTTCGACAGGCAGACCGTCGTGGCGTAGGTATGGCGGCTCATGTGGAATATACACGGCAAAGCAAGCGACAGCGAACAGGTAAAGATTAAACGTAACCCGTTAGAAATAAGCGATATTTCAGCATTTTGCAAAGTTGAGAAAATGCAAACAACAACGGAATATTGAGGTTGTTCAGTTACCAAACCGTTAGCCGGGCAGTTACCGAAACGAGAACAGGTAACGGCAAGCGATGAAAAGAAATCCTCACCGTTTTGTTTGCACTCATACACAGTGTTTTGCGTATCAAGGGACGCTTATATGGCAAGTAAATTTGCACTTAAAAATATAAGCGTATGAAAGTAGAAAAATTCAAGGTGTTGCTCTACCTCAAAAAGAGCGGACTGGACAAGTCGGGCAAGGCTCCCATCATGGGACGTATCACCGTGAACCGCACGATGGCGCAGTTCGGTTGCAAGCTGTCCTGCACACCCGAATTGTGGAATCCCCGTGAAAGCCGTCTGAACGGCAAGAGCAGGGAGGCGGTGGAAACCAATGCCAAAATAGAGAAGTTGCTGTTGGCGGTGAACAACGCCTTTGACAATCTTGTGAGCCGTAAAGTGGATTTCGATGCCACCGATGTGAAGAATCATTTTCAAGGCAGCATGGAAACACAAATGACCCTCATGCGAATGACGGACGTTGTCTGTGACGACCTAAAAGCCCGTATTGGCATTGACCGTGCGAAAGGGACTTATCCCGGCTATCACTATATGCGTCTGACACTCGGTGAGTTCATTGGGCATCAGTACAAGGTCAAGGATTTGGCATTCGGGCAGCTTACAGAACAATTCATCCACGACTATCAGACATTCGCCATGGAAAACAAGGGATATGCGATAGATACCGTCCGCCATCATCTTGCTATCTTGAAGAAGATATGCCGTCTGGCTTATAAGGAAGGTTATGCAGACAGGAGCCACTTCCAGCATTTCACCCTGCCTAAGCAGTCAGATAAAACCCCACGGGCATTGAGCCGTGAATCGTTTGAAAAAATCCGTGATGTGGAAATACCTGCTTACCGTAAATCCCACATATTGGCAAAGGATATGTTTCTCTTCGGGTGTTACACCGGGGTCTGTTATGCAGATGTTGTCTCAATTACTCGTGAGAACCTATGTACGGATGAGGACGGGGCTTTGTGGTTGAAGTATCGGAGAAAGAAAAACGAACTTCGTGCCAGTGTAAAACTGTTGCCGGAAGCGATTGTTCTGATTGAGAAGTATCACAGTGAGGAAAGGGACACCCTGTTTCCTTTACTGCGCTGGTCAAATCTCAGAAGGCACATGAAGGCGTTAGCTGCACTGGCGGGTATCAAGGATGATTTGTGCTATCATCAGGCAAGGCATAGTTTCGCCTCGTTAATCACGCTCGAAGCGGGTGTGCCTATCGAGACCATCAGTCGGATGCTGGGACACTCCGATATTTCCACCACTCAGGTATATGCCCGTGTCAGTCCGAAAAAACTGTTCGAGGACATGGACAAGTTCATAGAAGCAACTCAAGATTTCAAACTCACCCTATAAACCCAACAACAATATGCGAAGCACTTTTTCACTATTGCCCTATATCAACCGCAGCAAAGTCAAGACTGACGGTACGACCGCCGTACTCTGCCGTATAACCATTGACGGTAAACAGACCGTTATAAGCACAGGTATCCATTGCCGACCCGAAGACTGGAACGGCAGGAAAAATGAGATAAAGACCGTCAGGGAGAACAACCGTTTACGGGAATATCTGCGTCTGACGGAAGAAGCCTACACCGAGATACTGAAATCGCAAGGCGTGGTCAGTGCCGAAATGCTGAAAAACCACATATCCTTGAACAACATTCATCCGACTACCTTATTGCAAATGGGAGAATGGGAACGTGAGCGGTTGAAGAAACATTCCGAAGAGATTGATTCCACTTCTTCCTATCGGGCTTCAATGTACTACCAGAAGTACCTGACGGACTTTATAGCGTCAACCGGGAAAAAGGACATTCCTCTTGAAGAAGTGACGGAGGATTTCGGCAAGTCCTACAAAGCCCATTTGAAGAAATGCAAGAACTTCGGAGTTTCCCAAACAAACCATTGTCTGCGTTGGCTGAACCGATTATTGTACCTTGCAGTCGATAAGGAGATTATCCGTGTGAACCCCTGCGAGGATTTGGAATATGAAACGAAACCTGAGGCAAGATACAGGTACATCAGCCGTGATGAGTTCAAGAAGATACTTTCCACACCGATGTATGACAAGCGGATGGAACTGGCAAGACGGGCTTTTATCTTCTCGACCCTGACCGGGCTGGCGTATGCGGACATACAACTGCTGCATCCGCACCATATCGGGACGAATGCGGAGGGCAGACGCTACATCCGCATCAACCGCAAGAAGACAAAGGTGGAGGCGTTCATTCCCTTGCATCCCATAGCGGAGCGGATATTATCGTTGTATAACACAACTGACGACGGGAAGCCCGTGTTTCCTCTCCCCAACCGTGATGCCCTATGGTTTGAGGTTCACGAGTTGGGAGTAACCATAGGGAAAGAGGAAAATTTGACCTATCACCAAAGTCGGCACAGTTTCGGAACTTTTTTGATTTCGGCGGACATACCCATTGAGAGCATCGCCAAGATGATGGGACACTCCAATATCAGGACGACGCAGGGATATGCACGGATAACAGACGATAAAATCTCCAAGGATATGGACAAACTGATGGAGCGGAGAAAGAAAATATCGGCTGGCGAAAAGAAAGAGAATAGTAAATAACCATTATAAATAGATGAATTATGAACAGAGGAATAATAACAATCAGTGAAACGGGGGTGGTCACCGTACCAACTGCCCCCGTGTGGATGACCCAGTTTGAGATAGCCGACCTGTTCGGGGTATTCTCGTGCGACATCCGTAAGGCGATACGGGCAATCTACAAAAACAAGGAGTTAAGCGAGGCTGATACGATGAAATACATCAAGCAGTCTGACGGCATCAGCTATGATGTGTATAACCTTGAAATGATTATAGCCATCGCTTTCAAGATATACAGTAAGGAAAGTATCCAGTTCAGGCGGTTTGTAATAAATGAAATATGCGCCACCAAGAAAGGAAGCCCGGTCACATTGTTTTTCTCTTGTGGCAAGGGGAGCAACCTATGGTATAGCTGAGGTTCATCCCGTCAGCCGCCCGTTCTCGATGCTCGGATGCAAAGGTAGCGTGTGGTTTTGACGGCAGTGGCAAGGTCGGGCGCAGAGCCGTTTCGGGCGGAATCTTCCTCAAACGAGGTTGAGCGTATTCCGCCCGAAAACCTTGCCGCTGCCAGCCACACGCTTGAAAGGCATCCGGCAACGGAAACAAGCGAGTGACGGGAAATCAGAAGAAACAGAGGAACGGCTTACAGACGAAGCGAAACATTGATGCTTCATCCGTAAGCCGTTCCTTTTTTGTTGTACCATTGCTGCCGCAAACTTAGGGCAGACGGTAAACTTCGCTCCTTCAAGAAAATCAGGTTACTGTTGCCCCCAGTCGGTAGGCAGTACGATAACCGTCAGCCAGCATCCTTTCGATGTCGGATTCACGGTAGAGGATTTTGCCGCCCAACTGTATGTAGGCTATACGCCCCTCGTTACGGTAGTCTTGGAGTGTCCGGCGGCTTACTTTCAACCGTGCCGACACCTCCTTGTCAGTAAAGAAACGTTCTCCGTTCAGTGTCGGGCGGTAGTTTGCGGTCAGATGCTCTACGTTGTCCAGCAGACGGTCGAGGCTGCCCATAAAGTGGATTATCCACTCGTTGTCTTTGTTAATCAGTTCGTTCATATTACTCTGGATTTAGTGGAATTATTGTTGCTACTATATTCAGTTATCAGATAGTCCTGCCTTTGAACTTCGCTTCCTTTCGCCTGTCCTCCACAATGGGGATGATACGCTGCACATCTTCGGGACGGTAATACGTCTTGTGGTTAATTTGGCTGTATGCCAAAGTTCCGTTGTCCCGAAGCGTCTGCAAGGTTCGGGGGCTGATGTTCAACATCCGGCACACGTCCTGATTGTCCATCCACTCGCTCATCTTCTTTTCACCGTGCCTATGGCAGATGGCATCCATCCGGCTGACGAAGCGGTCGAACTTGGCGACCAGTTCCTCGAAGGTCTTTCTCTCGATTGATACGATTTCCATATAGTCTTTCTTTTAGTTGTTACTGTTTCTTCTGCCGCAAAGGAATATATAATCTGTTATCCTGCAATGGATTTTCCAAAAGTGGCAGCATGTTGCGTCGGTGTGGCAGTGGTTGTCTGGGATGCCGACTTTCCTTTGGCAGCTATCATTCCTTCGTCCGCAAAGAAATACATATTACTTTACCTGACAATGGCTTTTACCATTACTGGCAGCAAGTGGCACAGGGTGGTAGAGGTTGGCACAGGCATGGTTCACCGATTGCCCAGTCCTTAGCCCTTAATTCCTATATTTAATAAGGACGCCACAGCCCAAATAAGAGCTTAATTCAAAAATACCCGAAACTAAGCCTTTTCCCTTTCGGTTATATACATCCGGCAAATCGGTGAAGTCTGCACCGTTGTTTCTATCACCATAAAGCAAAACCATACAAAATTGCCTAAGAGAATCCAAATGCTTGACTGACTGCATTAAAGCACCTTACTTTGTTACCGATAATCGGTCGAGGTGCTTACCAAGACCATAGTTAATAACTTAATAAATTTGTTTTTTACAATGAAGAGAGAACCAAACATTACAGAGCAGCAGGCTCGTGAAATCGTGGAAAAGATGGGACGTAGGGAATCCCACAATTCCAAGTTTATGGATGACTTCTACAGGCGTATCGGTCTGGAGCCGGATGAACCAGAACAGCCCGGCAAGACCGTCACGGAAGAAACGGTGACCGCTATGGCGGATGAACCGTCAAGTGAGGCGGTCGGGGAAACGGCAATGCCGCAGAAGCGTGTCAGCAGCAAGCAGCGCAGGCTGTCGCTGGAGGAATACCGCACCACCTATCTACAAGTCCCCAAGATTGTCAACCGCAAGCCCGTGTTCGTCAGCGAGATGGTGCGTGACGAACTCGACAGGGTTGTCCGCTTCCTCGGAGGAAAGGGCATGAGCGCATCGGGGCTGATCGAGAACCTCGTCCGCCTTCACCTCGACACCTACCGGAACGACATCGAGCAGTGGCGCAAGCTCTGACGGAATTACAGAAAGTCGGTTAGGATGGTGAATACACTTCATCGGCTTAACCGATACCCAAGATGAGTGACTACACTCGGAAATAAATCCGACAGGCGGAGGATTTTTATGTCTTCAAAGACATAGCAAGATATATTTTCAGTTACCCGAATAATTCTAAGTAACTGAAAATACCTTCACCGCCGTGGGCAGAATTATCCTCCGCAGTCGGATAATTTCGGGGTTCATTAATCAAAGATTAAACAATGGACAAGCTATAAAATTGAAAGAATAAGAAGCATGAAAAAGAAGAGCAAGTACGGGAGAATGTTCGTGCAAGCGAGTGCAGAGCCAAACTCGTTTGAGCTATGCCGAGCGCAGCCGAAGATGCGTGGACGAAATCCCAAGTTGAACCCGAAGACGCACTGCGTGATGGTGCGCTTCGATGATGTGGAATGGAACAGGTTCCTGACAATGTACGAGGAATCGAACGTGTACGCGAAAGCCGTCTTTCTCAAGGCGCACTTCTTCGGGCAGAAGTTCAAGGTGCTGAAGGTGGACAAGACGCTGGTGGACTACTACACCAAGCTGTCGGATTTCCATGCCCAGTTCCGTGCCATCGGCACGAACTACAATCAGGTTGTCAAGGAACTGCGCATCCACTTCTCGGAGAAGAAGGCGATGGCATTGCTCTACAGACTGGAGAAGTGTACCATCGACCTTGTGAAACTGAGCAGGGAGATTGTGGAGTTTTCAAGTGAGATGGAAGCTAAGTGGCAACAAAGACGGGACGATTCCATCGCATAGCGGAATGTTCCTCTGATACGCAGTCCGGCAAGTGAATGCAGCCCCACGGGGAACTTCATCGCCGACCATGTCACAATCGGACATCCGTGGCTGTATGTTAAGGATGAGAACTGTCCGAAGGGACTGAAAATTTAAACCTTATTCTTGAAGCTCCCGCCTATTTTTATAAAATCGAGTAGGAGGTGAACACTAATCGAGGTGTTCATCTCTTCCGTGTTCATTTATCCTCTCACACCACCGTACAAGGGTTCTACATACGGCGGTTCCTCAACCTTTCGGCAAGGCTGATGCCTTGTAGTAGCAACCTATCCACACGTAGCCTGCCAGTTGTAGTGCCTCATCGGACATTGTCCTATGCGCTATCCAACTGTCAGCTATATGCCGGTACCCTTGACTTGTATTCCCCATTCATAGGCTTGCTCCTTAGCTCCTGCATATCGGCAGGGCGGTTGTCTCTCTCGTCAAGGTAAATGTGCAGCGTACCACTGAATACCTCGTTTCCAGACAAATCGGGAACACACGCGTCATCTATATTTGTTATGTCGAACCAGTCGAGAATGCTGTGGGGAAGCACCACATACGCCAGCGAAAGTAATTGTTGATTTGCATTCTCGGTGCAAAGGTACAAAATATGACGCTTTTCTGTACTGTGTTGGGGTTATCTTTGGTTAAGCCTGCCACGGAAGTTTGCTACTGCCCCCACTTATACCTGCTTGATTTACGCCGCTCGTTCCGAATAGCTATCGGGCTTGAACTTCTTTAGCAGTCTTACCCACGAGAAAACGCCTTGATATCAAGTCCCTGTACGTCAGGCCTGTGATTTGCCGCCGACTTCCTTCACACCCAATGTCGCCATTGGTAGCTTATCTTGGGCTGTACGCTTGCCGCTATTAGGCCGCATTAGAGACTTTCTCCCATTAGATTATGCCCATGTCGGGCGAACTAAAATTGAAGAAAATAAGTGACAAAGTCAGGAGTCTTCAAAGAAACATATGGTCTCTTGAATAATCTATTCTTTTTATCCTAAATAAAGCGATAGAATGCATCGCTCACATCCTTCTCCTTGAATCGGAATGTGGATTTAATATACTCAATAACAGAGTCATGTACTTCGCGTGCTTGTTGTAGTGGTAACATATTTTATAACTCTAATATAGATTCTTTTTTATAGCTCATTGCAAAATGAAAACACTTCTGCATTGTCGTAAATCCAATCCCTTGATACTCTATTAAAGCAATCATGGATTTTATATTGTCCTCATTGATTGCTTTATCTATGATTTCAATCTGCTTTGAAGAACGACTACCTAATATCTTGATTTTCTCTGAATGCGAAATATCAATCCATTTAAGCATAAAATCCTCAAACATATCATCCGGTGCTAACGGATCATATTCATATATTTCAATAGGAATATCACATTGTTCGAGATATTTATGCATAAGGTCAAGGACTTCGATTTTATCAAGTCCGCCATTGTGAGTTCCGAGAAGGGGAAAGGCAATCGAAGTGATGCCTTTCTCCTTGTAAGAATCTACGAACTTTTGCAACCCTGTTTCAATATATTCCATTTTGCTGGGATATTTCCAATGGAATTTTGTAGGGAAATTCAATACCCATTGTGGCGTATTTTCTGACTTATACAGCCACAATTTTCCTATGCCAATCATCTTTGACTGACAAAACTCCTTATATTTCTCAAACATTTCAGGGTATCTGAGTCTGAAGACGAGCGCGATACCCTTGCCCATAACACCAACGCAGTTTATTGTATTTACAATCGTCTGCGTCTTGCTGTTAAAGATATTACCTTTATGAAATTTTATATTATTCATTAATAGACTCTTTGAGATTTACATACCTATCTGCATATTCCTCTGACATGGCTATGATGCCGTTTTCCTCATCAAATGCTTTTTCTCCGTTTTCATACACAAACATGTGTTCCAGATATTTTAATCCACCTGCATCTTTTGTATAAGAAGCTAAGTCACATTGATATAATATCATTTTATATTGGAGAAGAATTGATGGAGACATTTTTAGCTCTGTCGCATCAGCAACAATTTCTTCCTTCAAATCTGACAAGTCATATTTGTTTTGGAAGTACGAGCCTAAATGATCATCTCTCAGCAGTACTTCTACAAGATTGAGTTCATGCTCGGTAAAAGGAGTGTTTTCCCATAGTTCACGAACCAATGAAAGAGTATGTTCATGCTGAGTTGAACGGTCTATAGCCTTGCCTATATCGTGTATTGCCAGTACAAGACGCATAAGATCCATGTTCATATATTTATTATCAAAGGCGAAGGCGTACTTCTCAAATTGTTCGCATACTAATAAGGTATGCTTCTTGACCACATAATGCCTAACACGAGTATTATAGAGCTCTTCCAGTTTTGGCATTATAAGTTCAAGTGCAGTAATCATTTCCTTTGGTGAATAGTCATCATCAAGGCTGATACCCAAAAAGTTTTCAATAACAGTTGAGTCTGTGTTTTTGGTTTCAGCTTTATTTGGAAAATATTTGTAAACCAGCCATCTCGGTGAACGAGCACGCGGACTCATATTGACATAGTAAACCTCAAATTCAGTATCGCCACATTCTACAGATACGTAGTCTCGTATCTGCACCACATGGCTTTTTACCGCTTTTATTTGAGACGCAGGATTGAACACCCTGATTTTGTTAATCTGAGCGCTTTCAATCTGGAACATATAGTCACCGCTGTAGCTTGTTGTTATCTTAAGATGTTCATCTGACTTTTCAAATTTCAATGGCGGGTTCTCATGCTCGAATACATCTTCAGAGTCATAGATACTATATATATGTTCACAGATTGGGTCGTCGCAGAATATAGACTTTAGCATTTCCGTTTCTTCCCGGTCATAGCAGATGATTTGATAATCCTTAAGTTCAGAAAAATCAAACTCATTTTTTACAAGAAATTCTTGTTGCTTCTTTTCTTGGACTTGTTTACTCCATTGGCTACTGTACAGGTTAACGGCATCTATATTATGAGGATCATCTATCACCTTATATATTCGAGCCCAATTAGTCTGCAAATTTCCAGTGCTGTAATAGCACAAGTTAGAATGTTTTGCTAATACATCCTGAAGGTCGAACTTGAAAAATACTGGCATCGGACACATGGGCAAACCATTATCCTCTGCACGTCCATAGTACTTGGAACCTTTCTGTTTTCCCAAGCATTCATTGTAGAACTGTGTTTGAGTTCCAGTTCTATAATAGAATCGTGCGTATGGATGTGCCTTTGCAGACCTGTGAACAACCGAGCCGGCAGCATCATATTTTAGCAGACCAAGTTCTGTTGCCCTGTTACGGCTGAGTATTTTTCGAGACCTAATTACTTCTATAGCATTGAACATATGCGTGAAGTGATATACGAACGGTCTTCTACACCCCGTCGATTTAAGAGTATTATAGAACTCCATCAGATTCAATTCACTCTTGTATAAGTTATCAATGCCAGAGGTTCTGAATGCAGGATTCTCTGCCAAAGCAATCCAGTCCCAACGATTTTTGAATCTATCAACCAGACTTTGAGTAAAGACAATGGTACTACTTTGAGAGATTCTCTTCCAATCGATTTTATCCTCAAATAAAGATAATGTCATTTCGTCAACAACAAAATCTGGCCTTTTGCATATAATGGTCCAGTTAACATAATCTTTGAATTTCTGCAAATTCTCGTTTGATGGGTTAAAATCAGGAGAGTGCGATATTGCATTCCAGTCAAGATATTCTTTGAAGGTTTCAAGGGTCTTGGGATTAGATTTATCAATATGAGTACTATTGGTGAGAATTGACCAGTTTAATTTATGCTTGTAGAACAGAATTACATTGTAGTGTAATTCCATTCTTTGTGAAATGTCATTCCAATCGAGATCTTTATCCTTTAGGATGTTCAAAGTGTTCATAGTCGGGAAGAAGTCTCTTCTCCGGCTGAACTCTTTCCAGTCTAAATCGATCTGGGCTAACTTAGAAATATGCTCTTCCGTAAATTCAATGTCTTTTTTGCGCAAGATTTCCTTCCAGTCCCATTTTTTATCTATCAAAGAAATTACAATCTCAGCAGAAAGGTTGAGATCACTCCTTCTTGATAGAGCAGACCAGTCCCAATTTCTGTTTTTATATTCTTTGATATATTCTATGGTAAATTGGCAGTCTCTTCTTGATGTCAGTTCATACCAATCCCACGAAAAGTTATCATGTTCGGTGACGAACTCAGCAGATAATTCAAATCCTCTGTTAGAAGATATTTCTTTCCAATCCCACTTCTCCGCAATCAATGATGTAAGCATTCGTAGTGTCAGCTTAACATCACGTCGTTTTGAGAGAATGGCAAAATCAAGATATGCAGAAAATTTCTCAATGTGTTTTAGTATCTCATTTGGCTTCTTACTATTGTAACTAAAACACTTGCTGTTTTCTGAAAGAAAATTCCAGTCCCATTCTTCACTACGTACTCTAAGAATGTTATCGCACCAGTTAATTGATGAGAGGGTAGATAAATACTGGAAATTCCAATGGAAGTCCTCGTTACCTAGGATTTCAAGTACCACATTCTCCCATACGAAGAAATCTTTGACAACTTTCTTGTTCCAAGAAAGAATTTTATTCAAAGATTTAGAGGCCGAAAGAGCATCCCAGTCTACAGGAATACAAAATTCTTGATATGACTTTAAATATCCATCAATATCAAAATCACTTCTGTTATATAAATCAGAATAATCCCATTCATAAGAAACTTGTTTATTTATCAGCAAGGCATTATTTCTGTCTATTTCCAGAATATCACTTGTTGAATATCGAGCTGTAAGCTTGCTCCAGATAGAGGCTCTAACTTCTTTTTCGAGCATTGACAGAATAATTGCAATCTGTATTCTTAATTCAGATTTTGCAAGGTCTTCTTCAGTAAGAACAGATTCTATTATATATCCCCAATCCCAAAGTAGGTAGTATTCAGGAAGGTTCTCTACAATAAAATCATGATCAAGACGAGTGGTTAATGTAGCCCATTTCCACTTGTCTTCGTAATCATCAAGATTCTTCTTGATTTTATCAATATCTGCATTCTTTGAAATGTAATCCCAATCAAGGCGATCTAAAACATTCAGTTTAGAGAGAGCCGCAAAATTAAGCGTATCACAGAAATTCTGAGTGATAATACTCCAGTCCCAATTTGAGTCGCTTATATTTTGCAGAATGGTTTTCTTCTCAATATAAGCTGTTAGTTTATTCCAAGCACCCTGTTCTGTAACTAACTGTTTGAATTCGTCTATTGCATACAGCTGAGAAAGGTTTTCTGCTGCTATTAGCGGAATAGCCTTAGAGTAAGTGATGAAAGCTAAATGTTGCTTGATAAATTCAATGTCAGAAACAACGATGTCACGCGCAGAGAGAATAGACCAGACCCATTTGAAATCAGGATAAACGTCAATTATCCTTACCTCCGTAATAGATGATGTGATATGGTTTAGACCTTTTACAGAGAACTCCTTATCGTGATATTTTTCAAATGTCGTACTATTCCAAACGACTCCTTTATTGCATTCAAAGCCATCAGCATTGTTAACCGACTTCCATGAAATAAAGCCCAGTTTCTCATGCCAATCAATAACTTTAATTGTCCAAATGTAATCAGCTGAATTTGCATTATACCTATTCTGCAACCATTCCTTTTTATCAATTACAGCAAATGCAAATTCGCTTGAGTCGCAATATGCTTCTGCCCATTCCACAGAGGCAAATGCCCTTGACATAATTATGTCCAGATGAATATCTTTTGCAAACGCATTGATATTCTGTAATACATAGTCAAGACCGGCACTTGTGGAAATATATTCCCAGTTCCATTTCCTCTCAGGGAATTTTGCTATTATCGAATCATACTTAGATATGTATTTCTCTGTTACAGAGTACATATCGTAAGGAATAAAATTTATGGTTTCAAGTACAAACTCATCGTCAAGTCTTTCCAAAATAGATTCCCAATCCCAATCTACATCTTCATGGATCTTAGGAATGACAATGAGACGCTTGACGAAATCAATACTTCTGTCTGTCGACAGACTTTCAAAATCCCAAGGATATGTAATAGCTGTCTCAACGATGAAATCATCATCATAGCGCGAAGACAGAGCTATCCAGTCCAAGGAATCTTTATAATCCTCCAGATACAGTTTAAGGGCATCTGTTGGGAAAACAACAGATATAGTATTCCAATGGGAACCATTTGCTAGTTTCGCAATTTCAGCAAATAGTTCTTGGTCTTTCCATTTCAGATGTTCACTTTCAAGGAAGTCATTAAGATTCCATACGTCTATGTATGGCATCATTGAAACATAGTTCAATTCTTTATGACTTTCTCTAACAAGATGCAAATATTCACCGATATGGATTTTCTGGTTAATGTAATCATTATTGCATTCTTGATGCATAAGAAGATTAGTAGCTTCAGAAAATTCATTGTCGTAAAAAACAAACGGATATTTATCATCCTCATATTCATACAGTCTAAAATCAACATGAATCTCACTTATTCGAGACTCTGTTGATTCTTCTGCGCAGCAGATATTTACGTTGGCACTGCATTGAAGTGAAAGACGTGCTATGAGTTCAGAGGAAGTAGCATAGAGTTCTTCCTCAATACCATCATAGTTAAAATCGTCGTATGGTACGTCAGATTTTCCTTGTATGGAGGATGTTATTCCAAGTGCATCACGGAATGGGAACATCTTGTATTCTGAAGACTCTTTCTGTGCGATGTCAAAACATTGCATCAAAGCCATAGCACCACGATGGAAAGAGTATTTAACACCTTTCTTCAATGCCAATTTTCCAAGAGGTGACAACGATACCTCTTTTTCATTTATATTTATCAGCCCGAAAGTTGTCAGCTGGGAGAGGATGCCATTAAAGATGTCCTTTTCTCCTTGGTCTGCATATCTTTTAGGAGTAGAATCAAAATCATCTTCTACATTGAATCCTAAGATGCGTGCAAGCTGATTCTCATACAACTTTCCATTGTGTTGCAATGTAAGCAGTATAACTTTATCCAGTTTTGACAGTTCGTATGTTATATAGTAGACCACACTGCATATGGTCTTAATCAATCTCCACTCTCTGAACTTGTTGTCAGATGGACGTGAAGAGTATATGAGATTTCCTTCTTGCAGAATCTTATTATAGTCCATATTCACTTGCGGTTATTATTTTTCCATATTTGTTGTTAGGATCAGCAATAGTCTGATATACATTTTTATATATATCCTTGGTTCTAAATAATTTACTATCTCCAACAATTATAAGTAATCTTTTCGCACGTGAAAGTGCGACATTTAAACGGTTCGGGGATTGAGCAAAACCTAAGTCTTCTTGTTTTGGAAATCCATCTACTGGATAACGTTCAAAATTAGGTTTCTGATTTTTCCCATTCTGTATGCAATGGCTTCTCACCATTGATACAATAATAATGTTCCTCTCCATACCTTGGAATCTATCCACCGTACTAACTCTGATAGGAATTTGCGAGCTGTCAAATTCTCTTGCCATATCCTTTAACAGGCGTAGCTGTTTGCCGTAGAAAGAAATGAGACCAATCTGTTTATCTTCAACACTATCCCAACTATCTACGTAGTTATGGAATGATTCAGATTCGTTGAAATCTGTCAGCAACTTCTTTATGATTGCAACTTCTCCATAATTCACACGAGATGTACCATCAAGCATCTCTGGACTTGACGAATCAATCCATAAAACGTGGGTATCAAGGGTGATTGGACCAGCAGTGATGCCATGGTATCTTGATGCGCCATTATTAATATAGTCAGGGTCATCGACACCTAAATCAATAGGGGTAGTAAGACCACATTCCAAGCCACCTTCATCTTTGTAGAATTGTTTAATAACGTCATTGATAGCCGGATGCATACGAAATTGATAGTTGAAAACACCCTTCAGGTTGTCGTCAATCTGGGTGAACAAACGTTCGAAGTGGCTGATTTCAAGAGTTTTGAAATTCTTAAGAACATAGTTCTTTAGTTCTTTCATTTTCTGACGTTCATCATCGTTCTTCTCTCTCTTGATAAGATAATCAAATGAGTTGATGAACGATTCTCTTGAAAGCATAGGAGGTAACTGCCTATGGTCGCCAATTATCACATTCTTCTTACCGTATATTAACGGCAGAGACAATTCAGCAGGAGTTGCTTTACTTGACTCATCCTGAATTACCATATCAAAATATATTTTTGGGTTATATACCCCCTCCTTGTCGGCGAAGATCTGTCTATATATGCGATAGAATTTGGTAGGGACAAAGCAGTTTCTCTTACCAGTATTCTCGATAGATTCAGACATGATAATGTTTTTTTGACCAATAGAACTACATGTAGCACCGATAACGTTGCAGTTCTTAATATAGTTGTCAAAAAACAAGTTCTTCAGCTCTGAAGTTGGATTCTCCAGCAAATCCTTCCAAAGCTCTTGAGCTACAGAAGGCATTTTATCGGAATCCAATCGACGACCGATATTTTCCATCCAGTTTAGAAGTATCAGTTTTTCTGGAGCTTCATAAATGGAGTCCATATCAGTGTAAGCGTCATTTTCCTCATCGTCATCATCATCGTTGATTGAAGCATTTTTCTTCTTTGCATTCCAATCTTCGCCTTTTGCCCAACGGTACATAGCAGAATATGAGAATTGCAGACCTTCCGTTTCAAGACGGGACTCATCACCAATACGAATAGGTTTAATGAGATTATGATATGGATTTACCACACGATCAATCGCGTTATCCACGGCAAGGTTTGTTTCTGATGTAAGAAGTATTCTTTTATCAGGATATTTTCTTGTATGCTGCCAAATCAATTCTGCGATGGCAGTAGATTTTCCAGTTCCCGGAGGTCCTTGGATAATGGCGAGATCAGGAGCCAGCAATGCTTTTGCTATTGCTGTCTTCTGCGGTTGATTTTTATTTATCTTGCCATTAAGGATATGCTTGCTTATTTCCTGTTCTTCCAGTCTTATTGATTCTTCAAAATCTTTGATTCCTCCTGCTTTTGAGGCATCAAAGATAAAATCACCTAAAGAAGCATTTTCAACATCTCGTCCTTGGACGATTCTATTCAATGATTCTTTAAGACGGGCAAGCTTTTCAAGATCACCAGACAAATCAGGTGTAATAGAAGACACCATGGTTTCTTCTATCAACTGTTTTGTGACCTCATAATTATCACCCGATATATCAATAACGATTTCAGGATAGTTGGAAATTCGAATCAACTTACCGATTGGTAAATCACCAATAGAGAAATTTGCGCCTTTCAACTCTCTTATAGCATCGACTCTTTCCTCATCACGGCTCTTCTTATCGTAATAGTATAATAACTTGACGTAGCCTGCAGGTGTGTCGTTGATTACACACTTGTAGCGGTTTGCGTCAAATGAATTGAGTTTGTTTTGAAGTTGTAGTCTAAATGCTATAAGTTCTTCAAGATTGTCAAATTCCCTAAAGAACGAAAGCTCGGTACCTTTCTTTACTAGTTCCACATTAAGCTTATCAAATGAATCATGCAGTTCCTCCATGATGTTTGTAAGCTCTGCTTTTTTGTACTTAATATCAAAGTTGCATTTATGCCCCTTCTTGAATAGACCAAAGTCTATGAATCCGTATTCTCTACTGAGTTGGGTAAGAATCTCTGGCAAGCTATTTTCTTTCCACTTGAAGTCAATACCAATCGAAGAGCCATTCTTCTCAATACCGACTTTTCCTTTAAGTTCGGTATGTATCTGATCATTGAAACGGTCTAATTCCTCTGTAGTTGCCCAGTTTCTGTTTTCTTTGTACTTATAGAAGAAACGAGAGATAACCCTATAATTCCCCTTCCCAAATATCCGGTTAATAATTTGGCAGTCCAAAGTGTATTCGAAGTGTATATCTGTAGTATATTTACTGTTAAAAGCGAAGGAGTCGGTATACACTGAAGGCTCCTCCTGGCTTTCATCTAAAACATCGATATCATCTTCTTCAAAGATGTCAATAGCCGAAAGCTTCACATTCTTCCGGAATAGGATCGTACCTTGTTCAGATATAGGAAGCCCAAACTTGTTCTTCTTCCAGTCATATTGACCAATGGCGGATTTGTCTATCTTAAACTCATATTCCAGTTTGCACATTCTAAGTTCAAACAATTCTTCCAACTGAGTGAACGTATCCTCGTTAAAGAAGCCTCCTTCGACAACAAGCTGCTTGTTTATTGAAACTCCGCCTAATATTCGAGAGGTATCTTTAAATACCTCGATATTCTTGAAATTGTGATTTGGACACACTCTTTCCAAGTAGTACAATATACTTGGATATGTCTGTATAATAGCAGATGTTTCATCAGGAAGTGAAACCTGTAAATTCTGGAAATCTTCATTGTCTTTAAGACGTTGAAGTTCGTTGATTGAAATTTGTAGACGTCGCTTCTTATCAAAATCGTATTCGATTTCCAGTTTATCAAGTAATTCTCTGATGCCGGTAAACTGAGCTTTGCTATCAGTTATCTTGCCGTCAATTACTGGATAATAAGAGAAAGAAACATATTCCTTGTTTGCCTGTGTACTGATTCTGGATTTCTCGCGCTCATCTAATTTGCTCCAGTTGTTATACGGAGCAAAAACATAACCATCATCAAAATGGCAATCCTGATCAGAGATGCCAAGAGAATCCATAATTCTCGACTTCAGGAAATCTGTATTGTCCGAAGTGTCTATTCTGACATGAAGTTTTTCGTTGACGATGGTTGTCAATGAAGGGATAATACTGATAGGTTCAGTTCTTTGACGCAGTATGTGTTCTTGAACTTCTGTGTGCTTCTGCCAAATATCTTTTAGCAAAGTCTTGTCCGTTGACCTTTTCTGCAGATTCTCAGAAACAACCTCTCTATGACTGACAACAACGTTCTTGTACTCAGTATTGATTTTGATAACTTTTACATCGAGAGTCTTTCCGATGTAGCTATCAAAGTCAAATACCTTAACGATGTCTAACTGGGAACCAGGCAGGAACGCTTCCATACCCAAGGCGTCCACGATCATACCACCTTTTGTACAGCATTTCACATAAATTTTAATGGTCTCATTATTATTGAATACCTCATTTATCTTATCCCATGATTTGCTTAATCTCGCTTTTCTGTGTGAGACTACAAGCTGTCCACGGTTATTTCCATTCTCCTCAATATAGACATCAATTTGATCACCGACTTGCAGGTTGGGATTATACCTCAGTTCACTTGTAGGAATAATTGCATTTACGTTACAACCTAAGTTTACAACAGTTTCCCTTCTGTTAAGAGCTATAACTGTCGCACTAACAATATCGTGTTTTTGGAATGAAGCAGCGGCAGACGTATCTTCTGCTACAGCTTCGGACATAGATGACTCAAATTGTGACCAATCAAAATCATCAAGTGGGGAAATTTTAGTAATATTTGAAGACAAATCGTCGGATTTTGGTAAAATGGGCTTAGGGCGAGGTATATATTCCTTGTCGCAAAAATGCCTATATGCAAGAACCGCTTGTTCGTCAGTAAGTTTGAAGTTCGGGCTGAGTTCTATTACAAAACCCTTGCTTAATAAGAAATCACTTAATGTTTGGAATCCGATATTAAGCTCCCTGCATACTTTATTTAATCTGACAGACATATTATGGCCTATTAGCATGATTCATTTTTTCAACATCTTCTCTTGGAGATAGGAGCTCATCTATCTCCACTTCTAATATAGAAGCTATTTTATAAAGAGTTTCAATGCTTGGCTGGTTTCTATTGCGAACATAAGAGTTTACCATATTAAAACTTTTGCCCAATTGTTCGGCCAACCATTTTTGCTTTATCCCTTTTTTATCTAAAATCAATTTAATCCTATTCATTTTATGTCAATTGGATTTTATATCTCTTTCTATGGTGTAAATATACAAAATTATTTTGTGTATGTCATCATTCTAATGCGAAATTTCGATAACGAATAGCTTTTTGCCTATACTTTTCAGCACACCACCACACGGCTCTTTCATTTAACCTTGGTGCAAGATGGTAACAACTTGGTTATATTGCATTTACATTAATACCTGTAAATAACATTTATGGCAATATTATTTAAGATGATATAAGAAGCAAGTTCTAACTGTCTATTAGTCACGATATTTGAAAATTCCAAACATTTTTAAATGAAAGAACCGTGACACCATCATAAAAACCATAAAAACAGCCAGCAATAATTATGAAATTCCAAATTATTTATTAACTTTGCAAAAATTAGGAGTGCGTTCTTTTGAATTACTGCAAAACGAGGTAAAATACAGAATTTCGCTGGTTTCTAAATCGTTACCCGTTAAACTGAAATATTTTGCAAGTGCTTGAATTTTAGCAAGAAAGAAAATCCGCTATGTCTTTACTAATGCCACGTGACGTTTTTCTCGATGCCGCATTTCTTCGCTATGGCCTTAATGCTGTTCTTACAATTATTGTAGCATGGAACGGGCAGGAGTTTTCCGTCGGGCGCCATATCGCGGTACTTCTCGATGATATGTTTGGCGACATCTAACAATCGGATATTCGTTTCGGCACCCGTTTTCTGACGGTTGGTGTTCAACCACAAATGCCCGTCGAACGAAGTTTGCAGATTCGCTCGGGTAAGGTTCGCCATATCCGTCCAACTCAATCCCGTAAAGGTGCAGAAGATGAACAAATCACGAATCAGTTCATAGCTTTTCTT
>ULUV01005296.1_pt1 | contig 23202 bp, 20 predicted proteins | sample 1958921 | NCBI WGS metagenome assembly ULUV01 (sample SAMEA4835772, study PRJEB28245) | human gut metagenome | biome: gut microbiome; material: fecal sample | place: Denmark | collected 2008
TCTATCTTTACCTCTTATTCTCTCTCAATGTTGTCAATGAACTTGGCCGTTTGAACGTGTTTCTGATGCTTATCAGCATCGTTGTTTCTCAAACGGACTGCAAAGATACGCACTTTTTCATTACCTCCAAATTTTTTCCGACTTTTTTTATCATTTTTTTCATAAAAAACATTTTATACACCATTTTCACCCCCAAAACCTGTCGAAATAAATGGATTTTGCTTAAGTTTGTATGACGCGGCCGGAAGAGTCGCGCTGACAAAAACAACTTAAGATGCAGGTTGTTTTTTAAGGATTGCTAAAACACATAGACAGATAAACAAATGGAAGAAAAAAGAACGACTCTGCCTGAGAACGCGCAGAGAGAACTTAAACCGGGCGAAAAGTACGAACCGCTTCTGAGCCCTCAGAAAAACTATCCTGAAGTCACACCTTATTCAGTATGCGTCGGCCTGATCATGGTCATCATCTTCTCAGCCGCTGCCGCATACCTCGGACTGAAGGTCGGCCAGGTATTCGAAGCGGCCATTCCGATCGCCATCATTGCAGTAGGCCTTACAAGCGCATTGGGCAAGAAAGGCGGCCTCGGCCAGAATGTCATCATACAGTCAATAGGCGGATGCTCCGGTTCAGTGGTTGCCGGCGCCATCTTCACTCTCCCTGCCATATATATACTAGGTGTAGAGGTGAACTTTATGCAGATGTTCTTGTCCTCCCTTCTCGGCGGGATTCTCGGCATCCTCTTCCTGATTCCGTTCAGAAAATACTTCGTAAAGGAGATGCACGGCAAGTATCCTTTCCCTGAAGCCACAGCCACGACACAGGTCCTGATTAGCGGCGAAGGCGGAGGAAACAATGCCAAGACATTGATACTCAGCGGTCTCGTGGGCGGACTATACGATTTCATCATCGCCACTTTCGGCGCATGGAGCGAAACGGTGTCCACCACAGTCACCACCATCGGCCAGCACATCGCAGACAAAGCCAAAGTCGTACTCAAGCTGAACACCGGCGCTGCAGTACTCGGACTCGGCTACATTGTCGGTCTCAAATACGCGTTCATAATCTGCTGCGGCAGCTTCCTGGTGTGGCTGGTAATCATCCCGCTGATGAATCTCATCTGGGGCGGCCAAGTCATTGACCTTATGAACAGCGGCATCACGCAGACCATCGGAGACATGTCCGCAGACCAGATCTTCAAGGAATACGCGCGTCACATCGGCATCGGCGGCATTGCCACAGCCGGCATCATCGGCATCATCAAGTCTTTCGGAGTCATCAAATCGGCCGTAGGACTTGCCGCAAGCGAGTTCACGAAAAAGCCGGGCACAAAAGCCGAAGCCACCGAGCGCACAGATGAAGACATGCCGATGAAGACGATTGTTTTCGGCATTGTCATAGCCCTGCTGGCGATTTTCGCATTCTTCGCATTGGGCGGAGTCGTGGAAAACATCTGGCAGGCATTGGTCGGCGTGCTGATCGTGGGCATCATCTCCTTCCTGTTCACGACCGTGGCTGCCAACGCTATCGCCATCGTGGGCTCGAACCCTGTCAGCGGCATGACACTTATGACATTGATCATATCATCATTGATCCTCGTGGCGGTCGGGCTGAAGGGCAATGCCGGTATGGCGGCGGCGTTGGTGATAGGCGGAGTCGTGTGCACGGCGCTGTCTGTGGCGGGCTCGTTCGTGACTGACCTGAAAATCGGATATTGGCTCGGCACCACGCCTAAGAAGCAGGAAATCTGGAAGTTCGCGGGCGTCGCTGTCGCTGCTGCCACTGTCTGCGGAGTGATGCTCGTGCTGAACAAGACCTTCGGATTCACCGGGGACAATGCTCTAGTCGCGCCTCAGGCCAATGCAATGGCAGCCGTTATCCAGCCGCTGATGAACGGCGGCGGTGCTCCGTGGATTCTCTACGGAATCGGTGCGCTCATCGCTATTATCCTGACAATGTGCAAGATACCGGCTCTCGCTTTCGCACTCGGAATGTTCATTCCTATCGACTTGAACCTGCCTCTGCTCATCGGCGGCGCCATCTCCTGGTTCGTCGCTTCCCGCAGCAAGGATGCCCAGGTCAATGCAGAGAGACACGAAAAGGGTACGCTTATCGCTTCAGGATTTATTGCAGGCGGCGCCCTGATGGGTGTTGTCAGCGCCATCCTCAAGTTCGCGAATGTGGATTTGTTCCTGACTTCGTGGCACGCAGAGTACGGTGAAGCTGTAGCGCTTCTTCCTTATATAGGTATTATCGCGTTCATTATCGGGGTCGCGATGAAGGTCAATGAGAAAAAACAATTACAATAACGAGATATGGAAAAGATATTGGACAGATTTCTGAGATACGTCGCCATCGACACTCAGTCTGATGAAAATTCAGAGTCACAGCCAAGCGCTGCCAAGGAACTGGATTTGCTGAAGTTGCTCTGCAAGGAGCTGAACGATATGGGCGTGGAGGCTACCCTGGACGAGTACGGCTACGTCATGGGCTCCATCCCGTCCAACATTGCCAAGAAAGTTCCTGCCATAGGCTTCATCGCGCACGTGGATACGTCTCCTGACGCTTCCGGAAAGGATGTCAAGCCGCAGATCATCAAGGACTATGACGGCGGTGACATCGAGCTGAAGGGTGTGCCGGGCCTGTTCCTGAGGCCGTCCGAGTTCCCTGAACTGCTGGCTCACAAGGGCCAGACCATCATCACCACTGACGGCACTACGCTGCTCGGAGCTGACGACAAGGCCGGTGTGGCGGAGATCATGAACGCGGTGCAATACATCATGGAGCACCCTGAGTTCAAGCATGGCGACATCAAGATCGGTTTCACTCCGGATGAGGAAATCGGCCGCGGCGTCGTGAAGTTCGACGTGAAGCGCTTCGGTGCCGACTATGCCTACACGATGGACGGCGGCGAAATCGGTGAGCTGGAGTTCGAGAATTTCAATGCCGCTTCCGCCAAGATCCACATCCAGGGGCGCAATGTCCATCCGGGTTACGCGAAGGACAAGATGAAGAATGCCATCCTTATCGGTATGGAGTTCAATGACTTGCTTCCTATCGGCCAACGTCCTGAGATCACCGAGGGCTATGACGGATTCTTCCACATCATCAGTTTCAAGGGCTCGGTAGAGGAGGCTGATTTCAGCTACATCATCCGCGACCACGACCGCAAGAAGTTCGAGGAAAAGAAGGAGCTTATAGGTCAATGTGTCAATTTCATCAATGTCAAATACGGTGAAGGCACTGCCACTCTGGAGGTCAAGGACCAGTACTACAACATGCGTGAGCAGGTGGAGCCATACTATTTCATTGTTGAAAAGGCTGTCAAGGCCATGGAGATGGCAGGCATCAAGCCGAAGATTCAGCCTATCCGAGGCGGCACTGACGGAGCGAACCTTTCATTCAAAGGCCTCCCATGCCCGAACATCTTCGCCGGCGGCCTGAACTTCCACGGCAAGATGGAGTTCGCCCCTCTCGAGAACATCGAGAAGGCCTCCGAAGTAGTCCTGAACATCGTCAAGCTATTCACGGAATAGCCTGCAGGACAATGTTATCAAGCATTTATAGCAATGGCGACCTTCTCGTGGAGGCCGCCATTTTAGTCAGCTAATCAGAAACACGAACAAATCTTGCAATTCGCTCATTTACAGTTCTCAAGTAAAGACGTTTCATCTTATCGTTCAGAAAACTGTTCCCTATAAGAGTAACGGCTAATTCAGGCAAACGCATATATTTATCAAGAATCCGGTTTATACGAGGCAATCGTAGTCCGATCTGCTCTCCAAAGCGTACAAAGTCAATGCGACATGGATGACCTGATTGATCATACACGTCACTTTTGAAGATATTCGGTGATAGACCGCCATCAAGACCAAAGTCTTCACCATTAACATGCAAACTGGTATTCAGCAAATCATACGCTGGTGCAAGCCGATAGTCGTTCCCCCTCAAAACCAATGAAAAATTCTTAAAATGATCATCCCCATTTGCATATATATAGTTATACACAACACGTTCGAAGAATTTCTCCATATCAACCATCCAGGCAGAAACAATTTTTCTAATTGCGATTGCAATATCCTCATAGCAACCACAGTATTTGAATTCTTTTCCAGTTTCCCCCTCATTTCTCCCGATTACCGAGGCAAAATCTTCCATCAGCAATTTGGAGCCATTCGGAAGCACATCGAATCTTCTGGTTATATAGACCATCTGACCTTTCTTGGTAAAGCATAATCCGTTGGCCGCCGTATCTATACCATAAACACGGAAAGCAATTTGCATTGTAAGATGCTCATTAGCAGGAATTTGTTTACGTTCGCGCAACGTTTCATCCCAAGGAGCCGGTTTCAGAATATATGTAGATTGCTCATTATCTTCCGCAATCCTGATATGTCCGGAGTCAACGATGGCAGGAAATTTTTCCTGTACTCCAGACACAGATATCCGATGCATGGCATCAATAATTGTTTGCTTATTTCGGACATTCTCAAGTTCAAAATCCAAATAAGGACTTACCTTGACACCATTGAACAATGACTTGACTGCATTCGGACAATATGTGGTATATCCCCTATCAAGAGATGAAGGACAGCATTGAATATCAATCATTTATCCTCGCATTTTTAAATTGACGCCTCCTATGAAATCGCTCCCCGCCATAGCGATAAGAATGCCGAATAAATCATTGTCGTCAATTCTTCGAGTCCTGCATATTACATTGCGATTTGCTCCTTCCGGAAGCATATTCGCAAAGAAGGGAAATAAAAGAGCTGATTCGTAGATTCTATTTCTTTTTGACAATGTAACTGATATTGAAGGAGCATCAGACAAATAATAGTCAGCCTCATACTGGAAACAATATCCGTCGCCAGGATGCTTTTCCGTCAGCACCCCAGCCTTTATGTCGTTTACATATACATCTAACTGTCTCATATTTATTCTAAATAGTATCAGACCGTCTGACGCACCTGGAAGACGATTTCCATGCCCAAGACCTCCAATATTTTCAATACCGTCGACATAGAAGGGTTTCCCTTTTTCCTCTCAACATCTTTGACTGTCGCCAAGCCCACTCCTGCCATTTCAGCGAGGTCCAATTGCGATATCTTAAGAGTTTTCCTACGACTTTTTAACACATCACTAAGTTCCATAAGTCCGATAAATCATACTTTTGACGTAAAAATATACATTATTCTTCGGAATTGCAAGAAAAAGTATAATATCTTGGATTTTTTCAGAAATAGATTACATGAGGAGGGAAGCGGCTGATATGTCTCCAATCTGCTCAAGGGAAACTCAAACATGACATTGGAGACAATAGCACGTATCAAAACAGCGCTCAACATTGACCTCATCGGATCCGCACTGGGCTGCTTGGCCGATGGATATGACTCTGCTGAAAGTTCATCGCGCACGTGCTATCTGAATGATGTGGAACAACCTGCACTTGTGCATTTCGAAGAACGCACTGATAATCAATAAGTTACGCAAGAACCAGGAAGCCAGGTTACCCGAAAAAACAGGTAACATGGCTTTCACAATATTTGCTAATTTTCTATAAATCAATGTTTTCCACGATTAGGCAAAAGTCAGGTTGTTCTGAAAATTTCACACCCATAATATCACTGGACAGACACTAGAACAGTTCGGAGAAAATACACCAGACAACTAGCACTACCGCCAATATCGAAACTATGGTAGTGATCAGACACCCGAATAACGACATCTTGCCACGCAGGACAGAAGCCACATCACCCAAGAATCCGCTAAACACACTCTTCAGCAAATACAGGATCAGGCCTATTACAAAAACGATCACAAACCATAGTGGAACACCCTCAACCATAATTTTTCATCTGTTTTCAAACATTGACTCTATCCGACTCAATGATTCATCATACTCCGCAATCTTTTTTTTCGTCATCTCTGCGTCAGGGAAGATATTGTTCAACTCGTTCAACTTCTTCTCGACACCATCTAACTTCAATTTGATTTCATGAAGCGACTTCATCTTGGCATCAATAGCCACCTTCAATTCCTTCTTTGCCGAAACCTGGAACACTCCCAACTTGGAATACTCCTTTTGCAGCGCATTCAATTCTGACTCAACGAGCTGAGCCTCATGCTTTTGTACACTACTTTTCTCTTTAAGCCCTTCCATTGCAGAAATAAAGGCATCATAGTCCGACAGACTGTCACCAACATTGTCGGCAATGATCCCGCTTAAACCGGAAACCGCCTGAGAAGCAGTCTTTATGGCAAAAGAGGAAGGACTTGTAATCAGATTTACTACCGATTGGGACTTTATGGATTGACCTAAAACTTTAATCGACTTGTCTGCAATCATTGCTTTGCGCGAATTTCTCACAGCCGAGAAGATTTTATTTTTCAAATCATCCACAAGAATCTTTCTGTTATGAGAAAGGATACGATTCAATGGGACCGACGGGCCAATGACATGCGAATAAGCAGATAAAGTACTGAACGTATCTTTAAGCATATTCATGTACTCTTCGTGTTTTTTGACCTTCGACTTGCCATCCTTAGCCCAAGGAGTCGCCTTCTTGAAGAATGCTGACTGTTCTGCCTTTTGAGATAAAGGATTCCTGAGATCCACATTGGCAGATAATTCCGATGGAAGATTCCGCACAACGATTCGCAGCAATAAAGACAATTCCTCTCCTGCCATAGACAACAGACAATTACAGTTCTCTGAATTCCGATCTTCGGCATAACTGATTTTAGCCTCAAGGAACATAAGAAGGACTCTGATCATTGACGCAAATATTTCCTTCAAATCGCGCTTGGTTTTCTCATTTTCCGCCATTTCAAGCGCGTGTTCCAAAGAACGCACAATGCCCTCAACGGACATCGACACGGCCTCAGGAGAATCAATCGTCTCGACGATCAGCCTCAAATCACTGATAACCAAGCCATAAGGCTCTGACAGATTGCATTGCACAGAACTGAGCCATTCCTCCTGGGCTTTCAAACCCCGTTCTTCCTTCAAGTCGCTGACCTTATTTTCAAGTCCAGCTGACAATTCTGACAACGCATGGCCTGTAGCGGAGGATGCCTTTTGCGCAGCATCCACCACCTTCTGAGCCCCATCCGCCAGCTTTATAAATAATGCAGCCATAATTAGCAATTAAAACTTATAATCGCTTACCCCCAAACCTTTAATCTTTAGTTCAGGAAGCGATTCGTTTTCTTTTTCCGGTTCAATGTGAGCCTTAATTGTATCCGCAATAGTTTTGCAAACCGCCATTCTGCGTGGATTTTTCGGAACAATGCCCTTTACAGCATTTTCTCAAAAGATCATATTTGATTCACCCTGATCTTGCCGGGAGTCTGAATTTCAGAAGCCTCTCTCGCCATAATTTCGAACAACCTGCGCTTGAGTATTTCAAAGAATACACTAATAATCAATAAGTTATGCAAGAGCCAGAAAGCCAGGTTGTTCAGAGTCTTCCACTTCAACTACTTTTCAAATATACCATATAGTCGCTTATATATTGGCATAGAAATAAGCCTATTTCTGTTTATCCAAGCAAAAATAACATTATCAATTTCGCGATACTTCACAAAACCAATGCTCTTATTAAATTTCATAGCATTAACATTATCACTACTATATGCTGTCCTAACCTTTATCCCGGCTCCAAGCAGAGAAGAAATCATAAGGATAAATCCTCGATACCTCTCAAACACAGAACTTCCGAATGCTGCTCCTCCATGAATAGAAACAGTTTTCCATTCTAAATCTTCGTTGATAATGAATACAAATCCAAGCGATTTGTTATCCTGTCTCCGTCTTAACACATAACAACGATAGTACCTTGGGTACCTTTCTAGAAAAGACGCCCAAGGTTGATCACCATCTAGATCATGAACAATCTTATGCCAATCCTCCAACGAAAACCAAGAGAAGACTTTGTCTTTTGGTGAAAAATTATCCCAAAAGACAAAATCATCAAATGGCAAGAATTTAACCGGCACTATTTTAGCCCTTTCATTTGCATTTTCACATTGGCAATTTTCGCCTTAATCGATGATGCTCTTGCCCGTTCTTTTTGGATTAGCGTTTTATAAAAACTCTTCTGACTTGGACTTGAATTGATCATATTGCTGTTATAACACGCAATACTATTCATACATTGCTGATACTGACGTGTAAGAGAATCGATCTCACTAAGACACGATGCTTTTGATGTTGGTGCTCCCATAATACATTAATTATATAGTTAAACATAGAATTTTCATCATTAATTGCTGCCAAAACGAGAGCGCATTTCCTTGAGATAACGCAGCCATTCTTTAGGCACCGTTCCGTTTGATTGGATATTCAACGGATAATAGCCGGCGTTGATGCTATCGGACTCGATGTCCTCCAACCCTGGTTTACTTATCCCATTATGGAAGATTTCCCACTCGAGAAAGCAATGGTCATCCATATATTGATTTACAAGTTGTTCAGCGCCAAGAAGGTTCAAATCCAACAATGCGCAAAGCGTTTTGCGAAGAGTCGAAATCACTCCGGACTTCACCGCCGACGGAGTATGATGCACAGATGGTATTATATGCCAGCGGAAACGGGAAATACAATAAGTGCCTATTCCCACGTACAAGGCATAGTAATCTTCCCCATCTATATTCCTGACTTCAAGCCTTGCTGTGTCAATGCCATTGGACACGAATTAGTCCCATATTCTTTTGTCGTATTTAAACCACCACTTGTACAAAACAGGAGAATCAGCAGCATTGATACGACTTCTCAGTTTTTTAACAGACTCTATCATTTTAGTGCATCATTTAAAAATTTCAGTATATATCCAATGCCTTTCAGGTTGTTGTCCAAATATGGACGTTCATATTTTTTCACCTTTCCGGAAGCGATTATCTCCTGCCAATAATTCTTACCTGCCAAGAAAATAATCTCATCTTGTTCCAAATTAATTCCAACCTTACTCATTTGTTCCAAGACCACATTCGCCCACTCTTTTCTCGCCGCTGAGGAAAAAGTGTTCAACGTCTTATTATATTCTTCCACAATCGCCTCAGGGTCAAGAAGATGATACTTTGCAGAAAGGATGAATATCTTATCAGGGTTCAAAGACTCAGCATATTCATAAGCTTTTCTAAACAAAGGACTTGCATATAAATCCTTTGCCTTGTGTGTTCCTCGATTCTTCTTGGACACACAAGAAACCAAAACGATTTTCTTCATTTTGCTTTATCAGTAGTTTTAGCATACGCAAAAAAGGACACGAACATTATTGTTCTTGTCCTCTTATCAGGTCTTAGACTACCTTCCTTATGAACAAGCAACAATGCTCATGTCCAGATATCGGGTATATGATCATATACAAACACGATACGGACACAAGCGTTGTCACTGCCCGCCGATAAGGATCAAAGTGTCTAAGTTTGATAAGAAGGCGGAAACGTTGAAACGCTCTATGTCTTTATTTGCACTCCCTGTGGGGAGGGAGATGCCACAAATATATAAAATAGTTTCAACAATTCAATCAATGTGTCAATGAATTTCAGTCAGCATTGTCCGGAGTCAATTGTTTTCCCGTCAATGCTGTTGCAAAGTTCCAAATTAGTCCATTTTCATGAAAGCATTTTTTAGTCCTTGTTAGTCCTTGATTTGGAAATATGGGAGAATGGGAATAATTTTACATCGGATCAATTTGGAGACGACACTATGAACAACGAATCTGCAGAAATCATTGAACTGAAAAAGAAGATTGAAGAATCTGTGGAACGGGTTATGCACACGCCGGCTGACTTCGATTTTCTGAGCGGCGCGATATGGGAACGGATTCGGGAATACATCAGCCCCACAACATTGAAAAGGACATGGGGCTACCTGGATGGGGTGAAGCAAATCCGCTATTCGACACTGGAGATTCTGTCCAGATTTGCAGGATTCAAGAGTTGGGACAATTATCTGGCGGAACGGAAAATTTCGTCGGAGCAGAATTCGAACATCGTCACGAAAGGAGTTGTCAATGCCTCTGAACTTGCTGAAGGAGACACCGTGTCCGTAGAGTGGGCACCGAACAGACGGGTGAGTTTCAAGCATCTGGGAGGCTGCCGTTTCGAAGTGACCGAGTCAGTCTGGTCGCATCTAGATGTAGGAGACACCGCATCAGTAATGCTGTTCGTAATAGATGAACCTCTGTTGCTGAGCGACTTGAATCATCGCGGAAAGACCGGACTGACTTACCTCTGTGGCGGCAAGGGCGGACTTACTGCGCTGAGGACAAACGATTCGGCATCGGACCTCTCGAGAACATCGAGAAGGCCTCCGAAGTAGTCCTGAACATCGTCAAGCTGTTCGCGGAATAGGGATACGGAAATTAGACGCAGCAACACGACCTCAGCGTGCCACCATAGGTAATTACTGAACCAATGAGCATACCTGCAAGTTGGCAAATTCAGATGTAACAAATTAACATACAACCACTTACATACCCTAAAAGCAAAATGCAAAGATGCTCATCACCCTATTTTTTTAGGGGAGTGAGCATCTTTGCGCATTAGCTCAAATACTCATAACCACCTACTCATCAATGCATTACAACTACAATTACAGCATTAGCATTATGCTCATTGGTACCATAATTCCGCCGCTGGGATGCTAGCACCTCAGCCTTTCTGAGCTGGAACTATCTCCTCTGACGTCGGGCCTTTCTCCGTAACACCTGCCTGCTCTGATTTTTCTGGCGTACCTGCGTCGTCATCGGCTTTCCGGGCGGTTTTCTCGGCCTCACGGGCTGCTTTCTCCGCCTCACGGGCGGCCTTAGCGGCGGCTTTGAGGTCGTCGCGCTCCTTTTGTTTCAGGTATGCGGCCTTGTATTTCTCGAGACGGGCAGTCTCCTTCTCCTCCCTGGCTTTCAGGGCCTTGAGCTGTTTCAGCTTCTTCACACGAAGTTTGGCAGCTTTCTTATCCGCGGCTGCCTTGGCTTTGGCTGCATCCAGACTGTCGAGCCTTGCCCATTTGGCTTCACGGGCAGCAATCCTCGCCGCACGGATGGAATCACGCTGCGCCTTTTTCAACGCGGACAGATCCAGCACAGGAGCATTGACAGAAGACGAATCAGAAGACATTGACAGAGAATCAGTTGCGGCCTTTGTCGAATCCGCGACAGACGGGAGGGACGTTCCGAGCGAGTCCGCAGGAGAGAGTGACAATGAATCCTGCGCCACGGACAACGAGTCGCCAGCTACCGTCAATGAATCTGCGGCAGCGGCCTTAGCCTGTGCGGCAGCCTTCCTGCGAGCCTCTGCATTGGCCTTGGCCACCTTGCCCTCGCGGATCTGCTTCATTATGCCCGGGATGTAACCAGGATAGTATCTGTCTGTGTATTCGAAAGTTGCACGCGGACGGGCCGAATAAGAACTGCGCTCCGATGGACGCAGAGAGAGCATGGTAATGTCCTGTTTGCCGCGCGGGCACGCATCTATCTGCCAGTCAAAGCCCTTCAGCATACGTTCATCACGCGTCATCTGAGCCACCGGATAGCCATCGTTTTTCGCGGCATCGAAGTAATAGACCTTGTCCAGTTCCCCGTTCAGGAACCGCGCAGAGAGCATTTTCGCAGCACTTTTGTTCACGGTCGCATAGACGCTGTCCTCCTGCAGATAGAAAACGGCATTCGCCTCGCCGAGCGCATCGAATCGTGTCAATGCCCCGGTAGTGTCGAAGTAGGCGAGCATTTCTGTGGCCCTGATCTGGTCGAAGCACAACGAGTCTTCTTTCACGATGATGAAGGCGTTGGACATCAGGCTTGCCTTCTGCATGGCCCTGTCCTTGATCACCGCATAGATGCTGTCGGCCGAGTACTGCCTGTTGCCCTCATTCCAGACAAACGGCTTCTCATACATTCGGACCAATGAATCCAAATCATTGTAAACCAATGAGTCACAAGCGAGCTGTATATCTTTGCGGAACATCTTCACGTTCTTGATGGCCGTGATGAAATTCAGTTTCGTGGAGTCCTTCGGTGCGGAAAGCGAGTCCGCGGCTACTGTCAATGAATCTGCTGCATTTGCGAGCGAATCTGCCGAATGCGAGAGCGTGTCAGCAACATGCGAAAGGGAATCGGACGCATGAGCGAGCCTGCCGGCCGGTTTCGAAAGTGCACCAGCCGCCATCGCGGTCGAATCCTTAGCCGAGGTCAATGTCTTGACTGTCAATGAGTCTGACGGAGCGCCCTCGGCCACCTCCGCTGCATCAGTCGCCTCATCACCATTCTCCCCGGAAGCCTCAGCCAACTCCGAAGTATCATCCGCCTCCGAAACATCCGAAGACTCAGATGCATCACTCTCGGAAGCATCAGCCGCCCCCGAAGTCTCCGCAGCCCCTCCTGCAGCAGCCACAGCCCCGGTCTCCTCCGTCTGTTTCTTGTTCGGCTTAGGACGGTTCGGGTCATTCTCCATCGCCTTGGCCGCAGCCTCAGCCGCCTCCTTGGCCGCCTTCTGACGATAAGCCTGAACAGCATCCACCGCCAGATCCTCAAGACGGGACTTGGAATTCTTTATCTCAGATTCATTGACCTGAAACATCATATAGGTACGGGCGAAGATGGTATCAGCCCCGAAATAGACCGTATCAGGCTGGTCCTCAGCATTTTTCATCACGCCGATCACCGCAGGGTCCCTCGTCAGCTTCACCTCGGACAACGAATCCGTATAGAAAATCCGCCCGGCCAAAGCCGAAACATCACGCGTAGTGTCAGTCACCTGCGCATTGCCGAGCAGCTCAATATTCTTAGATGACCTATAATAATATAAGGAGTCCGCCCAGCCTTCCTGAGTATCACTCATGCCATGGACATTGTTCCGGAACAGGAAAATCTCGCGTCCGCGGTCATACCAGCCGCCATTGGCCGAAAGCATATTGTCATCCTGCCATGTATCCGTGTCGAACCCGAACGTCGCCACATTGGTCCTGGCATCATAGACGATGGTAGTGGACTTCACGAACACCGAATCCGTGAACATATTCACCCTGTCATTGAACGTGAACGTCCTTATCTTGGAATCGTAAGTACCTGTGCGACTTTCGATTATCTGCCCCTCGGCATCCTTCATCGAACCGCCGTTGAAGAAAACCGCCACACTGTCCTTCGTGTTGTAGTCCAGATGCTCGGTACGCAGCACATTCCGGTCCTTGTCCTCGAGCTGCACCAAAGTACCCCTGAACTCAGCCAGGTCCCTGTCAATGTAATAAGTCAGCCTGTCTCCCGTCAGCACCGTCTGGTCCTGGAGAATCTTCACATTGCTGATGGCGTAGATTTCATTGGAACTCATATTCCAGAGCGCCGTATCACAGATGAGATAAGTATCATTGTGCAGAAACCTCGCCGGGCCCGTCACTTTTCGGTAATCGACGCCGTCCTTCTCGATAAGCTCCATGGACTGCGCGCTCAGAAGACGAACGAGCGAGTCCTTCTGACTGCCATTTTCCTGTGCAGACAGACTTGTCAATGTCGAGAGAACCGTAACGACAGATATGAAAAGCTTACGGAAATTCATTGACCTTCAATATCTTACTTTTCAGCCGCCTCGGACGCGCACTGAGCCACTATCTTGTTCCAGCCTTCGCGAGAGAAATTGCAGTCCTTGAACAGCGGGTCGATAGTGATATATGTCGTCTTTATCTTGCTGTCAATGAACTCGTCGATAGCCTCATTCTGCTTCTTGACCTTCGCCTCGTCCAGCAGTTCGCTGTAGTCATTCTCGAACGAAGCCGTATGGGACGGAATGATCTTGTCCACGCGGATTATCTTATACACAGTATTACCGCTACGGCCCTCATTGTCAAGCGATTCCACAGGCTCGGAGATCTCTCCTTCCTTCAGATTCTTGATGGCAGCATAGTCCTGAGGTTTCAGCTGGTCGATCTCAAAATACGCGGAACCGGTATTCGGGTCAGCCATCTGGCCGCCATTGGTACGAGTCTGATTGTCCTGAGAATAGAACTTCGCCGCAAGCTCGAAAGTGACAGCCTTGTTCTGGATTTCAGTCTTGAGCGAGTCGAGCGTCTTGAACGCCTTCTGCCTGTCAGTATCCGTATAGACCGGCTTCATGAGAATATGGCGGGCATTGAACATATCCCCCTTCTTCTCGAGCACCTCGATAATATGGAAGCCGTCCGGCGTCTCCACAATCTGGGAAATCACACCAGGCTTGAGCGACATCGCCGCATCAGAAAATGCCGGCCAGAAAATCGACTTCGACGCAAGCCCCAGTTCGCCGCCCTTCCTCGCGCTGCCCGGATCCTCAGAATAGATACGGGCCAATGTGGAGAACTTCTCACCGTTGATAATTCGCTCACGGATGCTCAGCAGCCTCTCCTTCACCGCAAGATTCGCAGCCTCGCGATCCGGATAGATACAGATCTGGCTCAGCTGATACTTCACCGGAACCATAGGCAGGTCCGCGGCATCAGTCTTGGAAACATACTCCTTCACATCGTGCGGAGTCAGCTCAGGCACCGCCGAAGCAATCTGAGACTGCATCTGCTGGGTAAGAGACATATCCTCAAGCTGCTGCTTCCATTCCTGACGAAGTTTATACATCGGCTTGCCGTAGGCCTTCTCCACATTGTCATCACCCCCGAGCTGAGTACGCATCTGGTCGATACGCTGCGCCAGAGTGCTTGACACCATCTCCTGGTTCACCGTGAGAGAATCCACACGCGCCTGCATCAGGAAAAGCTTCGACTCAAGCATACGCTCCAGCTGCTCGCAACGCATATTCCTGTCGGAATACATCCCCTGCATACGCATATACAGAATCTCCTGCTCCAGTTCCGACAATGAAATCATCTCATTGCCCACGACAGCTATTGTCTTGTCAATGAGACCATTACCATATTTCTGGGCATTGAGTGGCATCTGCGCCGAAGCCAACACCGCAACCACAGCTGCTGCAAGTTTCAGTATATTCTTCATAATCAATAAATCATCATTTTATAACGAAAGCGCCTTGAGCGCGCGCATTCTCTAACAAGTCCCGTTCCAAACCTGAAATCAAAGCCTGTTTTCTGGTACTCAGGAGAATATCTTTTATCTGTTCCTTAAAATATTCCACCGGTCCGGTCTGCCCCGCCCTCATCATTTCACTGATAAAAGCGATATTCAGATTGCCGCTGCCGTCCGGAATCTCCACCATCCCGTCCTTCATCACCGCCAGCAACGACCCGTAATCCGTCCCGAACTCCCGCGACAGCCTCACCATATTCACCCAGCCCCCGCCGAAGAAGTAATATCTCAATGCAGATGAATACGTCAGGCTGTCTCCTTCCATTATATCATCCGCATCAGACGAAAGCAGCTTCTTCTTGATGATGTTCAAGTTCGGCGAATCGGCAGAGATGCAGAGGAACTTCGCCTTGGCAATCGGCAGAGCCAGACGGAAATTCTCAATATGGTCCTCATAGTACTTCTCTATCTGCCCGTCAGTCACAGCCGTATCGAGCCTCTGGTTTATATACTTCTGCTCATAGCGGTACTTCAGCAGCGAACGGCGATAGTCCTCCAGCTCCTTGGTGACATTCTTCTCCGACTTGGACAACTCCCTGTCCACCACATCATTGAACACCATATCGGTAGCCCATGAATTTATGTACTGGAGCGCCAGCCGAGTGCTGTCCTCAGCCGAAATGCCGTCCGGAATGAACGTCGCCAAATCCGTATCATACAGTTTTTCGGACCCCACCTCAGCCACGACCTTGCCGTCACGGACAAACGACATAATCGTCTTGCACGAATTCAACATCGGCAGGACGATTACGAAAAAGCATACGCCTATAATATTCAGGACTCTGCGAGTACTCAAATCTATCTCGAATAATTAGGTGATTCCTTGGTGATAGTCACATCATGCGGATGGCTCTCGAGGTAGCCCGCATTGGTGATACGCACGAACTGGGCGCCGCGCAGAGAAGCGATATCCTTCGCTCCCACATAGCCCATACCTGCACGCAGACCGCCCACAAGCTGGTAAACAACCTCAGCCACAGTGCCCTTGAACGGCACCTGAGCCACGATTCCTTCCGGAACAAGCTTCTTCACATCCTCTTCCATATCCTGGAAATACCTGTCCTTGGAACCATGCTCCATAGCCTCGAGCGAACCCATTCCCCTGTACGCCTTGAACTTCCTTCCGTTCAGGATGATAGTCTCACCAGGAGACTCCTCAGTTCCGGCAAACAATGAACCGGCCATAATGGTGCTTGCACCTGCCGCCAATGCCTTCACGATATCACCCGAATAGCGGATACCGCCGTCAGCAATCACAGGCACGCCCGTTCCCTCCAATGCCTTGGAAGCAAGCATCACAGCCGTCAGCTGAGGCATTCCGACACCGGCGATGATACGTGTCGTACAGATGGAACCAGGTCCGATACCGACCTTCACCGCACTCACACCTGCATCTGCCAATGCCTTGGCACCCTCGCCCGTGGCAACATTGCCCGCAACAATCTGTATATCTCTGTTCTTGAACGCCTCGCAAGCCTTGGAAATCACCTCGAGCACACCCACGGAGTGGCCATGAGCAGTGTCAATGACGACCGCGTCAGCACCTGCGCTCACGAGCATCTCGATCCTGTCGAGAGTGTCAGATTTCACGCCGACCGCAGCAGCCACGAGAAGACGACCCTTCGAATCCTTGGAAGCGATAGGATTGTCCTTTATCTTCATAAGGTCCTTATAGGTGATAAGACCTACAAGCTTGTTGTCCTCGTCCACTACCGGAAGTTTCTCCACCTTGCTGCTGCGGAGAATGCCGGTGGCATCCTGAAGACTTATTCCCTTCTTCGCCGTGATCAGATTATCCTTCGTCATCACGTCCGAAACCGGAATCTTCTTATTGTCCTGGAAACGCAGGTCCCTGTTCGTGACAATGCCGATGAGCCTGCCTGCGCAGTCCACTACAGGAATGCCGCCGATATGATGCTTCGCCATAAGGGCCAATGCATCGCCCACAGTAGCCTCAGGACTGATGGTGACCGGATCGTAAATCATACCGTTCTCCGCTCTCTTGACCCTGCGGACCTGCTCGCACTGCTGGTCAATGGTCATATTCTTGTGAATCACACCGATACCGCCGGCACGAGCCATCGCGATAGCAAGATCAGCCTCAGTAACAGTGTCCATTGCAGAAGAAACAATAGGAGTGCAGAGAGAAATATCTCTTGTGAATTTGGTGGAAACATCTACAGCTCTCGGAAGGACCTCGGAGCGTGCAGGAACGAGTAGAACATCATCGAAGGTGAGACCCTCCGGAATTGCTGAATTTACGAACTGCATTTCTAACAAATATATTTTGGCAAATATACGAATTTTTTCAATGAAATTTACATTCCGAACATTTTCAATGCAAGATTCCCAAGATTTTCAATACCTCACTCCCAGATTTTTCAATTTGGTTCGTTTTTCGATTTGTGGATAAATATGCGTAACTTCGTGGAATTGTCCGACATTTTGCAGAACGCCGCGACTGGCGTGAACTGATTTTTTCGCGGAATTATAACTCAACAATATGAATACAAGACATATAGCAACACTTTTTCTGGCAGCGTTCATTGCCATTGCCGGGGCCTGCTCGCCGGAGACGACAGTAAAACCTGACGAAGGAAACGGAACAGAACAGCCGGGGAAACCGGGAACCGGAGAAGAAAATCCGGGCGGCGAAGAGAAACCGGGAGAAGGAAACAAACCTGAAGAAGGCGGAAAACCAGGCGAAGGTGAGAACCCGGGAGGGAGCGAGAATCCCGGCGAAGGCTCGACCGACTCGACAGAAGAGACCGTAAACGTAACAGTTCTGAACCCCGGAGCGACAAAGGTGGAGGCCAAACCTACCCCGCAGCATCCGGACATCATCCACAACGAAGAATACCACGAGTTCTACAATCCCCTTCAGGACTACCTCGATGACTTCGGCAATATCGACTACGTCTGCGCACAGGGCAAGGGGACGGATTGGCCACGCGTGCTCGACGACTATTCAGGCATCCGCTTCTACCAGAGCACCTCAGCATCGAAGAACGGAGGATACATCCGCGTCCGCGCCCACAACGGAGCCAAACTGCTCAGCGTAACAGTAGGATCTGCGACATTGACAAAAATCGCCCACTCGGTGGACGGACGTGCGAAAAAGTCAGAGACGAAGAACATTGACGCAGGCGGCTCCTACACAGTCGAAGGCGAATACGACGAAGTCTGCTTCTACTGCATGGGCACGACACAGAGCGAAAGATGGGAGATGAACAGCATCAAAGTCCGCTACCGTGGCGGCTTCATCGAGGAAGACTTCCAGACCGGCATTGAAAAGGAATACGGACCGCTCGTGCGCGTGGATCTGCCTCTAAAAGAGGGCTTTGAGAACGGATTCCCGACGACAGACAAGCCGACATACTACAAATACGGCCTGACCGCAGGACGCGAAAACCTCCAGTGGAGCACCTGGTTCGGATCATTCTCCTGGCAGAATCCTATTACAGGAAAGCAGAGTGCCCAGCTGCGCATCTACAAGGAAGACCCGGACTATTACGGCCAGTCACAGTTCGGTCACCTGAAAATGGAATACTTCATCGAGAATCTCTCGAAAGTAAGCTTCAGCTACTGGTTCTCCGAGTTCTGGGCATCCGCAACGATTTCCTACTGCGAATTCGACACCGACGAATGGAAAAATCCGCAGAAGATCGCCCTGAAGAGCTACAGCGACCGCAAGACCAAGCAAAATTTCACCTACGACTTAGGGGCCAAGGTCAATGCCAAGATCCGCATCCAGATAGACCCGGACAGCGGCCATCCGGACAGCGACCACCACGACCTGATTTTCGACGACTTCATCTTCGAATAAAATTTTTCATTTATACATATAATGACTAACTTTGCAGGATGTAACTAATCTGACCACTTGATGGTTACTGAAATAATGGAAACTGATAAATAAAAATAATTAACAACTATCATGAAAAAATCAACCAACAATTACGAACGCCCTGAAGTCCAGGTCGTTTACGTAGAAACCGAAGCCGGATTCGCGAGCAACGGCATTCCAAACATCACAGGTAATGATGTCGTAGAAGAGTCTGATGAATGGATTTAAACAGATTGCCTTATGAAACAATTCTCAAAACTATTCTTTGCAGCCGCGGTAGCCGCATTGTGATTAGCATCTTGCGCTAAAGAAGTTGCCCCAGTAGAAACCCCTAAGGACAATCTCGTAACCGTACACTTCGGTGCCACCGCCGGAATCGAAGGCGCCACCAAAGCCACCCTCACCCCGAACGAACAAGAAACACTCTTCACCTCCGCCTGGGTGAATGGAGACGTGTTGGGAGTGCAGTATTACAATGACGGCATGGCAGAGGCGCAAGTTGTTCATGCGACATGGAATGAGACTTCATACTCCTTCAGTACAGCTCTGCCTGAATTTACCGGAAGATGGATCTATCGCGCAGCATATCCTGCACCAGAAGCCGATGGCTCCGTTGAATTTGGTTCCTCTCGTACTCAAAAAGGCAACGCATACAACAGCAAGTACGATTTGATGAGAGGTTCAGTTATGACCGAAGCGCCAGCCGGAAAGACAGATGATGGAAAAGACATCATCTTCGATATGACCCGCGAGACGGCTATCGCTTATTTCCATTTCACAAGCAAACTTGCAGAAAAAGTGGTTTCCGCAAAACTTTCTGTTACTGACGGCAGCATCGCAAATTCTTCAGTAACAACTGACTATGACAACCATTTTGTTTTTTCAGACGATAAGCCTTTGAATGAAATTACCATTACATTTGAAGAAGGCACTGCGCCTGATGCGACTGATTTCAAGCTCTGGTACAATGTCCGCCAGACAAGCTACAGCAGCATGACTCTTGAAGTGGAGACAACCGACCACAAAATGACCATCAGCCGAAATTCGTCAGGCGCATACTACTCTGGCAAACTCTACAAGGTCGTTAAGGACATTGATGATAAATGGGTTGCGAAGGGCGGTGAGACACCGACGGAGTCTTCATATACCATAGAGTTCTATAGTTCAGCCGCCGGCTCGACACCAATCAAAGCAACAACTAAAGCAATAACTGTAGTTAAAAGCGGCTTGGAATTTCTGAAAGACCAACCTTTCTCGGGTATTTCGAATTCATACTATGGAGAGAAACCTGATTTACGAGTAGGGAAAAGTGGCGCTGCCGGTTCCGTTACTATAGCATTATCCGAACTTGGACAATACAACGCAACTAAGATTATCCTTTCCGCAAAACAGTTTTCTACCGGAAAGACTTTTGCGATTGGCGTTAACGGTTCCGCAAAGCAAAAGCCAGGTGAGGATTACTCTGACTTGGAATTCTCACTTGATGGTTCACCTCTGACATCCATTAAATTGGACTCTGACGGTTATATCTATGTAAGATCAATAACTGTTGTCAAAGGAATCGACAAACGTCACAATATTAATGTAACTGAAGTAGAAGGCGGAACATTATCTGCATCCGCTATCAAAGCAGAAGAAGGCACAGAAATCACATTGACCGCCGAGCCTCTGCTTGGCTATGAGTTCAACAATGATTGGTCTGTCACAGCTACTGACGGAACAGTAATTAATGTAGTTGACAACAAGTTCACAATGCCGGCACAGGACGTGACTGTATCCGGAACATTTAGCGAAAACACCTCAACCCCAACTTTTGCTTCGCTTGCTGAATTGGTGGCTACCGGTGCTCCTTCCACAACTGCTGCAAAAGTCACAGTAACTCTTACTAATGAGGAGATAACTGATCTACACAAAGTTACCACCACAACTGGTAAGACGTATACCAATGGCGTTTTCCTTATGGTAGGAACGCAGGAGGTAGAGGTTTATTGTCGGAACACTCCTTCTGACTGGAAAGTCGGAGGTACTATCAGCGGTACATTGACTAACTGTGATTGGAAGTTGTTTGTGGATAAAAAGACCCAAAAGGCGACTTGGGAACTTTGTCCTGCTGACTACTCAGAGCTGACATACAAGGCACCGCTCCCGACATGTGCTACTCCGGTGATTACCATCGCAGAGGATGGTGTTGTGTCTATCGATTGCGAAACTGCAGGAGCAACTATCCACTACACAGTAGGAAATAGCCCTGACGACCCTACCGAGGAGGACAAAGTATTCAGCGCAGCCACACTCACCGACGGCCAGACCATCAAGGCCATCGCCTTCGCAGAAGGCTACAAACCTAGTGCAGTCGCTTCGAAAAAGTACACTGTAGGCGGCGCAACAAGCTATTTTGTTAAGGTTACTACAACTCCTACTGATTGGTCAGGAACATATCTTATAGTTTATGAGACAGGTAACATTGCTTTCGATGGTTCATTAGCAAATTTGGACATTGCGGAAAACACGGTTGCCGTTACGATTTCAGAAAATAAGATAGAGGCTACAGATGCTTTGATGAAGAGCGTATTTACTATAGATGGCACTGCAATAAAATCGGCAAGCGGAAAATACATCTCTGGGACGAAGGATAAGAATAGTCTTATTATTACGACCAAACAAGATCATACTCTTTCAATTGATAAAGATGGTAATTTTTCAGCGGTATCAAATACTTCGGTATTAAGATATAACAGTACCAGTTCTATACGAAATGGTAAGGAAACAGGTTTGAGATTCCGTTATTACAAAGCAACAAGTTATTCTTCGCAAGACGCTATTCAACTTTATAAGCTTGCCAACTGACTGCCCTCCGGCGGAGACACCGGCGGGCAAGAACCCACGGATCGTGAGCCATACGCGGAGGTAAGAAACATTGAGGCCAATGTGTCGAGTTCGACGGAGGTGACTCTGTCGGGCTCTTACACAGGGGCCAGTAACTCACCTGCCGAACTTGGCTTTTATTGGGGCACATCCTCAAATTCATTGACAAATAAACTGACCGTCAGCTCGGTCACGGCGACAGGCACGGACAGCGGGACCTTCGTGGCTCACCTTTCGGACCTCGTTCCCGGGAAATCCTACGTCTTTCAGGCGTTCGCGCGCGTATCAGGCACAGGCTCATACTCGTCTAGCGAGCAAGTGTTCTATGCCGGCACGCCGACCGTCTTCAAGATGCCGGGAGGCGCCCAGCCTGCTGTGAACAAGGATTGGCTCGAACTCGCCTCGGCTAAGGAAGGCTCACGGTATGTGGTAAGCACCACCTATGCCGGCGAGCGGAACTACACCGTCTTCTACGACACACAGATGACGACTCCCCTCTGGACCGCATATCCATTGGACAGCAGCCACATGGGATCCCTCAGCCGGCCATCGGGCTGGAGCTACAACCCGAACATTGACGAGAAGTACCAAGTCAGGGTGACTGACGGTAGCTATTCGAACAGCACGTATTCGCGAGGTCACATGTGTCCGAACGGTTCGCGCAACGGAAACTCCACGATGCAGGCCCAGACTTTCTACGTGACGAATCAGGTTCCGCAGATCCAGAACAGTTTCAACAGCGGAATCTGGAGCAATCTGGAGAATGCCGTCCAGGGCATTGCCAAGAGCCACAACGAGGAGATCTACGTGGTGACGGGCGTGGCTTTCGAAAAGGAGGGCGAGTCTCGCACCATAAATTACACGAGTCCCAAGTCCAGCTCCCAGAGAGTTCCCATCCCGAACTACTTCTACAAGCTCGTGCTCCGGGTGAAGTATTCCGGCAGAAAAGTCTCCGATGCGTCCTGCATAGCTTTCTGGTTCGACCACAAGGCCTACTCCGACAGCTACCAGAACTACACGGTCAGCGTTGACCAAGTAGAAGCCTGGACCGGTTTCGACTTCTTCGTAAATCTCCCCGACAACCTCGAATCCGCCGCCGAGTCGAAGACCACCTCCTGGTCCTCCTTCTCCAGTTTCTAGGTAAGCGTCTCCGCGGTTACGTATTGACCAGACTATTGCTAGCCGGCACTCCACACGACAAGACTCCGAGTCTCCACCTCCAGTTTCGAGCCGGCACGCCAACACGATACACGCGGTGCACCATGTAAACATCTGAACATCAGAGATTTAGCCATTTTCAGAGTTGTATTTTTGTCAACTCTGAAAATGGCTATATTATTGATATACAATCATTTGCGCGATGCACCTCAGAAGGGCAGCGATAGGCAACAAGGTTGCCTCCGTGAGGACTTGCTTATCTCAATCCCC
>ULUV01043045.1_pt1 | contig 23154 bp, 22 predicted proteins | sample 1958921 | NCBI WGS metagenome assembly ULUV01 (sample SAMEA4835772, study PRJEB28245) | human gut metagenome | biome: gut microbiome; material: fecal sample | place: Denmark | collected 2008
CCGCGGGCTAAAAAACAGTCCACTGGACTGTTTTTTGTGCGCTACGGCGCACTGCCCTGTTCGATTCCTCGCTCGGGATACACAAAAAAACACTCCAGCATAAGCTGGAGTGTTTCTGATGACACACGCGGGAATCTCCCGCGGGCTAAAAAACAGTCCACTGGACTGTTTTTTGTGCGCTGCGGCGCACCGCCCTGTTCGATTCCTCGCACGGGATACACGAAAAAACACTCCAGCATAAGCTGGAGTGTTTTTTGGTGACCCGTGCGGGAATCGAACCCACGTTAACGGCGTGAGAGGCCGCTGTCTTAACCGCTTGACCAACGGGCCATGACCGCAAAAGATTGCTTGTATAATATACCAGATGAAACGCGGTTTGTCAACATATTTTTCAGGGCGAATGGGATAAAATGGAGAGAGATTTTTGGCCGGCAGCGTTATTCGGAAAATGTACGGTAGGTCACTGCGCCCGCAGTCGAACTTCAGAGGCCAACCAGACCGCTGATTCGGCTCTTGAACCGGAATAAGCCGTTCCCTACAGAGCTTTTTATAATAGGCAGCAGGCAATGCAAGCAATCTGTAGGGCGGGATGCCCTCATCCCGCCGTGGAGAAACCTTTATCGACTGTGGCAAGCACTGTAAATGATTTGTAGGATCCGATGCTCGCATCGGGCTGTTGCCGCTCACCAAACTATACCTGCCAATTCCGCAAGGTTGCTGCGGGCTGATGACAAGCATCTGCCCCTACAAACAAAATCAAGGGCAATACCGCATAATTCTAAGTGCCGATACGGCGAGCGAGGTGCGGCAGATGCTAAGCCAAAAGCGCAGATAATACTGGATGCTGCAAAGGTGAGCGCCGCCAGTGGCGGAAACAGCGAACCGAAGCAGGGGCAGCGGTCGCAGAGTGCGAGGGGCTTTTGCCCCCCGAAGCACGATGCGGGTACCGCAACCCGACATTATCGAGCATTTTGGCAACGCAGATGCCGTGCCGCAGCCGCCGGAGCGGCACTTAAGCCGTTAGGCGGGAATTGTGCGGTGTTGCCTTTACTTTATATATTCCAACCGCCAAAGATGTGGTATAATGTGTGGTACGAGGGCTAAAATACAAAAGAAAAAAGCCTTAGCTAACGCTAAGGCTTTTTGGTGACCCGTACGGGAATCGAACTTCTATCATTCTACAAATATCCTTTAATGCAATACGTACTAACGATAATTTTATCACTGGTATGGATTTCATTAAAGGGTATTTTTATATCTGTGTGGTACAAAGTGTGGTACTCTTCATATAAAAAGTGTGGTACAGCACCTGCTTGCAAGAATAAATAAAAAAGTTGGTGATACCCCTCTTGCCAGTACGTGCGAACTGAATATCATGATAATAAAGCCACCTACTGAAAATTACTCAAAGGAGATTATTATCATGAAAGGCAAATATTTGAATTTGCGGTCCGAAATCATCCGCGCAGGCTTTACCTGCTACAATGTCGCGGAGGCCATCGGCATTTCCCCGCAAGCATTGTCGCAGAAGATGAACGGATATTCGCTCTTTTCGGCAGAGGAAATCGCACGCATCGGAAGGTTGTTGAATATCAATAAGGACGATTACTACACTATTTTCATCGAGCCAGTCACATAAAATGGCCGGCTCTAAGGAGTCCGCATGTATACCACACAAAGTAAAATGATTTCTCGCGCAATCTGGGTTGAGAAAAAGCACGTTTGGAAAATCAACCTCCAAAAGAACGGTGTCCGAAAGTCTTTTTATTCAAGCGTCCCGGGTGACAAAGGCCGAAAGATCTGCGCCCAAAATGCAACCTCGTGGTTGTCTGGAGCTTGCCCATTTAGCGTCAGCGAACGTACAACGGTTGATACCGTGTTTGAGCGCTACCTCCAAGATAAGGCACTCGAAACCACAAACATCTACACCATCCGCAACAGGTATAACAACCACATTAAACCTATAATTGGCAAAGTCCCGGTTATGCTACTAACTAAGCAGGATTTAAAGCGAGTTATCTATACCGCATACAGAAAGCACAATCTTAGTCAAAAAAGTCTTAAAAATATACGCGGCGATTTATCTGGATTCTGTAATTATTTGGACTGTGCCGATATCCGGAACGATTTGCGTACATCAAACATTAAAATTCCCTCAAACGCCAAAAAAGGTCAAAAGCAAGCACTTGACGTTTCTTCGCTTAACATCTTATTCACCGAATCTCAGGTGCCTTATAATGGTACGATTTGTCAAGACAGCTTAATCTATGCATATCGATTCCAAGTCGTTACAGGGTTACGTCCTGGTGAATTGATGGGCCTTGAGTGGGGCGATATTGACAATGATTATATACATATACGCCGTGCCATCAATGCTAAAGGCATCACTACAAATGGGAAGAACGAATTTGCCGCACGCGACTTCCCGCAGACTCGATATACACGTATGCTTTTAGAAAGTCAACAAGTCTATCGAGTCACTCCGTTAGACCCTCATGAGAGGGTCTTTGGAAGCACTGGTCAACTATGCTACCGTAAACGCTGGGGGATCTATTGCAGGTATAACGGTATCCCTTATATTACGCCGTATGAGCTGCGACATACCTTTAGCTCAATCTACAAAAATCACTTTAGCAACTGGGTTTACGAGGAGTTAGTTGGTCATACACATCCTGGTGTTAATGGTGTCTATATGCACCCGATGGATGGAGACATGGACGGCGTTCCTGCTCTGCTTGACAGCTTGCTTGATGAAAGACTTTCATTAGGTAGAGCAAAGCGGATGCTCTTATCTAACGGCCAAACCAAATAAAAAAGCACTTTATAAAGACGAGCTTCATTCAAGAAATTTGTAATGAAGCTCGTCTTTTCTTTATTGTCCACCCTTGCGAACTGAGTAGAATTATAAGCACAGGGAGCGAACAAGCAAGATACATCCTCTCGGTTGTCATATTGCTTTACGTTTCCTCCATCAGAAAAGGGAGGTGACAGAAATGTCGTTTGGTTCTATCAACAGCAGTGCTCGACACACTTGCTTTTGGTTGCATCTATCCGGCACCATTCCTTAGTTACCAATGGCGAGGACAGTACTTCGGAAACAACATAACGATAATGCCAAGGAGGAAATAACCATGAAAATCATTGGTTATAGACGCAGTGACTTTGTCACGAAAGAAGGCCGTCCCGTCACCGGCTGCCGCATCTACCTCGCAACGGAGATTGCCTCCCAGAACGGGGAGGGCGTCTTCGTCAGGGATATGTATCTCTCTGACGCTAAGATGGCCGAACTTAAAATCAACCTTCATGACCTGATGGGACGCGAAGTGAAGATTTTCTACAACGAGTACCGTAAGCCTGAGAACATTGTGGTGCTCGACTAAGGTTTCCAAGCACACTGTAGGACGCGTTAGCGGCCTCACCTCAAAAATGGGGCTTGTCTCATTTTTGAGGTAAACCAATCAACACCCATACAGCACCTTGAAAATTTTATAACGACAAGCGTACGCTATGGACTTAAAGCCGCCACACAGGTATGGAGCTAGTATTACCTCCATACCTGTGTGTACAGTCCATAAAGCCTATAACTATAAGCTTTAAAGCGTACACCGCGGCTTTGTGTCCGTAGTGTACTGGGTACACTATATGGCAAAAGGTTACGCGACACGCCGTTACCAGCTGACAATCAACAATCCACAAGAGCATGGCTATGATCATAATGTTATCAAGGCTGCTCTTGAAAAAGGAGCCAAGCTCCTTTATTGGTGCATGGCTGATGAAGTGGGGCAAGAGGAAACCTATCACATACACTTATTTTTAGTATATGAAAATCCTGTAATGTTCACAACCCTAAAGAACAAGTTTCCTACTGCGCACATCGAAGTGCCTCAATGGGGAAAAAATTCCGAAAACTATGCTTACATCCGTAAAGAGGGTGCTAAGTATAACAAGGATGCAAACGGTCACTACAAGTATACCGACTCCAAGGGAAAAGTACATGAAGGGATAAACTACTCTGACACGTTTGAAGAAAGTGGCAGCTTACCCCCTGACAGCAAGCAGGGCGACCGTAACGACTTACGGACTCTGTATGCACTGATTGCATCCGGGGCAGACAATGCGCAAATCCTGGGTGAGCACCCGGAATACCTGCGAGATATCTCCCACATTGACCGGACAAGGCAGACCATCCTGGAGGAGAAATACCGCAATGTATTTCGCCAGATGACAGTCACCTATATCTTTGGCCCTACTGGCACAGGAAAAACTAGGTCGGTAAAAGAAGGATGCGGATACTCAAACTGCTACGCGGTGTCTGACTATCACCATCCTTTTGATGGCTACCGGGGGCAGAAAGTGATGCTCTTCGATGAGTTCCACAGCAGCTTGCCCCTTAATAGCATGCTGCAATACCTGGATGGCTATCCTTTGGAATTACCCTGTAGGTATGCTAACAAGCAGGCTTGCTACACGGAAGCATACATCATTTCCAACTTGCCGTTGGAGAAGCAGTATGTTTCCGAGCAGCACGAAAAGCCGGAGGCTTGGGACGCGCTCTTGCGGCGCATCAACTGCGTTCGGGTTTTTGACCTCGACGGCAGTCACAAGGACTATACGGTTCACGAGTATTTTCACCCTTGCACCACACCGACATTTGAGCAAATAGAGATTGATGATTGTCCGTTCTAGCGGATGAAAGCTGTGCTATCAGGCTATACGGGCATTTATTTTGAAAGGAGATTTAATCATGCGTAATGATTCTGATCGCCTGCAATGGCAGACGGAAAAAAATTATATCATGAATACGTTCCACAATGGGCTTAGACGTATTCAAACCGATTCAAAGACCGCACAGCAATATGTGCTGCTGTGCCTCGCACTCGCAGTTGCCGCCCTGATTATGGTTTCGGGCGGCTCTGGCGAGGACGTGATTTCGGTAGTATTTAGACCGTTCGTTAATTTTATTTGGGTAATTGCATGGCTGGCAGAGTGCCTTGGCGTCATTTACCTCTTTGGTTATATCCCCCACAGTTGGTCATATTACGACGATTTTTCGCGTGCTGGTATCTGCAACCAGGCGCATGAAGCACCACTGCTAGTTAAGGCCAACAGGGATGGTAATATTCAACAGCTTACTTTCAGCCTTAAAGGCTGCCCGCTCGAATACTGGGAAGACAATCGGACAACAATCGAATCCGCACTTAATGTGACCGTCCTCTCTATCACTCAGGGCAGCAACAACCAGCTCTTTGACCTTCGTGTTGTTGCCGGGTGCAACCTTATGGGGCGGCTAATCCCGTGGGCAGATACATATATGGACGATAGCGACACAAAAATCGTCTTGGGCATCAATGCGGCAGGCATTCCCGTTAGCATTGATTTTAGCCAGCTGCCTCATTGGCTTTTGGCTGCTGCCACCGGCATGGGTAAGACGCAGTTGGCACTGTTGATTCTCTACCAGCTGTCGCAAAAAGGCTACGACATCTACCTCGCCGATTATAAAGGTGTGGACTTCGGCCCCAAATATCGTAAGACGGGGCATTATGCAGATGATGATGCTGCCCTTGAGCAGATGCTTGACAGTGTTGTACATGAGCTTAACCATCGCCGTACAGAGTTTTCTATCGCTGGCTGTGCAAATCTTGAGGAATATGTCCAGACGACCGGAGAAGAACTGCATCGAATCGTCGTTATCCTGGATGAAACCTCGATGATTCTCGATACAACTGGACGTGATAAAGATGGCAAGGCAGTAGTTGCCTCGATTACGAACAAGCTCCTCGCCATTGGCCGTCTGGGCCGTGCGCTCGGTATTCATCTGCTTGTGGCAACTCAGCGCCCCGACGTAGGGTCTGTTCCGGGTAGTCTTAAAGCACAGCTTGACGGTCGTATTTGCGGCCACACTGCCGATGCACAGAGTTCCATTGTTATCTTGGATGACGGCAGTGCCGCAAAGCTCCCTGCTATTCCCGGACGCTTCATCATCCGCAATGGCAGTGGGTCGGACGAAATTATTCAGGCTTACTACTATCACCAGTGACCAAGGAGTCGACTATGAAAAATCCACCTCTACAACAGGGCCATGACGGCCCGCGGGCACCACCGTTGCGTCCTTATCAGGCTGACACCCTTCAGCGTATGAAATCCTACGAGGGAAATGCCGCCCTGTGCGTTATCGCAACCGGCCTTGGCAAGACACGAATTTTTGCTGAGTACATCCGCTGTGATGTACTGGAAAATGACCACCACATACTGATTTTATCTCACCGGGAAGAACTCGTGATACAGCCGTTGGAATACCTCAAAGGCCTTCCCTGCGGCATCGAGCAGGGAACCACACATGCACACGGGGAACCCATCATCAGCGCTTCGGTGCAAAGCCTTGTGGGGCGGCTCGACAAGTACAACCCCTACAGTATCGATACCATCATCATCGACGAGGCCCACCACAGTGCTGCACCGACCTACCGCAAAATTTTTGAGTACTTCAAAAATGCCGTTCGTTTTGGCTTCACTGCAACCGCAATCCGCGGTGATGGTGTCGGCCTGGATGTGGCTTTTGACGACATTTTGTGCGAGTATAACACCCTATACGGCATTGAGCACGGGTATCTTAGTCCTATAGAAGCTTGTCAGGTTAATCTCAAGTATGACTTGGGGACAGTGCAGTACCGTGAGGATACTGGCGATTATGATGCCGCAGATATAGCACGCGTTATGTCTGGCACAGCAGCGGGTATCGCGGAGGCCTACACCTCAAACGCACGTGGGCAGACCATCATTTTCGCACCATCCATTGAAGAGGGCAAAAATGTGACAGCACTGCTCAATTCCCAGCATGGTGCCAGTACCGCGGCCTTTATCGATGGCACTACTCAAAATAGAGGACGTCTGTTGGAGGCCTACCGTTTGGGCCTAATTAAAGTACTTGTCTGCTATGCTGTCCTGACGGAAGGTGTTGACCTGCCGATGACAGAAACCGTTCTGCTGGCCCGCCCGGTTGCCACAACCAATGTCGGCCTGTATGCGCAGATGGTAGGTCGCGGCCTGCGGTTGCATCCGGGAAAAAGTGCCTGCAAGATTATTGATTGCGTGGGCATTTCCAGGATGCCGATATGCACGGCAGCAACGCTAATCGGCGAGGAACCGCTAGCTCCCAAACCTAAAAAGGAGCAGGTGGAAAAGTTGCCGGAGGAAACCGAACCGATAAAGGTACTTACAGGTGCGGACATTCCCGATACCTGGATACAAAATCAGAAGGAGGTAGACGTTATGGCACTTGGCGAAGGTGTTACCACCCATGATGTCGCATGGATTACACTCAAGGATGGCGGCTATATACTGCCTATCCCGACCGTAACCTACCGCATCAGCAAACCGCTGACTAACGGCATGGTGTACCTGCGGAAAAATAAAGCGTGCTCCAAGAGTGCGGTGCCATTACAATTTGCATTAGACTATGTGTATCAGGACTTGAAACAGAAGCATGCTAAATATCAACATATCTGGGACAAAAAACAGCGCTATAAGTGGGATAGACAACCCATCACCAATGAGCAAATTGCCCTTATCCACAAGCTGGCCCCGGATTACAAAATTGACACCCATAAAATGACACGAGGGGATGCCTCGCGGGCGATACAACTGCTGACCTACAAGCCTGAAGAATGGACGCCCCAAACGACACCCTCGGAGGTGCAGGACGATGCCAAGAAAAGCCCGTAAACTTTCGTCCTGCGGCGTGTATCACATCATGATCCGTGGAATTAACCGCATGACCATCTTTAATGATGATGCCGACAATCTGAACTTTTTACATATTCTCGATTTTTGCGCAGATGAAAATTTTATCATCATGGCATACTGCCTGATGGGCAACCATCTGCATCTGCTCGCGAAGGATTGTAACGATTCCTTGCAACACATGATGAAGGCCATCGGGGTACGGTACGTTGCCTACTACAACCGCCGCTACCAGCGGACAGGCCCGCTCTTCCAGGGCCGTTACAAATCCCAGCCTGTCACAACCAAAGGCTACTTCCTGCGGGTACTGCGCTATATCCACCGCAACCCGGTCGCTGCCGGAATGGTGCAGGATATGCAGGACTACCCGTGGAGCAGCTACATTGACTACTTTGCTAGTCGAAAAAAGCCGTTATGTCATGTAGACACAAGCTACGCGCTTGCACTGCATGATTTAGATTGGCTGCGGCACTACCACCAGCAGCCAGAATTAAATGCCCGCGGCATTCTGGAGGATTCTCCGCTGCCTGCCTTTACGGATGCTGAGCTTTGTGACTTTGTACGTGCAACGGCAGGCATGGAATGCCACGAAATCCAGCTTTACCCCGAATCCACCGCAACCCCGCTGCTGCGCCGTCTGGTAACACAAGAGGGCGTCAGCATTACACAACTCTCACGGCTTACAGGGATGGCACGCGGAGACATCCGCCGCCGTCTGCTGTGAGCGGTGATACAACTCTCAAAGGAGAAATCCCATGAAGAAAGAAAGCTTTATTTACAGCACTCTCACGATTGGCGGTTCGAAGGAACAGGTCAATGAAGTAATGAAGTACATCTGCGATGACATCTATGACATTGGGAGCATTGATTTGAATAAAATCTGTGCTGTGCCGGTACACCTGAACATTGGCCCCGATGATGAAGTTTCTTGCGGCGAAAAGCTTTACCGCCATTATCTTGATTTAGTTCCTTACCCTACAGAAGAGGAAGAAGAAAATTTTCTTGCTGTTCTTAGCCGTGCAGATCAGCGCCGGTTCCTTTTGGGAAAAATGGCTGTGCTGAACCGGAAGGAATACGGCTATCCTACTTATACCGGCTGGTGCACGGAACACTGGGGTACAGACGAAAACGTGATATCTTTTGAAGAATGTAATGAAAATAGCATTGCATTTCTCACCCATAGCGCACCTGCAAGTGAGGCTATTCATACGCTCTCAATTCTTTTTCCTAAAGTAAAACTTACTTTCGCGTGGGAGGAAAACAAGGTCGCCCTTATGGACGATGAAGTAGTTTTACATTATGAAGTATATCGTTACGGGGAGCTGGCAGAATCCAAATCTGCCATTGCCGGAAAGACCCACTGGCAATATAACGGCAGCTTAAAAAAACCGTTGTACTGCACGCCCCAAGAAGATAATGATTATGGGGAAATCCCTGAAGGAATTTCTGCGGAGGATTTTGAGGAACCGGACGCTATGCCTTTCTAACCCTGCCTCGTTTGAAAAGTAAACATCAAAAGGACGACAGCCTTTATTGGCTCTCGTCCTCTTTTTGTTGTCTAGTCTCAATATTGTCAAATAAAGGGCTGTCCCAAAAAGTTTTAAATGGGATTCCTAACCCCACACATATCCGTGCAACTATTTCAGTTGAAGTATTTTTAGTGGTAGCATAAGGCTTGACAGTCTTTTTAAGGACAGATGGTGCAATGCCGGAACGCTCAGCCAGCTTGTTGACACTGTAGCCGCGCTCGTCTGCAAGCTCCAAAATGCGCAGCTTAATTGCCTCCTGTAGTAGCATTTGCCCTCACCACCGTGTACAATAAAGTATATTTATTGTACCGATTTGCTAAGGGAAAAATCGTCTACCTGGAGACGATTTGAATCTTGCTCTTACGTGCTGATGTGCTATAATATAAAAGGAAGGTGATAAATGGATGCAAAAACTATCCCACACCGCACCGTACATAGCCTATGCTGTGGCAACTGCTGGGATGGCTGTGCTGCTACTCCTTGGCAGCTCGCCGGGAGCAATAGTTGCCCGCAGTTACCGGGCGTATAATGGGCGCGCTGTTCCCGGCTACACAGAATATACGTACCGGGATGTTAATCTGTCCTTCTCGGTGCCGCTATCACCTGTGACCGCGGTGGAAGCACGCGCGAAAAAAGACGGTTATATCTTGTTTGCCTATCCGCGCTGTCCCTACTGTCGCAACCTGCTCCCTGTGCTTGCCGCTGTTGCTACAAGTGAAGGGGTCACGATGGACTACTGCCAGGTAGACCTATATCGGGATATATACACCTACAACTCGGATACTGCCGCACCAGTGCAAACCAGACCAGCGGGGGAAGGCTACACCGAACTGCTAACCTGGCTGGATGACTACCTGGCCGAGTACACCGTCTCCGACCCGGAGAAAAATGAAATTGATGTCGGGGAGAAGCGTATCGGTGCACCGACCATCATCAAGGTGGAAGATGGCAAGCCCGTGTCAAAATGGCAACTATCGGATGCTTCAATATTTGTAGGCGGATACCCGGAAAACAAATACGCAGTCTGGGACAATTCCATACAGGAAGGAGTTGCAGATTCCTTGCGGGAGTATCTGGAAACTGCGTGATGTATCGGGGACGGTGAGTCGCGCAGCGATCTCCCCCGTCCCCGATTTAAAAGAATCCAAAGCCGCCACTTATCAATAGAGTGGCGGCGGCAAAATTAAAGAGTAGCCTCGGCGCTAGATGCCGAGAAGGAGTGTTTTTATGAAAAAGAATATCGTATTGGCAGTTATTGCGACTGCGGCTATGGCGCTCAGCCTGGTAGGATGCGGCGTTAAGGTCACGAACATCTCGGTTCCGGATGCTGCAACCCTCGAAAAGGGTGAGAGCATCACGCTGCCGGTGAATTTCGGCACGGAGGATGCGCCTGCAGAGACGCCTGTCATCGCAACCGGTGAGTCTGCTACGGCAGAAACTGCTGCGCAGGATGAAAAAATTGCCAAGGCGGCTGAGAAGCTGACGCTCGCGTGGACTTCTTCCGATGAGAGTGTTGCTACGGTTGATGAGACCGGCACCGTTACGGCAGTCGCAGCCGGTGAGGCTGAAATCACCGCAGCAGTCAAGGATACTGAGATGCAGGATGTCTGCGTCATCACCGTCAAGGTATCCGCGAAAGAGTTGAAGGTTCCCGATACCATGGAAGTCAAACTCAACGATACCGATGAAACCGCAATCGAAGCGAAATGCGAGCCGGAAGATGCGTCCAACATTTCGTTTGATTTCGCTTCCAGCGATGAGGAAGTCGCCACCGTCGATAAGGACGGCAAGGTAAAGGTCCTTAAAGCAGGTGAGTGCGACATCACTACGACCCTCTTGCAGGATGGCGAAAAGGTCACCGAGAAGACAACTCATGTGAAAGCGTTTTATGAGGTTGAAAGCATCACGCTCGATTCCAACGAAGGCAAACTGACGGTCGGTAACTCTCACACCATTAAGGCAACTGTTGCCCCCAAAGAGGTTGCCGCCGAGACCACCATCGAGTGGTCGTCCAGCAACGAAAAGGTCGCTACCGTCGATTCCAATGGGAAGGTAACTGCCATCTCCTCTGGGAATGCAACCATCACGGCGACTGCTGGTGAGGAGAGTGCCAACTACGAAGTGACGGTTGAACAGCCGAAGAAGGTCACGACCAGCAACAAGACTTATAAAAACAGCGGTTCCAGCAACAGTGCTGCCGTGACGCCGACAAATCCGGCACCTGTTGCGCCGGTTACGCCGTCCGCTCCCGTTACGCCGGTACAGCCCAGTAATCCGGAGCCTGCTGCTCCGGCACCGGCACAGCCTAGTAACCCTGAACCGGCGCAGCCGAGCAATCCCGAGCCTGCACAGCCGTCTCAGCCGAGTGGTGGAGACTCCAATACCGACTGGTGGAGCACAGTGATTCCCGGTGAGGCTGATAAGAGTTGCCACCCGGAAGAGCACGCAGTTGGCTGGTGCTAACAATAGTAAAATTGTAAAATCAGTAATATGCAAACTCGTAGAATAAAAATGGGGACGGTTCCTAAATTGAGAAGTTGACATCAAAACCTCAAAAACGGGGACGGCGCAGTCGTTTTAACGACCTGCACCGTCCTCTTTTTGTAAAAGCATTCGCTCGTAGAAACGTAGAAAAGAACCGGTGAGGTAACAGCTTGTTACCCCACCACGAATAAAGTTGACTCGTTTTGAATAGTAGACATCAAAATGGAGTAAGGCCGCTTGCGGCCCGAATTTTGCAGCAAAAAGCCGGGAGCTTTCACTCCCGGTTCTCTTTATTGTGCGGTCATCATCATGTCGCAGTCGGCACATTTTATGCGCACAACCTTTGTCCCTCGCACGCTGTTGTGACAGCAGGGGCAAACATACTTGATGCTGTGGCTGTTGGGGTTACTTCCTGTCGGCTTGCCCGTGGCGTCCCCTGCGCCCTTGCCACGCGGGGCGTAGAAATCTTCAATGCGGTTCATGCTGATGTCCTGCCAGTCTTGTTCCAAAATGAACTCACACAGCGCGTCGGTCGGCTCGGTGATGCTCCATCCAACGCGCGGGTCGTAACTGATTTTCAAATCGCGGGCCTCGGCGGCCTCCTTAAATTTTTTGTTGTGGTATGCGCCGCCCCTGCTGCAATCCTGTATGCCGTTTTGAAGGTTCCACAAGTGTACACACTCGTGGAGGGTGGTCGCCACCACGTTTTCTATGGGCCGTGCAAGCGTCCCAGCGCCGATGTTAAGCTCATGGCGGGTTGTGTCTCCTCTCTGCCATGCCTTGGCTACGGTGACGTGTCCGTAGGCTCTGGGCGTGCTCTGTATCGTGATGATAGGCTCCTCCAACTCACCGTTGAAATACTTTACATTCAACGCGCGGAAAATTTTCTCCAAGTAACCAGCCGTCCGGGAAGTCTTAACAGTCTCTTTCATTTTCGTGTCCTCACTTTCGTTTTCCCAATCTTTGCCCGTGTTATCCCACCGGGATAAGGGGTTGCGGGTTGTTCCGCGATTAGCGGACAAAAGTGAGGTTGGATAGTTGTCAAGGTGACTGTGGAATACCGCAGCCATAATTTTAAAAAGCGAGGATATGCCGCAAAAGCTCCTTTACAATTTTCCAATCCACGCTTTTATAATTTTTAAAGGAACAACAAAAAACAGGATTGCCACGGCTATAATTTACTCCGCGGCAATCCTGTTCCCATGTTACAGGGCTTGCGTTTATTTTAAAAGTGTGGTACGATTGTGGTACTTGCAAAAAGGGTAATAAAAAAACTCCTAATTTTCAACGCATCATCGAAGAAAATCAGAAGCTTAGTTTGGTGACCCGTACGGGAATCGAACCCATGTTACAGCCGTGAAAGGGCCGTGTCTTAACCGCTTGACCAACGGGCCTAAGAGATACAGGATTTTGCTAAAACAGCAAGCAACTTACCAGTCACGATTGCAACCGGCCCCCAAGTATTTTAGCGAAACCCTGTATTTATGGTAGCGGTAACTGGATTTGAACCGGTGACACTTCGGGTATGAACCGAATGCTCTAGCCAACTGAGCTATACCGCCATGTGGTGTGCATCTCAAACGGTGCTCCATTAGTATACGGGTTTCGGCACCATTTGTCAAGCATTTTTTGAATTTTTTCAAAAAGTTTTTTTCTTCCTTTTCTGCGCCGGCAGTGCTGCGGCACAAATAGCGCAGCCATAGGCTTTGCGGGCATCAGCTGGCAGCCATTCCCGGTGTTGTTCCGATTTTTGTTCCTGCATTATACAACAATAGCGCAATAAAGTGCAGTACAAAATTCTTCATTTTTTCAGGTTTTACCCGGTTTGTTCATTTTATTTTAAGCTACGAAACTTTTTGCGGATTTTTCGCATTTAATATATTGACATAGTAGTACCCCAGTGTTAAAATAAGTTAAAAATCGGCATTCGTTAAAAGTGTGTCGAAGATGAATCATCCGTAACTTTAAGGAGAACACTCGCTATGAAATATTCTTGGCAGCGCCAGATTATTCTGGAAACCATTCAAGAGCATAAAGAGCATCTTTCTGCGCAGCAGATTTACGGTTATGCCCGTGAGCGCTGCCCTCATATCAGCCTGGGCACGGTGTACCGCAATCTGAACACCCTGGCTGATAACGATATGATCGGCCGCGTTGGCATGATCAGCGGTGCCGAATGCTTTGACTGGGACCCCAACTCCCATGAGCATTTTTACTGCCGCAAGTGCCACAAGATCATTAACCTTGATCTGCCAGAAGGCGAGCTGAACGCCCTGATCAAAAATGTTCCCGGCCTGCGTATTGAAGGCCACTGCCTGACCGTGACCGGCGTTTGCGCCGAATGTGCCAGCAAAGAATAACTTTGCCGGGACAAAGCGCCACTGTCCTACCCTTGCAGGATCAATCCTCCCAACTTGTCATCATCTTTTCCTCTCCGCTCTTCCCCGTTTTTGTGGGGAAGAGCTTTTTTGTACCCTTTGGCACTTTTCTGCATCCTTTTTCAACTGCGATATGCGGGCTTTATGCGGCAAATATTCAATCCAATGAATAAAAATGCAAATAGTCCGTTTCGTTTTTTCCCTTTACGCCGCAAAATGCAAACTCTGGGACAAAGTTATCTCTATAAGTTGAAATTTTCTTGTGCAATATGCCGTGTTGCAATTTGTTGCAGGGCGTGTATAATAAGAAGCATCAAATGAATAAATATTCAGCCGCTTGGGCGGATAGAATTTTGAAAGAGGGCAGTTCTTATGAAAAAGAAAAAGGAAGATATTAAAAAGGTTGTTCTGGCTTACTCCGGCGGTCTGGATACCTCCATCATCATTCCCTGGCTGAAAGAGAACTACAACAACTGCGAAGTTGTTGCTGTTTCCGGCGACGTTGGCCAGGGCACTGAGCTGGACGGCCTGGAAGAAAAGGCCCTCAAGACCGGCGCTTCCAAGCTGTACGTTCTGGACCTGAAGAAAGATTACGTTGAGAACTACATCTGGCCCTGCCTGAAAGCCGATGCCAAGTACGAAGAGTACCTGCTGGGCACCTCTCATGCTCGTCCGTGCATCGCAAAGGCACTGGCTGAGATTGCCAAGAAAGAGAATGCCGATGCCATCTGCCATGGCTGCACCGGCAAGGGCAACGACCAGGTTCGTTTTGAGCTGGCCCTGAAAGCGCTGGCCCCCGAAATGGCCATCATCGCCCCGTGGCGTGAGTGGGACATCAAGAGCCGTGACGAAGAGATCGATTACGCCGAGGCACACAACATTCCCCTGCGTATCAACCGTGAGACCAACTACTCCAAGGACAAGAACCTGTGGCATCTGAGCCACGAGGGTCTGGACCTCGAAAAGCCCTCTCTGGAGCCGCAGTACAACAAGCCCGGCTTCCTGGAGCTGGGTGTTTCCCCGGAGCAGGCACCGGATACCCCATCCTATGTTACCATCCACTTTGAGAAGGGCATTCCCACCGCTGTGGACGGCAAGGAGATGGACGGTGTTGCCCTGATTGAGTACCTGAACAAGATCGGCGGCGAGAATGGCATTGGCCAGCTGGATATCGTTGAGAACCGTCTTGTCGGTATGAAGAGCCGCGGCGTGTACGAAACCCCCGCCGGCACCATCCTGTACAAGGCTCACAACGTTCTGGAAACCATCACCATCGACAAGGATGCTTTCCACTTCAAGGAGTCCGTTGCTCAGAAGATGGGCGAGCTGGTTTACGATGGCAAGTGGTTCACCCCGCTGCGTGAAGCCCTGAGCGCATTCACTGACGACCTGCAGAAGACCGTTACCGGTGATGTGAAACTGAAGCTGTACAAGGGCAACCTGATCAACGCTGGTGTTACCAGCCCGTTCACCCTGTACGATGAGCAGACTGCTTCCTTCGGCGAGGATGAGGATTACGATCAGTTTGATGCAAATGGCTTTATCAACCTGTTTGGCCTGCCCATTGCTGAGCGCGCCAAGCTGGCAAAGAACTGGCCGGAAGTAAAGTAATCGCATTTTTCCATTAACAAAACTGCCGCCAGGGAGGCATTGACCCCCTTGGCGGCTTTGGCGTTCCAGTATATACTATAAAAAGAAAAAAGAATCATGATGGTGGACCGCCGTGCCTACGGTACAGCTCAAAAAAAGCCAAGGTCGCAGCAAACATCAGACTGAGCCCCCATTAAAAGGCTGTATCTATTTTATTTGCGCGCGCGGCGCGCACACCAACATTTTTCATTATTCTTTATTCTCTATTCATTACAATAACACCGGAGGTTTTCTTATGCCCCAACTTTGGCAGGGACGTTCCAGCAAAGCGGTGGACAGCCGCGTGAACGACTTTAACTCTTCCATCCGCTTTGATGCGCGGATGATCGAACAGGATATCCACGGCAGCATGGTACACTCTGCTATGCTGGGCAAGCAGGGCATCATCTCCCAGCAGGATGTGGACGATATCCACAAGGGCCTGCAATCCATTTTGAACGATCTGCACAGCGGCGCGTTGGAGATTGACCCCAATGCCGAGGATGTGCACACCTTTGTGGAGCAGACTCTGACCGCCCGCGTGGGCGATGCTGGCAAGCGGCTGCACACCGGCCGCAGCCGCAACGACCAGGTTGCGCTGGATATCCGCCTGAACCTGCGGGAAGCATCACTCCACTTGCAGGGGCAGATCAAGGAATTGATCCTGACCATCTGCGACCAGGCAGAAAAATCTTCTTCCTATGTTATGCCCGGTTACACCCATCTGCAGCGTGCCCAGCCAGTCACCTTTGGCCACCAGCTGATGGCTTACGCCTGGATGCTGCTGCGCGACCTGGGCCGCATGCAGGACGCCACCGCCCGCATGGATGCTGAGTGCCCGTTGGGTTCCGGCGCTCTGGCTGGCACCACCTACCCGCTGGACCGTTTTTATACGGCACAGGAGCTGGGCTTTGCTGCTCCCTGCGGCAACTCGATCGATGGCGTATCTGACCGCGATTTCTGCATTGAGCTGACCAGCGCCATGGCCACCTGCATGATGCATCTGTCCCGTCTGTCGGAAGAGATCATCCTGTGGTGCAGCTGGGAGTTCAAGTTCATTGAGCTGGACGACGCTTTCACCACCGGTTCTTCCATTATGCCGCAGAAGAAAAACCCGGACGTGACCGAGCTGATCCGCGGCAAGACCGGCCGCGTTTACGGCGACCTGAACACCCTGCTGGTTATGATGAAGGGCATCCCCCTCGCCTACGACAAGGACATGCAGGAGGACAAGGAAGCCGTATTTGACGCGGTGGACACTTTGGAGCTGTGCTTAAAAACCATCACCCCGATGCTGGCCACCATGACGCCGCTGCCCGCCAACATGCGCCGCGCCGCCGCCAAGGGCTTTATCAACGCAACGGACTGCGCCGACTACCTGACCAAGAAAGGCATGCCGTTCCGCGATGCTTACAAATGCACCGGCACCATGGTGGGTGCCTGCATCCGGGCAGACAAAACGCTGGAAGAGCTGACGCTGGACGAGTTTAAACAGTACAGTGATCTGTTTGAGGCGGACATCTATGACGCCATTGACCTGACGCACTGCTGCGAGGGCCGCACCAGTTACGGCGGCCCCACTCAGGCCAGCGTGCTGAAACAGATCGCGGATGTAAAAAGCAAAATCAACTGCTGAACGCTGTAATAGATAGGGGTTTGTTTGGGATGGCTAAGTATAAAATTTTTGTGGATGGTTCTTCCGGCACAACCGGCCTGCGCATTGCGGACCGCCTGGCCGCACGGGATGAATTTGAGATCCTGCACATTTCCGAAGCCGACCGCAAGGATGTAAACGCCCGCGCCGCCGTGATTAACCAGAGCGATCTGAGCTTTTTGTGCCTGCCGGATGCTGCAGCCAGGGAGGTTGTGCCCCTGCTGCGCCCCGATGTGCGTATTCTGGACACTTCTACCGCACACCGCACCGCGCCGGATTGGGTGTATGGCCTGCCGGAGCTGCATGGCAAACGGGATGCTCTGCGCACCGCCAACCGCGTGGCTGTTCCGGGCTGCTATGCCACCGGCTTTATCACGCTGGTGGCCCCGCTGGTGGAGCTTGGCCTGCTGGCTGCAGATTATCCGCTGACCTGCCACGGGCTTTCCGGTTATTCCGGCGCAGGCAAAAGCGGCATTGCCCAGTACCGCGACCCGGAGCGCGACATTGCCTTTGAAAGCCCGCGCCCCTACGGCTTAACGCTGGATCACAAGCACCTGCCGGAAATGCAGAAGATCTGCGGCCTTGCGGAGCCGCCGGTGTTCTGTCCCATTGTGGATGACTACTACTGCGGCATGGAAGTTACCGTTCCCCTGCGTCTGGACCTTGTGGGCCACAGCGCTGAGGAGCTGGCCACCGCTTTGCAGGAGTATTACGCAGGCGAAACCATGATCAAGGTGCACGCTTTGGGCACTGCCCCCAAGTTCCTGCCCGCCAATACGCTGGCCGGCAAGGACACCTTGGAAATTTCCCCCACTGTTTCCCCCGACGGCAAGCGGATGCTGCTCATCAGCCTGCTGGACAACCTTGGCAAAGGCAGCTCCGGTGCCGCCGTGCAGTGCATGAACATCATGCTGGGGCTGGAGGAAACGAAAGGGCTGGAATTGTAAGTTAGGAGTTAGGAGTTTTCCGGTATGTTGGCCTGCTGGCCGCATGGCACCGCTTTGGTGTGGTTTGTAGGGAACGGTCTTGACTGTTCCGCAGCTGTCTTTACCGGGTGGGTTCCGTTTCTTTTGATTTTTGATGTTATTTGTGGGAAAGAGGAAAAGTAACATGGCAAAGTATAAGGTCATTCCCGGCGGCGTTTGTGCCGCCAAGGGTTTTTCTGCTTCCGGCGTACATGCCGGGTTCCGGGCCAATCCCAACAAGCTGGATCTGGCCATCATCAAGGCGGATGTACGCTGTGCCGCTGCCGGTGTTTACACCACCAACAAGGTGTATGGCGCCCCCATCAAGGTTGACCGCGCCCACCTGGTGGACGGCCACGCACAGGCTGTTCTGGTGAACAGTGGCAACGCCAACACCTGCGCTGCCAACGGTGTGGATCTGGCCAATGAGTGCTGCGCCCTGGTGGCCCAGCAGCTGGGCATTGCAGCCGAGGATGTTCTGCCGGCTTCCACCGGCGTTATCGGCCAGCCCATGACGATTGACCCGTTCGCCCGCGGTATTCCCGCCGCAGCGGCCAGGCTGCAGGCCAGCGCCGAGGGCAGCAGCGAAGCCGCCAAGGCCATTATGACCACCGATACTTACGAGAAAGAATATGCCATTGAATTTGAGCTGGCCGGCAAAACCTGCCGCCTTGGCGCGATCGGCAAGGGCAGCGGCATGATTGCCCCCAACATGGCCACCATGCTGGCGTTCTACACCACCGATGCTGCCGTCAGCCCGGAGCTGCTGCAAAAGGCACTGCGCGCCGTTGTGCCCACTACCTACAACCAGATGAGCGTTGACCTGGATACCTCCACCAACGATACCCTGCTGCTGCTGGCTTCCGGCCTGGCGGGCAACGAGCCTGTTGTGACCGAAGGCCCGGAGTATGACAAATTCCTGGCTGCCCTGGGCGCTGTGGCGGAGCATATGTGCGCCTTGCATGCTTCTGACGGCGAGGGTGCCACCCACCTGATCACCTGCGAAGTGACCCACGCCCCCACCCACGAGATCGCCCGCGCCGTGGCAAAGAGCGTTGTCTGCTCCAACCTGTTCAAGGCCGCCGTGTTTGGCCGCGACGCCAACTGGGGCCGCATCCTGTGCGCCATCGGCTATACGCCGGGGGATTTTTCCATCGACAAGGTCAGCGTGCGCATTGCCAGCAAGGCCGGCGAGGTGTTTGTGTGCGAAAACGCCGCCTACCATCCGTTCAGCGAGGACGAAGCCTATGCGGTTCTGGGCGAGCATGACATTTTGGTCAAAGTCGATATGGGCACCGGCGAAGCCAGCGGCAAAGCCTGGGGCTGCGATCTGACCTATGACTATGTTAAGATCAACGGCGATTACCGGACCTGATTTTGCAATTAGAAATTAGGAATGAGGAATGAGCAATGAACGGCTCGTTTAGGCTTGTAACTTTTAATTTGTGCGCACACCGCCAACTCCTAACTCCTAACTTATCTTGCTACTTTTACGTTTGGGGAGCGATTTATGAAAAACGAGGAAATGGCGCTGCTTTTTTCGGAAGCCACGCCCTACATCCAGAAATATCACGGCAAAACCCTGGTGATCAAATACGGCGGCAATGCCATGGTAAACGAGGAATTGAAACTGGCCGTTATGAACGACCTTGTCACCCTGACCCTGCTGGGTGTGCGCGTTGTGCTGGTACACGGCGGCGGCCCGGCCATCAACCAGATGCTGAACCGCGTGGGCAAGGAATCCAAGTTTGTCAACGGCCTGCGTTATACCGATAAAGAAACCATGAGCATTGTGCAGCAGGTTCTGGCCGGTCAGGTCAACAAGGATCTGGTTGCGTTGCTCAAGGGCCGCGGCGTTGGCCTGTGTGGTCTGGACGGCCACACCATCACCTGCTCCCGCAAGAGTGATGTAGACCTGGGCTATGTGGGCAACGTGGAAAAAGTGGACACCACCCTGATTGAGCACCTGCTCAACGATGGCTTTATCCCGGTCATTGCCACGGTTGGCATGGATGAAAACGGCATTGCCTACAACATCAACGCCGATACTGCTGCAGCCGCCATTGCTATTGCCCTGCACGCCGAAAAGTTCGTTTCCATGACGGATATTGTCGGCCTGCTGTATGACAAGGACGATGAATCCACCCTGATCCCCGAAGTGGAGATTTCCGAGATAGAGGGCTACAAGGCACATGGCGTCATCTCCGGCGGCATGATCCCCAAAATCGAGGGCATGGCCGATGCCATTTATGAGGGTGTGCATGAGGCGGTTATCATTGATGGCCGTGTTCCTCATTCTATTCTGCTGGAAATGTTCTCTGACCGTGGTTCCGGCACCCTGTTCTACCGCCGCGGCAACCGATGATTTAATTTTACGGGGATTCGCGGGGGATTTTGTACCTTTTTTGAAAAAAAGGTACCGAAAAAACTTCCAATATATTATAATATAAGAATCGTGCAAACTGGCCGTGGGTACATAGCATGTACTTACGGCACAGTTATTCATTCGCCTATTTTTTAGGTTTATTCCTGAATAATTCGGCTGCCAACCATTCCAGACCTCCCAAGGAGGGAATACCATGAATACCGAAAAAGTCATCAAACGTGACCAGAAATACATCATGCACACCTATGCCCGCAGCCCGCTGGTGCTGGAGCACGGCGAGGGCATGTATGCCTATGATGCAGACGGCAAAGCCTATCTGGACTTTACCTCCGGCATTGGCGTAAACGCGCTGGGCTACTGCCACCCGGCCTGGGTACAGGCCGTTACCATGCAGGCCACCCGTTTGCAGCATTCTTCCAACCTGTATTACACCGCCCCCTGCGGCAAGCTGGCCAAGCGGCTGTGCGCCCGCACCGGGCTTGACCAGGTGTTTTTCGGCAACTCTGGTGCCGAAGCCAACGAGGGTGCCATCAAGTGCGCCCGCAAATACAGTGTGACCACCTATGGTCCCGACCGCAACAAAGTTCTGACGCTGGTCAACTCGTTCCATGGCCGCACCCTTGCCACCCTGACCGCCACCGGCCAGGATGTTTTCCACAAGGATTTTGGCCCCTTCCCTGCTAACTTCGGCTACATCCCCGCCAACGATTTTGACACATTCAAGGCCGCTGTGGATGATTCTGTCTGCGCTGTTATGATGGAGATGGTACAGGGCGAAGGCGGCGTGGTTGCGCTGGACGCCGACTATGTGCAGAGCGTTGCCGACTACTGCCACGCCCACGATATTTTGATTATTGTGGACGAAGTACAGACCGGCGTGGGCCGCACCGGCACTTTCTTGGCCTGCGAGCAGTTCGGCCTGAAGCCGGATCTCGTCACCCTAGCCAAGGGGCTGGGCGGCGGCCTGCCCATCGGTGCCGTGCTGGCAAGCAAAAAGGTTGCTGATACCATGGGTCCCGGCTCTCACGGTTCCACCTTTGGCGGCAACCCGGTCGTCTGTGCAGGCGGCTGCGCTGTGCTGGATGCCATGGATGATGCGTTCATGCGCAACGTCAACGCCCGCGCCGCCCAGCTGCGGGAGGGTCTTGCCTCTCTGCCGCATGTCGCATCTGTCAGCGGCATGGGCCTGATGGTCGGCATTGCCTTTGCCGATGACGTAAAAGCCGCCGATGTGCGTGCTGCCTGCGAGCGCAAGGGCCTTCTGGTGCTGACCGCCAAGACCCGCCTGCGCCTGCTGCCCCCGCTGATTTTGAGCGAAGCAGACGTTGCCAAGGCACTGGCTATTCTGGATGACGTGCTTTCATCCATGTAACTGATCAGGAGGGTTTTCATGGAGCATTTACTCAAGTTAAGCAGCCTGACCCCCGATGAGATCATCCACATTCTGGATGTCGCCGATGAATACAAGCACCTGCACAAAGCAGGCACTGACCCCAAGGATCTGCAGGGCAAGGCCATTGCCCTGATGTTTGGCAAGCATTCCACCCGCACCCGCACCAGCCTGGAGGTCGGCATCTACCAGATGGGCGGCCTTGGCACCTATCTGAGCGCCGCTGACATGCAGATCGCCCGCGGCGAGCCGATCCAGGATACCGCCCGCGTGCTGGGCCGCTATTACGATGCTATTGTGTACCGCACCTTTAAGCAGAGTGATGTGGACGCCCTGGCCAGGTACAGCGGCGTGCCGGTAGTTTCCGGCATGACTGATTACGCCCATCCCCTGCAGGTGTTGACTGACCTGATGACGGTGCGGGAGTACAAGGGCAAACTGGCCGGGCTGAAAGCCGGTTTTGTGGGCGATGGCTACAACATGGCCAACAGCCTGATCGTGGGCTGCCTGATGATGGGCATGGACTTTACCATTGCCTGCCCGAACGGCTACCGTCCCTCCGCCGACGTGCTCTTCTTTGCGCGGGAATATGGCGACCACTTTAAGCTGACCACCGCCCCGGACGAAGCCGCCCGCGGTGCCGATGTGCTGTTCACCGATGTGTGGACCAGCATGGGCATGGAGCGCGAAACCGAGCGCCGCCGCCGGGATTTCAACGGCTTCTGCCTGGATGCAGCCCGCATGGCGCTGGCCAAGCCGGACTGTATCGTGCAGCATCCCCTGCCCGCCCACCGCGGCGAGGAGATCACCCCCGACGTTTTTGAAACCCACGCAGACGAGATTTTTGATGAAGCCGAAAACCGCCTGCATGTAGAAAAAGCCGTGCTGGGCATTTTGCTGGCCGGCAAATAACGCACAACCCTTTGCACCGCCCGCCCCCCCCCTGGGGTTGGCGGTGCTTTTGTTTTTTTACTGGTAAGATACCACTTTGATGTGGTA
>ULUV01052181.1_pt1 | contig 22636 bp, 33 predicted proteins | sample 1958921 | NCBI WGS metagenome assembly ULUV01 (sample SAMEA4835772, study PRJEB28245) | human gut metagenome | biome: gut microbiome; material: fecal sample | place: Denmark | collected 2008
AACACAAAGAAGTGGCCAACCTTGGCATTTGTGATAGGACAATAGTATGTTTTAGAATACCATTTCCCTTCCCCATAATTCAAAATCTGGTCATAGCCGATGCCATTACCAGACGGGAAATTCCCCTTGCAATAGGTAATGCGCTTCAGCAACGGGTTTTCAGAGGTATTCTCCTGGCACACGGGGGCATCAAGGTCTTTCGGCAGGCCAACAAACTTCTGAATGGCCAGCCTATCAATGGTTTCGGCGTTCTTCTTCAGGACCGCACACCACCACTTTTTGATAGCCTCTACCCCACCATAGGCAACATACTCCTCGTGGATTCTATCCCGCATGTACTCTGCCAGTTCTTTTCGAACCGCGTAGTACGCCTGAAGCTCCATGCGAGCCTGGTCTCCAACGAACTCACTGTTGGGCAGGTCATCTTCCTGATGCCCAGGCAGCTCCAGGTGCTGGTTTGCCTTGAGCAGGGTATTCACGTTGAATTGGAACCCTTGTCCGTACATATCGACCATCATCTGGTTCTGGTTGCTGAAATGCCCGGTATGTCGGGGAGGTTTCCCCGCTGCACCAGGACTGTCGATGCTATATCTGTCTGCCAGCGAGCCATCCAGCACTTTCTCCGGTGTAAAATCCAAATGGAACTCCCGGTGGGAAAGAGCGATGGCGCTGTCAGAAGGTATCATCAGGCCCTGGCTGCCGGATTCGATATGTTCTAGGTTGACCGGCAGAAGCGAGTCGACATACATCAGGGGGAGGCCATCCAGCATACGCCCCCCATACTTCTGGTTCAGCATGACCATGGCCAAAATCAGGGGCATGTATGCGTCCGAACCCAGTTCCATAAAGCTGAGCTTATCTTCATCGATGATATGCTTGGTCGCATATCCCTTGTAGTCGTGCTCGCTGAACTGCATGATAAAACTGTACGGGAACAGACGGTACTTCTTCTCATCTGTCCATCTGGCGTTTCGGCTTCGCTTATGCGCTCCTGCGAACGCCTCATTGACCCGCTCATTGACAGACAGCAGGTTCCCATTCGATTTCAGATAGAAACCAAAATACCCGGCGGCGGAACCATACTCCGCGATGTAGCAAAGATAGATACCATCCGCAGCGGACTCCAGAGAAATCAGGCAGTCGGCCAACCTCTGGAACACATGGATGTGGGTCGAGAATTTCCCAACAGGCTTGAATTCTCCGCCACGCCGGTACAGTTCCTCATTGCAGCCACCGACTCCAATATGGAGTTCCTCTACGACGGCATCCACAGACGCGAAGAACGCATCCCGCTCCGTGTCCGTATCCCTCTGACCGAGCATTTTGTTCCCAGTGACCTGTTGAACCAGCCTATCCACTGCGTTGAGGTAGACATCCTCGATGTCCCTTACTTCCTGACTGCTGAACATATCCCAGATTTCCTTCGTCTCCCGGTATTTGTCCAATTCCGTCAGGGCCTCGAACAATGTCAGCTTTTTCTCCTGAAGCAGCTCCCGGCAGGTGTTTTTTGCATACACAACCGCCAGGGTGCCGGTAGGGTCGTAGTTGTTCAAAAGCTCCTGAATCCGCTTATTACAGCGGTTGAGCGTGTACTCCAATGTGAACAGATTGAACCGGCTCTGTCCCGGGTCAAACTTGGTGTACTGTGCCCACCGTTCCAAAATTTCAAATGTTGTCATCGATGCTCTCCTTTCTCAGCGGGTTTCGCCAAGTACTCTAGCCACCCCATGGCATCTCTGGTATCTGATAACTGGACCTGTGCCAAGAAGGTCGCCATCTTCAGCCTGCTATGAAGTGGGCCAGCCTTTGCCTGAAGCTGAGTGACCAGGCAGTCGAACTTGGTCGTGCTACCTTTGCTCACCGAACAGATAGTGATTGTCCTGGGGACACCTTCCTTGTAGTCAATCTTTCCCTCTTTGCGTAACTGCTGTAGGTGAAACGATACTGCGGATGTAGAATGGATACCCACAGCCTTGGCAATTTCCCGGATTGTCGGGGAGTACCCCTTCTCATTGATATAGGATTCAATGTAATCCAAAATGTCCTTTTTCTTGCTCATAACTCCTCCAAGTGCATGGAGGGGAGGCTCCAAGCAGAGCCTCCCCAGGTGCCTATGCTGGTATGATGTTGTGGTCGAAGATATTGATGAGGTGCCCGTTGTCCAGAAGGACCCGGCAAATTGTCCGATACTGCCCGTTGCAGTAGTTGGTAATAATGCCAGTATCTCCCCTGAAGCTGGACTTTGGGGAGATGACCTTGACGGCATCTCCCTCACTAAAACGAGGCACCCCATTAAACGCAGGGTGCTCCGGGTGTAGTTTTTCACGGCACTCCCGGTTATAGCGCACGATAGCTTCACGCTTACTATACCACAGATAGCGCCGGACGCCAATCACACCAGAGATGACGAGCATCCCATTCTGTTTTTGAATGCTCCCAATATACCGCATCATCCGAACCTCCCCTCTGCCTCGGCCTCCTGCATAGCATCTTCACAGGCTTTTACCGGACAATCCAGACAAGCCTCGTAGAAGTCAACACGAGTCAGCCGTTCCGGCCCGTCCTCCTCGGACTCGACCTTTACATGTGGGCACATGCGGCAGAGCGCATAAATTTCATCATGCGTCACTGGGGGGCCAAATGGGTCTGAAACTGGCTGAGGCTCAATCTCATATTTCGCCAGTGGACAGACCGTTTCAGTTCCGACCTTGGGCAAGGCCGCCGGGGCCTTGTTTGAGTGGCCACAATCAAAGCCACAGATACATTGGCCCGTCCCACAGATTTTCTTCGCGCCAGAAATGGCAACGTCTCGGATATTCATATATTTCACTCCTTAATGACCTTGGACCAGAACTCCTCGCTTGTTGCAGGCATTCTGTTCTCGCCAAATTGTCTGACAATGGCAAAATCAAGGTCTACTTTGGACTTGATGGCCGACCAGCCGTCAATGAACAATGCCTGAATCGCCTGTACCGCTTTGCGGGTCACGACCAGTTCGTTGATGTACGCATCAATCTGCTCCAGACTTACCAAGCCGCCATCATCTGAGCCACGCCGGACAACGATATAGCCGATTTTTCCGGTGTCGTCGTCCATTCTGACATAAACCTCTGGCCGGTACTTGAAGTCTCCAGTCAGAAAGATGTGAATGGTGTGGCGGCCACTGTCATCGCAGGCATCATCGCAACAGACTGTAAAACGGCCATCATCGCTGTTCCACTTGTACCAGTCCCGAAGCCCATCGAACTTGGTTGCCTGCCGTTCCACGAACTCCAGGGCGAAACCGTACTGCGTCGTGGTATCCTGAATATGACGTTTTTTACCCATAACGTACCCCTTTCCACTCATTGTCCGGCCGTGCAGAAGAAGTCATCTTCCACAAAGTCGGTGTCACAGTATTTCTCAAAAACCTTCTCGTCTGAAATCAACTCATCAGCGTCAGCCAGCTCACCGTAAGACGGCGAACCCTGCTCGCAGAGCATATGCTGCTTCAGCTCAATGAGTTGGTCTCTCGATAGCTCATGAACGGTCATAGCCAATACCTCCATCACAATAAGAATTTTGCGATTTCATCTTCGGTGAGGCCAATCGTACACATAAGCGTGTCGCTTAGAAACGCCTGGCGCTCATCTGGGTCGACAATCCTTTCCGCATACTGCAGGATGTTGTCAATAAGCCGCATGGCATCGCCGCTAATATTAAAGTTTTGACAGATATACTCCAAAGACTCTTTTTGGTTCATAAAACAATTCCTCCTTAGTCCTCCGGGAAATACCCGGAAATTCATTTTTACTGCTCCTTTCTCTTTTTTAGTTCACTCATATAGAAGTCTACCTCTTTTTGTGTTATGGGCGGATTTGTAGGTTTCAGCCGCTCGTTGAACCGGCCAGTATACCCATAAGGGCAGGGCGTCGTGCAGCTACTGCAGGTCGTACAAGGCAGGATTGTTTTTCCACAATGCGGACACCTGGAAATACCCGTCGCCCGAATAACGACCTCACTTTCGCAGCTCTGGCACTCCTCCAGGGTATAGTCCTCAAAGCGCAGCGGATGGCTGTCCCGTTTTACCGGAGGCTGTGTAAAACTCGCGTCCACATTGACATCGACGACCGCAGGAGCTTCATCCTCCTCATATGGGAAGTCATCCTCTGCTTCGACCCCTTCAAAGCCATACTCAGCCATTTCTTCGTATGTAAATCCCATTCGCTCCAGACTGTCTGTAACATCCTTCGGCTCATCTCCAGCCTCCTGACACAGCGAGGCATATTCGTTAAAAAGCCAATGCACAGACTCTTCACCAAATTCTTCATTATCTGCAAAGGCAGAGTCTGTCGCCTTCCCAGGGATATCAATGACTCCCAGCCGCAGCAGCGCCTCAGAAGAAAAGCCATGCTCTCTCAGGTCAAGCAGGATTTCATCCATGAAATCGCCATAATCAATGCGGACGGCCGTGTATGCACTAACGAGGTTTTTGATTCTGTTCTGACTGGTCATGCCGTTTCAACTCCTTGAGGATGGCCTACATTATGCTCAAGCAGAGCATCCAGCGCCAGTTTATATACATACGTGTAGGCCGTATTCACATAGCCATGGACCTCCGAGCAATACTGTTCGAAGGTACGTCCGGCCATCTCTCGTTCCTTGTCCTGGACCCCGTTCAGCTTATACTGGCCCAGTCCCTTGGGACAGGCTGCTTCTGCGATGATTTTGACATCCTCGGCAGTATACGGGGTACAGCGCCCTCTGCCTTGCAGGCTACGGAACCGATAAAGGATAGTCCATAGAGCCTTGGGACAGAAGCTGGCTGCCTTCTTAGCAAAGGCAAAGTCGAAATACTCCTTAGGGATAAACTCGACTTCCTCATCTCGGCAGGCTTCCAGAACTACATGGCAGAGCTCCTTTGTGCGCTTATTCACACGAAGTTCACGCAGAGAACCCCGACGATTTTTCAGCGCCGCCATCAGAAGTTCCTCTGAAAAAAATCGAGTGGAAACATCCTTTAGGCAAGGGAAACCTGGCCCTTGAGCCTGCATTGCCTGTAATGCCTCGTTGTAGGTTTGCCATCTCTTCGGTGATAACATGATATATTCCTCCTTTTGCTCATTTACTGGAGGAGCAGTTCACTGACCGCATCCTCAAAAATTGCTTTTCTGTAATTGATATACTTCTCACTACCTGTGTTGACGCGCCGGTTTTCGGATACCTCGTACCCACCGGAGCAATCCAACTGTCTCCAGTCGCAGGTCCCGAAATTAGCGCACTCAAGCCAAGGAAGGAGCTGCGTTCCACCCATAGCCTCGAAGCACCCCATGTTATCCTCAGTTGAGAAGAACTCATGAACAGAGGTTTTACAGCGGCGCTCTGCGGCTCGATAGAGTGCCCATCCTTCCGGGTCGAGGCTGTCCTTGATGTTCTCATAGACTTCCTGGTACTGCTTCTTGGCGACAAGCTGTAGGTTTTGGACTAAGCACTGGTGCCTTGTCCGTGCCCCTGTCAGTGCCGCTTCCGCATGTTCCAGGCGGGCAAGAGCGGTATCTCGCTGATGCTCTGCCACACTCAGAGAGGTCCGAAGATTATGGACGATGTAGTTTTCCGGTTCAGAAGCGGGAAATAACCGCCTTCGCAGTTGATTGACGCATTCCATGTGAAAATCTCCTTTGCAAAAAAATTATAAAAAAAGACAGCCCTCCGTCTGGATGGACTGTCTTGAAACTAAAATGATGTAATTTTGCTGTTAAATTCATACTTCCTTGGTGTTTAACTTATTGTACCGCATATTTTCTGTGCAGTCAATTTTCACGTCAAGCCAAGTTTCCTGGCTCGATAGATGCAAGATTGCTTGGAGCGATTATTTAGGCGTTCAAGGCAACCATCCTATATGTGATAGTTGCCTTGTTTGTGTTATATTAGGTTTGGCCCGACATAGTTTTTGTCATTGCCGACCAGAACAACTCCAGTCCTTGCTTATTTTTCCCAGCCGTTCCGCCGCTGACAGTTTCGCCCACATAGACCGTACAGTCGCCTTCTGGCTCTGTTCCATCAAAGTGGAAGGCAATGGCAAGTCGAATCATATCCCGGCCGAACAAGCCGCCGACCAGCATAAAGTTTGTGACGCCCCTTTTTTGAATAAGTATCTTCCCGTAGTGGATGAACTCGTCCTTCTCCATCTTCATCAACTTCGCACCATCTGCGGTCAGAAAAAAATCTCGCGGGTACAGATATTTTCCCTTTGGTTGACTTGGGTGAGGGTTAATTACCTGAATTTCCGGCTGATAGAGGATATCCGAGTGGAATGCGTCATATAAGTATGTAAAACTCGCCACCTGAGAAGTAAGTTCGTGCTGGTAAACAGCGGTCTCATTTCCATCGCAGAAACTGTCGTTGCGGAAAATGATGCGTCCTTCAGTTCCATGTACATTTTGCGGCATAAATGAATCCCTCCAATCCATTTGCGCTTCAAAATAGCGTTGCTATTTTTCACTTTTTATATTATACCATATATCATTATATTAGTCAATATTTGCGTAAAGAGAGACTGCTTTACAGCACCTCTCTTCACTCAAATTTCAAGCAAAGACTTTTGGCAATTCAACGAAGCATCCATCCAATACGTTGACTTTGGCCACTGCCTCAGCCGTATAGACCTCGATAGGCTCAAAGCGGCCATCCCGCAGGAGATTGACCTGCACGGTCTGGAGGTCCGGGTCTACAATCCAATACTCACGTACCCCTGCCTTCTGGTACAAGCCCAGTTTGACTAACCTGTCATGCCTCTGAGTAGATGGAGATAGAACCTCTATAATGAGGTCAGGTGCTCCCTTGCACCCGTATTTATCGAGTTTGTCTTGGTCACAAATCACGGAGATATCCGGCTCCACCATGGTGTCTATATCGGACGGAGAATCATCGCCTTTTTCAAATAGCCGCACCGCAAACGGCCCAAGATAAACCTCACTTTCTTTCCCTTCCAGAAAGTTTGCGAGCTGTCTGAAGATTTCCATAACAACTGTCTGATGGACCCGAGGTGGCATATCCATCATAACGGCAGTTCCCTCTATGAGTTCACATCGGAGATTTTCGGGCCAGGACAGGCAATCTGCAAAGGTATAGTGCATATTTTCGGCTGGTAGCTCCATAGGGAACCTTCCTCCTTAAATTTGTTTTGTCAGAATCCAGTCCAGTAGGCATTCATACCCCTTTTGTCCGGCAGCTACATCCAGGATGACGGTATATAGGTCTTTTTGTGTATACTGCAGCGAAACCCCATTCAGAGCGAGCATAACCAACATGGCATGGGCACCGATTCGCTTATTTCCATCAATCATGGCGTGGTTTTTAATTAGACCATACCCTAGCCTGGCTACCTTCGCCTGGATAGATGGATACAGTTCATGTTCCCCGAAAGACTGGAGTGGTGCCTCTACCGCCGATTCGAGCAGGCCCATATCCCGGATGCCATAGCTGCCGCCAGTCTGCTGGATGAGTTGCTCGTGCAGTTTTACAATTTGGGAAACAGTCAGCCGAATCATTGAGCCAGCACCTCATAGGCTTCCCGGTTTTCTTCAATGAGCTTTTGGGAAATAGCCAGCACATCTTCATCTGGGACCTCCGCATCCGCTTCTGCTTTGCTGAAGTCGATGACAAGGTATCTGGGAACGTTGTTTTTCATGATGACCACAGAGCCAAGCTCATCGACCTTCCTAGCCACCTTGGAAAAATTTTGGTTAGCCTCCGTAATAGAAAAAATGGAATTGGTGTCAATCTTCATAGTAATCACCTCATTAGTATTATACCACATGATAGGATATATTCAACCTATTCTACCAAAAAAAGCTGGAGGGTTTACCCCTCCAGCCTTTTGGAATTATGTGTTAGCGCCGAATCCCTTAAGGAACTCGGATACTTCCAGTGCTTGACCAAACATGGCGTTCGGAACCACGATGTCAAGCTGATGCTTGGCCCTGGTAGCTCCTACATAGAACAGCCTGGCTTCTTCCTCTTCATCCTTCTGCTCCTTCGTGTTGCTGATGGTCGGCAGAACGCCGTTGAACACATCCACCAAAACCACCTGGTCGAACTCCAAGCCCTTGCTGGAGTGAATGGTGGAGAGCGTCACATTGGAGTCCGGGTCGCCCTGATAGTCCCGAATCCGGTCAATGGCGGTCAGGAACTCATCGACAGTCTTATACTCCATGGCCACCAGCTTCAGGATATTGACCTTCAGCATAAGCGAAGACTCGGAGGCTCCCTCGTCGATTTTACGCTGGAGCCAGTTATCCATGTACCCAATGTTCCAGAGAATACAGTCAATGCCGTCCAGCGGGGACATCTTCGGAAGTTCATCTAAGTATCTCCTGATTTGCCTTACCTTATCCGAAATCCGGCCATAATAGGTCAGCGGAATCAGCGCAGAACGACACGGCTGTCTTTCCATTGTATCTGCAATGGACTGGATGACCGAGGACTTGAGGTAAAGCCCCAGCTTGTAGTAGAGCTGCCGGAAAAGCTGGAGATTAGTCTGGTCTTTGGCGAAGCGGAAGAAGGCCAGGATATCGCTGACCACGAAGTTGGTCAGAAAGATACCGGCCGCATCCCGTGTGCGGACCCCCAGCCCAGCCTTCTGCATTAGGTTGATGATAGGAATGGCTGAGTAGTTGTTCCGATAAAGAATTGCCAGTGTATGGTCTTTGGCTGCCAGGGCCTTTCGGATGGCATCAAAAATCATGTGTGGCTGAGACTTCATATCCTGTAGGGGAACGAAGTTGATTTTGCCCTCCTCTTTGGAATTCGGGTGCATATTCTTATCATGGCGCTCCTTATTCCGCTTGATGAACTGGTTGGCGGCCAGAACGATTTTCTGGTCGCTGCGGAAATTCGTCTCCATGTAGATGATACTGGCGTTGTTATAGTCAGACTCGAAACTGAGCAGGGCCTCCGGGTATGCGCCCCGGGAACCGTAGATACTCTGGTCTTCGTCGCCGACCATGAAGATGTTGCCATCCTTCCCTACCAGTTTCTGCACGATGCGGTGCTGCACCAGAGAGGTGTCCTGTGCCTCGTCCAGACTGATATAGCGGTACTGCTTCTTTGCCCGGGTCAAGATGTCCGGGTATGTACTCAGCAGTTCGTTGGCCATCAGAAGCTGGTCGTCAAAGTCCATGAGGCCATTGTCGGTCAGGTGGGCCTTGTACTTGAGATAGAACTCATAGAAGTCAATCCCTTCCTCCTCAATTTGCTTGATTTGCTCGTTCTCCATCATTTCATTCTTGACCTTGCCGATACTCTGAGCCAGAGACTTGATGGTGGAGTCGCTGGGGTAATCCCGCATCATCGTCCGGGCAATGTCCCGGATAATCGGTTCATTGTTGGGAACCAGCTCAGGAATCGTAATGTGTTTTTCCCGGGCACAGGTCTTAATGACCGACAGGCAAAAACTGTTGATGGTCGAGAAGTGCGGAACAAGACCATTGACCTCTCCGAACTTCTTGATAAACCGCTCCTTCATTTCCCGGGCCGCCGCTTTCGTGAAAGTTATGGTCAGAATGTTGCGTGGGTTGATGCCCACCACATGGAGCAGATAGCCGGTACGGGCCACGATAACCGTGGTTTTCCCGCTCCCAGGCACAGCCAGCAGCAAAGTGGCTCCATTCACCCTTTGCACAGCAGTGGACTGCTGGTCGTTTAAGCGCACATGGTACTTGGCGCAGAATTCTTTGTAATCCACGGAAGTTTCCCTCCTTTTTCGAAATTATCTTAAGAATCTCTTTTACCCGCATATCACATCTTCCCTGTCAGAGACGGGTAGACCCTCCTTTTGGGGCTCAATGTTTCGTCATCATTGCACTCATAGATTTCCAGCACCGTTCCGCATCCATCGGCAAGAAAACCAGCAATAGCCTCTTCGTCTGATGAAAACTTTTCATATTCATTTTCGGCGTCTGCTTCGTCGTAGAAGGCTACATAGAAAGAGCTCATCCGCAAATCACCTCCCCTAATCTATTTTGTGATAATGGCCGCGCCATCCACTCTGACCTTTACCTCCTTTTAGGGTCTCTCAGAGTCAACTCAAAGTCTGTTTGCCTGCAATGTGGGCAGACTGCCTTTGCGTTCCCGGCCAGCATATTTTGAATGAGTCTGGTTTTTCGATAGAACTTCCATTGCGCCCCACAGGTCTTGCAGGTCATCAGATACTTGGATTTGTCCTCGCGCTGGCTCAGTACTTCGGCCGGGACGTGTGTAAGCCGGTTCGGATTACACCCCACCTCCAGGCAGGCGGCTTTCCAGACTTCATCATGCCCGTGGCGTTCCATCGGATGCCGCAATTTGACTACTGCATGGGCGTATTCGTGCCGTACAGTGTTATAGAACAGGCCCTCCGGTTCGCTGAAAATAAAACTCGATAACCGGATTTCCTTCACGGTCAGGCCAGAGTAGGCGCAGCACCCTCTCCTCTTGATAGCCCGCTTGGAAATTCTCACTGGGATTCGTGATGTATCCACTCTGCAAATTTCGTCCAGTCGATGATATTCCCGCCGGACATCTTCAAGTGTGAACATGAGTGTCATCCTCCTTTGCGGATGTCTGTCTGGCAATTTTGAGTGCGGTGCGGCGTACAGATACGACCACATTCCATTTCTCGCCCAGCATATCCAGAAATACCAGGACCTTCTTGTCCCTCGGCCTTGGTGTCTGCATGACTGTGCCCATTGAAAAAAACCAGGCCATCATACTCATGAATCCACAGATAGGCGGCCTCCCCATGCACGAGGACACGGGTTCCTTCTCTAAGTTGGGCGGTTTCATTTTCGCCTTTGCTCATACTGGTTCCTCCTTGATATTGATGTTTGTGTATATAGAAAAGCGGCTTCCGTTTCATAAAAACGAAAGCCGCTAGAATCTTCATATGCGTGCTTTTACGATGATACTTCCTTAAATGTCAGGATTATTATACCATCTGCCACCAGTCGAGTCAATTTTGGGGGTAGAGCAGTCGCTCTGCGGAACCAAATCTGCTGGAGTTTTATCACAGAGGACAATTTCCTGTCTTATCATGTCTTTTAATTCACTGTTGTATCGGCTCTGCAAAATGCCCTGCTGATATCTAACCTCCCACCCCTTTTTGTTTTCAATCAGCGGCCGCGCAAGATATTTGATGAATGCCTCGTCCATATGCGGAGGCGTCCACCAGCTAGAGCGGCAGATGTATACCAAGTCATAGCCGGTTTTTGGAAGTTCAGAAAACGGAATCACTTTCGTCAGGTTATCTGCCAGTTCACTGTCGGGCTGATTGACCCAGTATGCCGTATCCACAACGCCCTTTTCCATGAGTCGACGCAGCCAGTTTCCGCAGTTGACTTCCTCACCCACATCATAGGTATCATGATGGGAGTCTATATTATATAGTTCTGTCGTACTTCTATCCCAGTTTTCACGGATAAAGTCGTAGGCGTGAGAGTGGCTGTCTGCCACCATGTAGCGGATGTTCCCTTGGGCTATAATGATGTTATGGATTGTCTGCAATGGTTTTTTCAGCAGTTCAACATTTACCAGACTGTTTGTCTCATCCCCCTCCTTTTTCGTAATAATTTTGGAGCGGGCATACGCGCCAGCCCACACAATAGCATTTAGTGTATCGCTCATTTCCAGGCCGCCATCAGGAAAGTATCTCGCACGCTGGAGCGTCGTTGGATTCACAAAATAGTCAAAGTCAATCGACAGAATACGCATCTCTTTCACCTCGAAAATATTATACCATATAACGACAAATTATTCAATATTTTTCTTATCTTATGCTTGAGTGATTTATTGCTATGTGGTACAATAGGTATTATAAAGCTGCTCATTGGAGGTGAAAATTGCGTGCAGGTTCAAGGCCAATCAACCGACTTTGTTGGTAAGTATCTGAAGCGCGTTCAGAAGCGCATTGCCGGGAAACCGCTTGAAATGCAGTTAATTATGGACCGCACATTTGGCACGGCAACTTGGGTTCTCCAGCTTATAGAACAAGTTCCCTTTCAGAAGCTCACGGCCGGGGCCTATGCTATCAGCGCGTCGCTTCCACAAAAGGCTCTAACCCGGCAATTTGAGGGACAGTTGGAACTGGCTGGAGCCAATGAGGAAAAGTTTGTCCTCGGCCTCCATGCGTTTTACAACAATCTGAGCGCACTCATCAAAAAGAATCATATGGAACATGAGTTTTGTGCTTTTGCAGGCCAACTTATGCGCCTCCAATACGAAAACTCCCCTACAGTAGAGAAAGATATTCGGACTGCCTATGTCAATTTGATGATGCAAACTCTGGAGTACCTTCGTCCAGACAAATTCGATTTAGAGTGCTGCGTGTACGGAGTATCCACAGCCGGAGAATGGCTGACTGGCCCGTGCCCATTCCCTTACAGTGACCGGCCAGCTAACGAGCTGAACCAGAAGATATTGAGTGGCTGGCGGCCAAGAGACCTGTTCGAGCAGGAACAAGTCGTTACGAGCCTCTATGCCAAGTATGGCATGAATATCCGGTCCATGGACGATATTTCCGCACTGGAGCAAGTGCAGCGGATTCACATAAACTCCTTAGCCGCCATGCTTCCGCTAATAGACGAATACACCTTTGACATTGTGCCGAAGAAGACCTTCGATACGGTAAGGGTTCCCTTTCAGAATCTGCATATCCTTTTGGATACAGAACTGGTTTCAACCCAACTCAAAAACAGCAACACAAGCCTTCCGCCGAATGGCGTACTCTTTGAGGTAGATGACCCGACGGGTGAAATGACTGGTGTGCTGCTTAAAGAGACTGTATTTCAAAACCGCAAATACTGCCTCTATCGGGTGGATACCCCATCTGGGACTTTGGCCGGATACTACGATATAGATGAAGCCTTTTTCTATTCCGTCACACTTGAGTCGGATTTCATTCAGCCATATACGCATCTCCGCAATCTGATTGTGATGCTGTACGCTTCCCAGATTCTCGACAATGTTTGGCTCACACCTAGTTCTGTTATCCAGGGCGGATACCCTGTCGGGCTAAAGGCGTTTCCCCAAGCAGGTCAACGCCGGGATATGTACCATAGGACTACTGTGGAGCAGGAGGCTGTCAAGAAAGAACCAGTTCCTCTCCCGGAACCTCCTAAACCGAAAGGGTTTGGCTTTCGCTATCAGGTCAGTTTTCCAGGTCAGAGCAAAGTCTTTGTTTCCAGAATCGTCAGTTAGCCAAATAACAAAAAAGAGGTATTTTTATGGAAAAAGTATGGATTTACGACAACATTTTGGATACCGTAAGTAATGAAGAAATCGAACAGAGGTTAGCGGGAGTAAGAGCGTTTGCCGCAAAGAATCATTTAACTGTTGTGGGTGAAAGTGTGGACCGTCATACACTTTCAGCGTATTCCTGGGACGGTTTCGAGGCTGCAATAGATGCTCTCAAAAGTAAGAACGCAGAGTCCATTCTCATACCGAGCATATCAGCGCTGGGTAAGGACTGGGAGATTGAATCTGCAAAAATTTGTAGAGTGGCTTCAGTTGGTGGACTCACTCTCTCAGTAAAGGAAGGGCAGATTAACCCACTCGTGATGTCTCTCCGGTAATAAGACGGCCCTGTGTCCATTGAATGGACACAGGGCCGTCTTGTCTTATATGGATGGGCTTCTTGCCAGGAACTGCTCGAACGTGCAGACCGGAGTATCCGCCTTTTGAAGGAACTCTCGAACCAGATGTTCTGCATCGTGGTCGATTTCAAACACATCCGCTCCCCTTCTGAGCGCTTCCCGCTTGAGCTGCACGGAAATGTTGGTGTAGTAAGAGGTCCCGACTATCAGGAAAAAGTCCCCCTCCCGCAACTGGAAAACCCAGTTGTGAGCCACCTCGTACAGCGGAGCTGGGTCATCATAGAGAACGATGTCCGGCAGGGTTCCGTGGATGGCCAGGATATGGCGGCTCCGGGCCTTCTGATGAAGCCCGTCCACATTCATGGTGATGACGGGCACTTCATATTCAGCAAGAGCAATATGGGCATCGTTGGGAACCGCAGCGTCACATGCCTTCTTCATATCAGTGATGACCTTCCCATACTCCGCAGGATGCTGGATGGCATAACTGCGAGTGAGACAGTCCCGGATGCCAGGCTGTTCAGCAAACGTAGGTACGCCAGATGCCTGAGAGATACCGGCCCCAGTAAAAGCCAGAATCATATTGCATCACCCTCACTCAGCGGTGGCTGGGTCGCCCTCTCGAACGGTATATGTCCCATAGGGAAGCGTCCCGTCAACCGTAGTCTTTCCGTCCTTCGCCGTGCTGGCGGCCACCACCTTCCCGTCGCGGTCACGGAGAGTATATGTGACCGGCTTACGGAGCTGGTGAATGATGGCGGCGGCCGCGACGCCGATAACAATGCCCACAAGGGCCGTAAATGCGCGCTTATGCTCCATAGTAGAACCTCCAATCAATATTTCAGCGTCCCTCCGAGAGAAGGGCCAAAGCCATCTTGTATTTCTCAGTCAGCTTGGTTCTGTCTTTCAGCGAGACAGTCTGACCTTCAGCAAACCGACTCATGTCCGAATTATGCCGAACATCCGCCATTTTGACCTTGCTGGCCACCGGGTCATCCCGCAGGCCGATGATGTAGTCAGCGTAGGGCACCCCCCGCAAGTGGGTGAGTTTCCGCAGCGGTTCCATGACCTCTGGGGGAAATGTTCTGGCTAGGTCATCCAAAGATACAGCAGTATCCTCCGCCACATCGTGGAGAAGGGCCACGCAGGTCGAAATTTCGTCCGTCATCTGCTCGGCCAGATGGAATGGATGGAAGATGTACGGAAGTCCCGCTTTGTCGGTCTGTCCCTGATGGGCCTCGTAGGCTATCCGAAGGGCTTTATTAGTCAAAACTGTGTATATCATAACAGGAACCTCTTGTCAAGCGGCCTGGCTTTCTCCTGTTTCATAGTCGATGATAACGCCGGGCTGGTTGTTGTAGCAATAGACATTGAAGCAGATACCCTCGCCGTCGTCCTCGACAGACAGGGCCTCCATGAGAACACCCCTGGCCACCAGCTCGCCGCCCTCGAAAATTGGGGTCACGCGGTAGAGTACATGGTTATCTGTTTCCTGCACATAGTCGGCGACCATGTTCTCAAATGGGAGCATCCCCTCCACATTGAGGTATCTGGTGCCGGTGATAAGGTTCTGCTCGTTGGCATTCTCCCCCGTAAGCTGATAGCCCAGCAGGTGGCAGCGGTTGTACAGGTACTTGCCACTGACAAAATCATACTTGACGGTGTGCCAGCCGGTCGGCTTCACCTGGCCGATTTCGCCCCGGTCCTCGGTGGGCATCAGCTTCTGACACACATTGGCGTATGCGACGCCACAGCGGCCCAGGTCATCCATCTCGGAGTAGGTTTCGAAAGCCTCCGTAGTGAGCTCATCCTCTGTAAAGTATGGAACATTGTCGTTGACTGTCACATAAGGGTTGTCGCTGAACTCCGGGATGTCGTCTAGGGATATGACGCCGGTACTCTGCCCAGTACTCTGGGATGTCCCTTCCTTCCAGGCATCTGTAGCATCCTGAATCGCTCCATCCAGCAGGCCGGAGGCCCCATCCACGATATCCTCGACCGGAATGTCGCTGAGACCATCATAGATATCGCCCAGAGTGGCCTCCCCGCCGCACCCGGCAAGGGAGAATATGAGGAGAAAGGCGGTGCCAATGGCCAAAATCTTCTGTTTAAGCACGGCAGTATACCTCCATTGTGATTTTTTTGTGAGATTTCCCGGGGAACTCCTCCTGGCTTACCAACTTCCACTTACCCTCGGAGAAGAATGCCTTCTGGTCAAAGAGCGAGTCCGCCGGATATGCCCGGTTCCAGTGGAAGAGGATGAGCCTGTCTGCTGCTGTGTCAGGCCGCAGCTCCCCAACGGTATCCTCCAACCAGCAGGTGCCGTTTCCCTCGGTGGCAGGGTGGTCACAGATATGGACCACACATGATGGAATATCCTCCTGTGGCAGGAGGCAGAGGGTATATGGAGTGATATTCAGCGGGCTGTACTCGGCGGCGAGTTTCAGGATACGGTCTGTGACGGCCGCATCCCGGCTGACCCGGCGGTGATTGAACATCACCCCTCCCCTATCTTCCAGGCAGATGACGCAGGTCATACCCGGCCACCGTAGATATCGGGGCACTTATCATCCTGGGCGGCGTCCAGCAGATTAAGCGCACCCATCAGAGCGAATCCAGCCGCAAAGCCGTACTGCAGACCACTCTTCTTTTTGATGGCCAAAGTCAGGGATGCTGCCGCCGCCAGCATATCCAGTCCGCCCAGAACCAGCTTGTAGGTTTTCATGCTTCGTTGTCCTCCTTATCCTGCGGAAAATCCGCAAATCCAGTCATCAACTTCCAGTTCTCCACTAGGAAATTGAAATCCTGCATGATACCGGAGAGCTGGTCCGTGACCATCCGTGTGAATTGGCTCCGGGTTTCTGCGGATGTGTTCAGCTTCCACGCCGTGTCAAACAGGTGCTGAAGTGCTTTGGCGCTTTGGTCGAATGGGCATTTCTCCGGCCGCTCCATTGGTTTGATAGTGGCCAAAAGGCTCATTCCCAGTTCTGAGTTCTCCGTCGCAGTTGCATAGGCTCGGAGTGCTTTGACTGCGGCGGGGTCTTCCTGCGGGTTTAGGATATAGCAGTTGGGACCGAACTTCCCGTTCTTGATTTCCCTTGCAAGTAGCTCTCGCTGGGTTTCCAGGTCAGTTTCCTCCGTCTGTTCCCTGGTGGCCGCACGGCAGTAACAGGCGACTCGTAGGCCCTTCTTGGGAGCCTTATCCTCCCAGTCGATAGCCTGGCCGCACTGGCCGCAGAAATTATTGCGGTTTCCGTCCTCATTCCAGAGGTATTCCCCGCTTCCACAGGATGGGCAGGCCAGGATGCTGCGGTCCCCATCTGGATACGGGCTTCTCGGGACAGTACTCATTTCAATTCCTCCTTCTGCCGTTCGGGCAATTTGCAAATATAGACGTGCAGACAATTATCGCAGTTGCGGAATACATCGTTAATTATGCCGTAGACCACGTTCCACTTTCCACCAGCCAAGCCGCATCCCAGCCCATATGGGATTCTAATAGATGTGGAAGCCTTTGGACCTTCTTTGAGACACCCTTCCACATACACCTTTACCTGGTCCAGGCTTTCTCTGAGGTGTTCGTATGACGTATACTGCCTATCACGGCCGTAGCCGTCTTGGGCAAAACAGTTGCAAATGACTGGGCCGTTATCCGGCGTCACATAGGGGAACATCGTCCCCAGGGCCTGTGCTCCTTTGTTTCGACAGATTTCAGCGTACGGAGCATAGATACCAGGCCACTTGGCCCTGATTTGCTTTGCCAGACCAGCGCCCATAACGCCCTTGCAGTTGACCTGCTGGACAATGTAGTCTGGTACTGAAGCGGATGCTTCAAGGATATCCATATTATAAATCGGCAGCTTGCGTATGCAACCCTCAAGTTTCATTTGCTTACCTTCTCTCCCAATCTCATCGGGAACCCACAGTTTGGGCAGAAATGGTATCCATAGACCGGAACGGAATTGCCGCATTCGCTGCACTCCCAGGGGTCCTCTCCCCACACATCCCGGCGTATCCAATGGCCATACCTTTTGCCGCCTTGCCGAAGTGATGGTACAGCATCCAGCAGGCGGAGAAAGTCACTTGGCGCATTGACGGTCGAATCCATACAGCCAGCATAGGCTTCTCTCACAGCCGACTGGACGGCCTCCCTGCTGAGCCAGTCTGGGGGAAGCTCTGCCGCCGGACACATCTCTATCGCAGCCCGGGCCTCTCCGCAGGGGATGACCCCATCCCCCGCGAAGCAGGCGGCTGCAACACTTCGAACAATAAGGTCATCCCGCTCCATCACTTCACATCCCTCTCTCTGTAATACTTAGAAAAGCGCTTTGCCTGATATGGCGTGATTTGCCGCACACCCTTCGCCAGCTTCCACTCGCTCAACCGCAGCGGCCAGTCCGGGTCCTGAGTAATGGTGCTGTCCACAGCATCCAGGTACTCTTTTTCCTCCGCTTCCCGCTTCCGAATGAAATCCAGGGCCGTCTTGATGTACTTGATGGCATAGGCGTAGGTCACTTCCTTTCCGCCTACCGTCCATCCGCCCAGGTTCTTGGTAGTCACAGCCCACTCCAGCCAGACGCTGTTGAGGTAGGTCAGATTGATATATTCTTCCGGCTGTAGTTCAAAGTTTGAACGAGCATCAGCGTAACTGAACATTTTCGGCACAGAGACATAGACATGCTGTCTGCGGTAGTCGAACACTTCGATGATTTGGTCCCGCTCCTCCAGCGGGACATCAGAGCCATCCTCGTTGTGGAGCGGCTCATACCTGTCAGTGTACTCGACAAACTCCCGCCAAGTGGGCTTCGCGTCCGGGTTCTTCTGGAGTTCAAAATACCCAGGCGGCACCAGACGCTTATATCGTGTCTTGCTAACAGGTTCGTCGTATTCAACCAGATTGGCCGGATAGACTTTGCAGTCATCCACATGGCAGTCATGGGTCCGGTTCCGGTCGCCCCTGCCGCGCACATTGTCCCAGCGGGGGCTGTAGTTGCCGCCCCAGGAACTGCGCTCCGGGATAAGGTGCTGGACTGTCAACAGCATATCACCTTCTGTGACCCGTTCATTGGACTTTTCCACGATTTCGTTGAAGGAACCGAAGCGATTGTCCACGAGCCACCTGTCCGCAACAGAGTAGATAACATACTCCGAAGGCTTATTCAGCGCCACACCATCCGGGAGCGGGAGTATATCAGTGTGCTCCACGACGCCCTGCAGGATGTTGTAAACGAAGGAGCGGGAAACCAGCCCATCCACCAGACGGCGGCGCTCAGTTTTTTGCTGTTGCTCGTACCGCTCACGCTCAGATTCGAACATGAACTCCGGGTCCTTTCCCGGCGTCACTTCCGTGACCACATTGGAGATAAGCAGGTCATCCTCAATATGAACCCTATCCTCTTCCGTCCAGCCCAAATACAGGTTCTCCCCATTTCGGATGATGATGCCCACGGTCCTTCCGTGATAATACTCATAGTTCTTGAAGACATTCGTGTAGGGACGATTATTGTCCCTTCCCTGCTGTGTGCCGGTACGGCTCAGGCGAACCAGGACGACGCACCTCTCGTTGGGGGCAAAGGTGTCCAGGGCCAGCGGCGAGTGCTGGAGAAACTGCTCAAACAGGTCCAGTTTCTCCCACTGGATTTCGTAGAGGGACGCTAGGCGGCCCAGGTCTTCATCCAAAAAGCGGAGCTTTTGATGGATGACGATAGGTTCAGTAATAGGGGCATTCCGGCCGGACCGGATACGTGCAAATTGGATGACCTCTCCTGCAAAGCAGCGGATGGCATAGATTTGGGAGTCTAGCAGATAGATTTGGTTCTCCATTTGCTCCTTCACCTGCTCCATATACCGCTTCTTTTGCTCCAATTCAGCCATGAGTGCGGACTTCTTGGCATCCAATTCTGCCTGAATACGTTCCAATTCCATACGGAGTTCAGCCAGCTCCCCGGTCTTCGCCTCCCGAGTATCCTTCATTTCCCGCTCGATGTCGGCAATCGCCTGGTTCTGGTCTTCCAGGCTCTTCTTGAGGTCTGTACCTGTTAGGCTGGCTTCGACCTCTGCGGAGACCAGAGACTGCATCTCGCCGTTTTCCTGAGATATGCCGACACCAAGCTGCTTCCGTACTTGGAGTGGAGTCATAGAGGAATAATCCTTCGGCGGGATGTATTCCAGATACTTTTCAGGCTCCGGCACAATGATGCCAGAGCTGGGGTTCCCGAGATACAGAAAGGCATACTCCCCGTCTGCCCAAAAGCTGACATTAGGGGTCTGGCCGAATTCTGTGCAATAATTGTAGAACTTCTGTAGGCGCTCAATCAGGGATGTGCGCTGCATGGCCCACTTCTCTTCTTTGCTGGGACCCACATTGGTTGCCCAGTCCGGTTTCGAGAGCACATAGCCTGTCACCTGAAAAGACACGCTTATAGCGTCCTGTATGGCGTCAGAACGGCCGTGTGGTATCTCGCCCTTGCGGATAGCCAAAAGACGGTTACAGACTTCCCCAGCGGCCTCTGCGTCGAGATTTTTGAGCCATGCCGTCAGGGTCTCAATATTTTTAAACTTTGCGGTCCCTTTTTTGTAGAATTTTTTCTCCATTGTCATCCCCCTCTTGGCTGACACATATAGGTCTCGCCTTTTGAGAGGATGAGGTCTAATCGACCTCATCCTTCGTGGCACTGTATTTTCTGGTTACTGTAACGGAGTACCAAAACATTTTGCCGCAGTGTTCACACTGAGTATAGCACACAAATGCTGTCATCTCATCCGGCTCATGGCAATACTGCTCCTGCCCACAATATGGGCAAATCAGTGTTTCATCCATGAATTGTGCCTCCTTGCTCACTGAATCGTCCCATCCGTGTAGACCCCTGCCGCTCCGGCGTCAAAGAGCATCTGCTGCGTTGCCGCGTCATTGACGGTGTGGACAAAAACTGGCGTGCCGGAGGCCACCAGGGTCTCAAGATACCCAGGGATGAGGTCCACCAGGTCGATGGGGAATGTGATACCTGCCAGCGGATGGCTGTTTGCGAAAGCCACCAGGGCATTGGCATCCGCTTTCTCGGCCCAGGTCATCTTGTAAACTGTCAGGATGATGTTCTGGAAACCCAGCGCGGATACCGCCTCATAGTCCTGGGTGTTATAGATTTGGATGTAGAAACGGTCCCGCAACTGAGGATACCACTCCGCAATCAGCTTTGCGCCCTCCACACAGTTCTCTTTGATGTCGGTCACGATGACAACATCGCCGTGTTGGGTCATCCACTGGGCCAGTGTGTCGATAGTCATGGAGGTAAACCCATAGGAGCCGTTCACAAATTCAAATTCCTGGAGCGTCAGGGCCTCTTTGCCCAGGCTATGGGCGTAATAGGCATCCCAATCATGGATACAGACAAGTTGGCCGTCAGTCGTCCAAAAGAAGTCCATCTCCATAGTTCGGTAGCCCCGCTGATAAGAGAAGTCCAGGGCCTCCAGGCTGTTACTGCCCACAGTGCCAGCCGGAGTGACGCCACCGGCGTGGAGGATGCACTCAGTCCCGTGTTCCACAACATAGTCGGGCTCGGACTTGATAGCTGGGGCTTCCACGGCCGCCGCCGGGGTCGACTGGACACCTGATAGGGTCAGTACAACCGCCAGTGCGAGAATAGCTGCTTTCAAAATGCTGCTCCCTCCCTGCCGTCAAGGGGTCTTCTGTTCCCGGCACTCGCTGATTTCCATGGAAATCAGTATGCTCTTGAACTCATCCTCGTCGCCGGAGTACTCCAGAGTGTCTCCATCTTCCCGATGGAGGACAGCGGAATAGGTCTCATCTTCCTCGTCGAAGGAAAATTGGCAGTCGTTCTCGACATAGCGGTCAATGTCCTCCTGAGTATCCGTCTCCAAGAAGGAAGTATCCAGCATCGCAGCGCCACGGCAATTTCCGCCAATAGGCCATGCCACATGCCCCACATAGTCCCAGGCCATAAATGTAGCCCGCACAACATGGACGCCTCTAAAATTCGGGTCGTAGTATTTCAGCATTTTGATTCCTCACTTTCAAAATCTGGCAGATTTCGCGTGTTCCACATCATGTTGTTCTTTTCCGAATCCAGAAATCCATACTGGGAATCCTCAGCACACCAGATGAGCGGACACGCCGTAACCGGGTGCAGCCAGTACCAGTTGCCGAGGAAGCGCTCGTGCTCCAAGTTCGACTTACAGAATGGGCATGGCAGGAGGACACCGGCCTGGGCCAATCTTTCTGCAGCCTCTTTATCACCGTGAGAAGCGAGCCGAGTCTCTTCTGTCACAGATGCGCCGCTGTTAGCGTCCATTTTTTATTCCCTTCCATTCATTGGCCAGCCGTTCAAGCTGCTTGGACCATCCCTCCAATGTCTGCTGAAGCATGTAGACTTCAACCTTCCCCTTCGTCGCCTTATCCCTCGTGGTGGTCAGCAACTCAACCGCTGCTTTAAAGGTGTCATCTGCTTTCTGAACACCGTCTTTGCAGTCACGGACCTTTTTGAGATATTTGACCTCTTTCTGAAAAGCATCCTTATAACCCAGGTCGCTCCTGTAATAGTACCGCTCCCCATGGGACTCCCAATCGCAGTAGTCACAGACATACCGGCCTGGGCCGCTCCCGCTCCAATCGTCATTCGGAACGATGCGAATATTCCCATTCCCACAGACTGGACAGATGGGGTGCTTTTCCCGGTAAAAGTCCGATGCCAACTGCCACCGCTGGATGGCATCCATTCCAGTGGCGTCCTGCCTACGGACAACCGAGCACAGGATGTCCACGAGCTTGGTTTCAGCGTCATCATCATTGGAAACACTCTGGACTGCCTCACAGGCGTCGTCATCCAATGTAATGTGCTGGATGTCCATATGGAACACAAGGATAGGGATTTGCTCGCCCCCCAGCCAAGTGAAAAGAACCAGGTCGCTGCCCTGAACAGATGTATCCAGCAGCGTCAGAGTGTCGAAGTCCCAGCACTGGTCTGGCTGCTCCTTTCCTCGCTCCTTGTAGAAGTCTTCGTGTGAATTGCGGA
>ULUV01015826.1_pt1 | contig 21817 bp, 21 predicted proteins | sample 1958921 | NCBI WGS metagenome assembly ULUV01 (sample SAMEA4835772, study PRJEB28245) | human gut metagenome | biome: gut microbiome; material: fecal sample | place: Denmark | collected 2008
GCCCACTCGTTCTGCATGATGCCCAGGAAGTTGACCATCTGGTTGCAAAGCGTACTAAGGTGGGCGGCCGGAGAAGATGTGATTCTTCCTTCGACGCCGCCAAGCCCTTCGGTAATGAGCTGCCGCAGACTCCAACCGGCGCAATAGCCGGAGAGCATGGACAGGTCATGGATGTGCATATCCGCGTTCCGGTGGGCGTTGGCAATCTCCTCGTCATAAATCTCACTCAGCCAATAGTTCGAGGTAATGGCCCCGGAGTTGGACAGAATCAGTCCGCCGAGGGAGAGAGACACTGTAGCGTTTTCCTTCACACGCCAGTCCTTGTGGGGACCGACATAGCCCTCGATTGTCTTCTTCACGTCGAGAATCGCGTTGTGGGTCTCACGCATCTTAGTGTGCTGCTGGCGGTACAGGATATAGGCTTTCGCCGTCTTGGGCAGACCTTGCTCCATCAGAGCAGCCTCCACCAGGTCCTGAATATGCTCGACAGACGCTTCCGCCTGCCCGTCCTTGGCTGCCGCAGAGGCATCAAAGAGTTCGAACTCGACGAGCAGTCCAATGATTTGCGCCGTCGTAGAAACGCGCTTGGTTGCAACCTCGCCAGAGGCCATCAGGGCCTTCGCCACAGCATTCTGGATTTTCTCGTTGTTATACGGGACACGGCTTCCATCCCGCTTGATGATAGTCATATTGATGTCGCTCATATCGTTTTTCCTCCATTCAACTAAATATTCTCAGGTCGGACCTCGACGACCTGGTTGGTACTAAGGCTTTTCTGTACATCAATGAACCGCTGGTTACTGCTTCCTCGGAAGAGAGATTCTTCGCCTTGAAGTGTGGAAACAAACTCACCGTCAACAAGCACGTCTACATAGTGAAGGGCCTCTCTCTTGTGGGCATCGTGCAGGACGTCTTCCATCTTCCATCCCGTGTAGACCCAGACGGACAGCCCCATCTCATGAATGGCCTTCGCAATGGTGCCACACGCATCAGGCTGCATCAGCGGGTCCCCACCAGAAAGGGTCACACCATCCAGAAACTTTGCCGCTCGGATTCGTTCTACCACATCATCCGTATCAGCTTCCATTCCACCGGAAATATCGTGTGTCTCCGGGTTTTGACAGCCTCTGCAGTGATGCGGACAACCCTGAAAGAATACCACATACCGGATACCGGGTCCGTTCACGAGAGAGTGTTTGATTTCACCAGCCAACCGAAACAGCATATTTCGTACCTCCTTTCTATGTTCTGCCACAATATTTTGCGTTTGTCAAAAATGGAATGCCGGGGCAAGTGATAAATCACTCAATCCCCGGCAGACCTATTGTTTAAATGAAAGTACTCAGAATCTCAGCCTGGGCCGAGATGTACGCCTCATCGTCTCTCACTGATGTGTCCGCACCACAGGCCAGCAGAATCGCAACGACCTCATCTTGCTGCTCATTGATGAGCGGGACGGCATAGATTACATTGCCGCATTCCAGTTTCAGAGAGCTGGGTTTGCCGCTAATTTGGATTTTTCGGAACATGGAGTATCCTTCTTTGCGGACCAACTCAGCCTGGTACTCATGCTCTGCACAGGGACCCAGGTACTCCTTGCCAGAGTCAACGAGTGCAACGACAACATCCTTATTCGGAATTCCGGCATACAGCGCGTTCAGAACCCTTCTCTTCGGGAAATTGCACTCCAGTGCATGATACGGAACGAACAGCACGCCAGACAGCCCTTCGCAGTCACATACGCACAGTTCCAGCGGGTCGTTTTCCTGAATACGCATCTGCCGACGGAATTCCTTGGGAATCACGATTCGTCCGAGGTCATCAATACGCCGGACTACACCTGTTTTCTTCAGTTCCATCTTTCAATTCTCCTTTATAAAAAGTCGTTTGTTTCCGCTTACGACATCGGCGTACTGATATACGTGGTTGTGAAATCCTTCACCATCTGGGAAGTCTTTTACCACGATGTACCCTTCGCCAATACGTGCAGGAAGATTGTCGCATAGAAACTCTCTAAATGGTTCTTCCCAACTTGGGATGTCGGTCGGATTGGTCGCCTCGCCGCCGGTATACCATTTGCCAGACTGCTTGTAAATATCAATGGATATGTGAAGCATGGTTACGCCCCCTTTTGGCTGCACTTTGGCCTGTGGGGGAATTTCCAACCATACACATCCCCAATCAGGTCTCCCAGACGGTATGTAAGTCGGCGCATTCTGGACTCATAGGCTTCTCCAGAAAGTACAAGCTCTTGAAGCGATTCTTTCTGCCCTTCCGTCACTTCAGGACGATATGCACGGAACAGGTAGTAGTTCGTTCCGTCGTGATGAGCTTCCTGAATGCGAAGTTCACCTGCTTCATCTACATAGATGGTCAGCTCACTGTCCTCATTCGTATAGCTTTTGAGGCAGTCTGCTACGGAAGCAGGGATTTTTTCTGGAGGCAACACACCCGTCCGGCGACCAAACCAAAATCCCAGGTCAGCTACGGCAAAGATGCCGTTGGGAACCTTGATTCCACCAAGGTCGAGACGTTCATCGTCCAGGTAGCTGTTGTTCGTCTCATACATGATGTCGTACAGCTTATCTTCATCGGCATCGGGATGTTCGGCCCGCAGGTCGTCTTCCCAATCCTTAAAATCGGGAGCAGAATCCCAAATAATGTTTTTTTCCATACAGTTTTCCCCTTTCAATTCAACGGCGCATATAGGTAATTCTCCGGGTCAATCGTCTGGAGAAGTGCTGCCATTCCCTTATAGGGTCCACGAGCAAACCAATAGGTCCGACCGTTCTTCTTCCCAATCAGGATATGTTGATACGCTCCATCCAACATATTTCTCCCGATAATGGACAACTCCCATTTCCCTATTGTTCGTGTCAGGCTGGAGAAGCCACGCCTTTGGCCGGAAGATACGGAACTTACCATTTTACATTCCTCTCATTCTGCCTTTTCAGCCTGAATCATTCGACTGATGATTTTTTGAGCCAATCCGTAGTCGCTCTCACTTTCAATGTAGCATCCGATGTTACTATGGATTGGATTTCCAAATATTCCTACATAGTACACCGTAAGGAACGCTTTGCCTTCAGCAAAAATGTGGAGGTTTACGCAGATTGGCTTCGTCCAGTCTGCATTTGTAATGTTGCACATGGAGAAAAGCTCTCTTCGGAGTTCTTCATCCATGATTTCAACATAGCATTCCTGACCGATGTGCCCATCTAGGGTCACATCGGTCTTTGCCTGCTCTTGGTGAGGGTCGTACCCCGGTGCTCCTCGCTTGAGCAGTTTGGAGTTGTCCAGGGTGTATGCACGGATTTTCATGCCACAGCGCCTCCATCCTCTACGACTCTTTCAAAGACGATGACCTCGCCCTTGAGCTCTTCGGCGTCAATGCTCTTCCAGACATTATTGTCTGCGAAGAAAAACTGCCCTCCCCTGCGGATGTACGGACGCTTGGTCGTGTAGAGCCACTGCTCCACAGCTTCGTCTACGCTCTCCCCTTCCAGGAGTTCAATCCGGTCCAGCATACGGCCGGAGCGGACTGTCTCCGGGATTTCCCCGCTGAAGTAGCGGTGGAAGTCCAGGATGAGCTCGTCTTCAGTCATGCCCTCCAGGTCTCTGGAATCCTCCCAGCGTTCACGGCGGGCAATCCGGTTGGCCAGAACCGTTTCCTGGGTCCAGACAATCCGCTTGACCAGGAGGACGATGCCAGCCGCAGCCATAATGCCAGCCATGAGTATCAGGCAGGTAGGAATGGTAATTGCTCCTTGTTCCATGCTTCCACAGACGATAATTCCGCAGATAACCAGGACTATAAGAGCCAGGTCACAGGCGGCATCGAGGCGCTGGTAATTCTCCAGTTTTTTCATCAGCTTCTCTTTCATGTCTTAAAACACTCCTTCAAAAGTTGTTTGTGTATATATAAAAAGGCAGTACACCGAAATGGTGTACTGCCTTGAGTTTGCTTAGAAAATATGTAGCTTAGTTGTGATACTTCCTTATTTGATAGTATTATTGTACCATTTTCAAAGTTGGGACGTCAAATAACGATTGCCAGCTCATTTCAACTCACGCCTCCGTGAGGGGTACGACTAAAGGTTTCGTACTTAGCCTCCCGTCTGCTTGTTTCAACTCACACACCCCACACAGGGTGTGACCGCAAGTCATAGAAATCCTTATTTCTGTCTGTCATTTCAACTCACGCACCCCATGCGGGGTGCGCTCCTTAATTAGTCCATATCCATCAGTTCCTTTTGATTTCAACTCGCACACCCCATGAAGGGTGCGACAGGCACTGTGGAAACTTCGAAATTTCAATTCAAGTACCACACGTGGGGTACGACCACGGACTGATGGTGTATTCACGAGGCACCTGCATTTCAACTCACGTACCCCTTGCGGGGTACGACGGATGCTTTATACACCAAGGACACGGGCGGCCATATTTCAACTCACGTACCCCACGCGGGGTACGACGTTATCCATTACCTCACGACCGTTCGCGGCGTATTTCAACTCACGTATCCTACGCGGGGTACGCCCCGGGGCACCTGTGCAGCGAGTGTAGTCGCGCAATTTCAACTCACGCATCCCATACGAGGTGCGACACGCTATTGTTAATTAACTATAGCGTCTTTCAACTTACGTACCCCATGCGGGGTGCGACCAGACTTCTTGGTCACGGCTACGACGATGTTACATTTTAATTCACGCACTCTATGGGGAGTGCGACGCAAAATCCACTAGGTGGCCGCCAGCGTCGTTTCAACTCACGCACCCTATGTGGGTACGACTTAAACATAACACCAGTACCCTGTTCCAAATTTCAATTCCCGCACCCCGTGAGAGGTGCGACTCTATGCTCGTGGCAGGAAAAACGCGGAGCGGCTTTCAACTCACACACCCTATGCAGGGTGCGACAGACGACGTAAGGGAGTCTACCGCCTACATATACAAATTTTAACTCACGCACCCTATACAGGATGCGATGGTATAACAGGGGGCGGGCATGAGGTCGTGGTAATTTTAACTCACGTACCCTACGCGGGGTACGACCAGGAAATCATACCTCTATCCCCAGTTATGTGAATTTCAACTCACGTACCCCTTGCGAGGTACGACAGCGGCGTATGCGACGCGCGGGCATAGTCTCTCAATTTCAACTCACGTACCCCTTGCGGGGTACGACATATGCCGACTACAGTTAGCGTTTTACCGTCCATTTCAACTCGCACACCCTATGCAGGATGCGACAAACGCTATCCTCCACCATTTGCATTTTAACTCACGCACCGCGCGCGGGGTGCGACCTGGGCCTTCAGACTGTTTTCCCTAAAATATTCATAAAATGTTTCAATTCACGCACCCCATACGGGGTACGACCCGGCGCAGGCGCTGCCGTTGGTCCTTGTCTTGATTTCAATTCACGCACCCCTTGCGGGGTACGACCGGGAGGTCCTAGAGAAGGCGCTGGAATCGGCGAAATTTCAACTCACGTACCCCTTGCGGGGTACGACCGGGAGGTCCTAGAGAAGGCGCTGGAATCGGCGAAATTTCAACTCACGTACCCCTTGCGGGGTACGACGTGTGTGCGGATTTAAGTGAGACTGCACCAGCTTGTTATTTCAACTCACGTACCCTACGCGGGGTACGACGAGCACCAACCGCATACGACTTTTTAATGGCAGAATTTCAACTCACGTATCCCTTGCGGGGTACGACCGCTTGTGTGCCTTTCCAGTGTACATTGCTCAGATTTCAACTCACGTACCCCACGCAGGGTACGATGCCCTGGCACTCGCAACATGTTTGTTACTGCGCTCTTTTCACTTCCTGCACCCCGTGAGGGATGCGACCAGTTCCTTCTATCGCCGGTGACGGGACACTTGCTCACATTTCAACTCACGCACCCCTACGGGTGCGCCCCTTAATTAGTCCATATCCATCAGTTCCTTTTGATTTTAACTCACACACCCTATGCAGGATGCGACGATGAACGCCTGGATGTCAAGCATAATCAAGTCGTTTTAACTCACGCACCCCAAACAGGGTACGGCAAAAAGGTCGAAAGGACAAAATGCAGAAATTGACATTTCAACTCACGTACCCTACGCGGGGTACGACCCATGGCAGTCAGGTTCTTATCATCGACCCCAAATTTCAACTCACGTACCCCTTGCGGGGTACGACCGGGGCTATCCTTCAGTGGAACATAGATGGAGCCGTATTTCAACTCACGTACCCCCTGCGGGGTACGACCTGGACAATGCTCGCTGCCGGGCAGGTGAGAGATATTTCAACTCACGTACCCCCTGCGGGGTACGACTGTAGAGGGCAGAAATGCCAACCAGCGCAAGCAATTTCAACTCACGTACCCCATGCGGGGGACGACTGGATATAGCCAACAAGAGAGCCACAAAAGCGGTATTTCAACTCATGTATCCCTTGCGGGGTACGACAACGGCGGCACCTGCGTTAGTCGGTGGTGGGAGCATTTCAACTCACGTACCCCTTGCGGGGTACGACCTGCGGGACGAGTGGATACAAGATAGCACCACTCATTTCAACTCACGTACCCCTTGCGGGGTACGACTCGGATGCCTGCAAACTGCCAAAGGCTGGGAAGATTTCAACTCACGTACCCCATGCAGGGTACGACCGTATTACACTCTCCAAAGATATGACTGACCTTCTATTTCAACTCACGTACCCCATGCGGGGGACGACCCCCGCTGAGGGTTATTTTTCAAATGATAATTTGATTTCAACTCACGTACCCCTCACGGGGTACGACGTGAACGAACATGTAATCCGCCGTGCCCCCGTACTATTTCAACTCACGCACCCCGCGCGGGGTGCGACCTGGGCCTTCAGACTGTTTTCCCTAAAATATTCATAAAATGTTTCAATTCACGCACCCCCATACGGGGTGCGACCAGCATTGACGAGTCCGGCGCGGATTAGGTTATTTTATTTCAACTCACGTACCACACGCGGGGTACGACAAGAGCACGCTGCAAACTTATCTGGCGAAGGTAATTTCAACTCACGTACCCCTTGCGAGGTACGACAGTGGCGTATGCGACGCGCGGGCATAGTCTCTCAATTTCAACTCACGTACCCCCTGCGGGGGACGACAGCAGCCCAGTCTACACCGGCGGCCATGTAGCAATTTCAACTCACGTACCCCATGCGGGGTACGACTTTCATCTGGCACATTGGCGGGCTGAGGTGACCGTATTTCAACTCACGTACCCCATGCGGGGTACGACTGGCTGTGGAAGCACCCGGACCGGCCCCCAGAGATTTCAACTCACGTACCCCATGCGGGGTACGACCGATTGTACTGGATGGTCACCTCAGCGCCGACCTTATTTCAACTCACGTACCCCATGCGGGGTACGACCCTAACGGGCGCTAGGGTCCTTATGGACCGTAATAATTTCAACTCACGTACCCCATGCGGGGTACGACCACAAGATATTGTGCTTTTTCATCAACTGAGTGTATTTATTGTAATACTCCTATCCGAAATGCCACCTAGCACTTCGAAAAAACAATTTTTTAATAAAAATCGGGGTGCGAACTCCCGCAGACATTTCTGTGTGCTTCATGTTCGCACCCCAAAGCGGATATTACTCGCGGACCTCGATGGAGACACCAGCGGGCAGGTTGGTATCATCCACTGTGACCTCATAGTCGCTGTAGCTGCGAATCGGCTTTCCGGGGTTGACCTCCTTCACGTGGACCCGCTCATACAGCTTGTGGGAGGGGGCATTGCCGTACTTGCTGTCGTGGCGGAAAATGACCAGCTTGCGGGTGGCCATCTCAGCCCGGCAGGCGGACTTATCGAAGTCAAACATATTCATGATGGCATCCCACAGCAGGTTCAGGTCTTCCTCAGAGAAGCCGGTGTACTTCTGAGCCAGGGTGGGAGAAACGCTGCCAGTGCAGACAAAGAGACCGTAAGGGATGATAGGCTTCTGACCGAAGGTCCCTTCCTTCTTCTTGATTTCATCCTCGGTTGCCACAGCAGTCCGGGTAATGGACAGTTCCCGCAGCTCCACGGGACTCACGCTCTCTGCCATAGAAATCTGCACAGGGCCGCGAATCGTGCCGCAGTTGAGGTTGGCGGACTGGAACTTCGTCATGACGCCGCCAAAGGTGCGGATGTCATAGTAGTTCTCGCACATGAAATTGCGAAGCACATCATCCACCTCTGGGTGGCCCTTCTTGTACTCTGCGATGCTCTCCTTAGTGCAGCCCGTTGCCGTAGTGAAGCTCTCCATATCACGGTCATTCAGTGTCTGGCCACTCTGCGGCTGAATATACATCTTGAAGCCGGGAACTCCCTCGCGCATCAGCGCAATGTAGTTCCGAATCTTCCGCTTTAGACAGACATCAGTCACCAGGCAAAGGTTCGTCACGGGGTCGATTCTGGGCTGATTGTTCGCATCAGGGTCGCCATTCGAGTTGCCGTTCCGGCAGTCGAAAAGGAAACTGAAGTCGTACTTATTCTGAATAACCTGCTTAATGATTTCCATATTGAGATTCCTTCCTTTTTTGTATTTATTTATATACTTTCTCGCCCCAAATTGGCCGAGTAGCATCGTTGGTTGAAAAAGATTACTTTCTCATAGCAGAGAGGAGACGTTTCATCCTACGCTTTATTTCAGCATCAGAAGGTAGGCAGCAATTCGGGTCAAACCGAGGTATGTTTCCTTCGTCCACCGGGTCGCAAAGCGTATTAGCGGGGTCAATGTTCAAGATGAAAGTAACGTCATATTTTCCCTGAGGGCATGATTGACTTTCTTTTCTTTGTTACCCATATTAGGCCACCCCATCCTCAGTGCCATCCGGGTCATCATTGTTTTTCTTCTGATAGCTCTCCTGCCGGGCGTGATAGTAGCCAAGAGCAAAGAGACCGGATTCCTCTCGACTGAACATTGTGGGAAGAGGGTCAGACCCAAGACGGTCCATGATACCGCCAATCAACTGGTTATAGTAGACAGCCAGTCCTGCCGTGTCTGACTTACGCTCCAGAGAGGAAATGTGATGCTGGCCCTTGGCGAAGATGGACGGGAATACGCTGGCCGGGCGGGTCATAGCCGAAGTGAAGAAAGAATCTCGAATGCTCCGGTTGACTTTCTTCATCGCTGTCTTCTGGAGTTTTTCATAGTGCCAGAACAGTTGACCCAGCAAATACGCCTTATCGCTGCAGTTTGGGTTGATTGCCACAGTTGCTGCCTCCTTTACAGATTCTGAATTGCTGTTTTTCAGCAGATACATCTTGATTGCCGCCATTCGGTTCTCAGAAAGGAATCCATCCTCCCGAATACGCAAGAGCAGCAATGACAGAAGCCCTCTGGGATATGGGGTATTCGTGATGATTGACCGGACAAGGCTGTCAAACATATCCGCAGGTACTTCACGGTTGTCCTTCCCCACGCACTTCAATGCATCCAAAAGTTGATAGATGTTGGGAGTGGTGGTCTCCTTGTCATCCCTGGACGAAATAATGGTGGCCCGCTTCAGATGCACACGAAGATTCTCCAGCATCTGCCCAAAGGTACAATGTTGAAACTCCGTCAGTGCGAATCTCACGTTGTGGTTCCGAAGAACCATCACGTAGAAATCAGCATTGAGGTCTTTGAGCTGGTCTGCGTACTTTTCTACGGACTCGTTTCCGCTCAGGATGGAAGTGACCGTATGATAGAGAGCCTCGTCTTCCTCGGAATCAAAGTCACCCTCCTGGCGGCCAAAACCAGCCATTGAGAAAGCCGTGGCCAGCGAGCTATCTTTATCATGAGCCGCCCAGAACACCAGGTAGGAGTTCCCAATGATTTTGTAGTGGCACTTGGTGGTAAGCAGGTACTTCAATGCGTTTCCGTACTGCTCTGTCACCAGAAGAGAGACTGGTGCAATGTATCCCTGCTGCTTGTCGTACCAGTTATAGGCACAAACATCGTAGTTGGTTCCAAAGGAGACCAGTGAAATCCCCGTTCCCCGAGCCATCGGCACTCCTGTGGTTGCCGGGTGGACCCGGGCAATCGGGACATTTTCCTCACCTGTGACCAGGCAGGTGCCCATAATGATGTCGCTACCGGCGAGAACCCGCGTCTGATAGTACTTGTCCCAAGCCGCTGCAATATCTGGGTCTGCATGGGCGTAGGTATCGTCTTCGAACCGGAAGACCAGATTGCTTGCAGTCAGAAGTGCATCCAGGTTTTCTTTGATACAGTCCATATCAAGCGCCTTTTGCGGGTCCCAGTTTGCAAAGAAGTCCCAAAGTGCAGTCGCTTTTGGGGAAGAATCCAAGAGAGGTCCCAGGATTTCTTCATGCAGGTGCTTCGCGGAACGGTGCTTCGCAACAACCTTCTCCGGCGCATCCTTCTCCCCTGCCAGTCCCAGAAGATAGGACACATTGTCGCAGGCGAAGAACGGCGTGGGCCCATTCTGGTGCTTGGTACGGTACGGCACGCTCATAGTCGGATACTTCGTGACGGTCTTCTTTTTGAGCGAAACCTGATATCCCAAGGACACGACATTGATAAGTCGTCCGTCAGCCCCGATGATGATAGCGAACTGGACAGGCACGCTAGACCAGCCTGACTTAGGAATGATACCCCTGTCTACGAGCTCTTGCCCGTAAGCGGCCAGTGCATCAAGCACCATGTCCCATCACCTCGTTTCTGGACGGAACCCGGATATATCCATTCTCCATGGTCGGGTAGTAGAAGTACTGGCGGACATCATCCGGGTTGCTGTAATCGGCATCAAAGAACATCCGGCCCAACTGAATCTTCGTCCCGTCATATACTGACCGGCGCTGAGGCTCTTTCACATGAGGGCCAAAGAACGCTGTGCATTCCTTCATCCCCAGATAGGGCGTCCGCCAGGACTGACCATGTTCCACCCGACGTTTGAAGATGTCAATGATTTTGGTCAGGTTGTACTCTTCTTCCATCTCATTAAGGTTGGGCTTGGGTACAACCGCCGCATACACCGTATAGTAGACATCACAAAGGAAAGTGGAGCATCTCTGCTGCCTAGGTGTTGATGCCGGGACGCAGATGGACGGCCCTTCGCCGGTTTCCAGTACACTTTCCATCGTTTTCAGTGCATTTCCGCTCCGCATCACAGAGCTGAGTTCATTCCGCGTAATCGTGCGGTGCCGGACACGGTTGTAGACTTGGATACCAGTGACTTCGTAGTCAAATGTTGGGTGCCAGTAAATGCTTTGGAGCAAATTGCGTAGGCTGGAAGGTGTTGGCACCTCATAACTATATCGTTCTACTTTGCACTCCGGCCTTGTAAAAAGAGCAAACTTGCCCCAAACATCCATACTGACATGACCGATTTTTTCTTCCAATAAAATCACTCCTTTACACGGAATTTTGCCTGTATTTTGTTCCCTCTTGGCTTCGGCAATATTATACCATTTTACACTATATTAGTCAATGTTTATTTTGTGAATGTTCCCCTCCACAATGGAATCTGCAAATTCAAAATTCAATTTAATACAGCAAAGAGCCCCACCACATTAGATGTGACGGGGCCCTCTCAGGTGTAAATATATCCGGCTATTCACAGCAGCTCGTTGTCGATTTCGTCCAACTCTTTTGTCAGGTACTCAGCCAATGCGGATTCAACCACACTGGACTTCTCCCCAGTCCGCCCCAGGAGCCGTTCCCTAGCACACCGCCGGTCAATCGCGGCAACAAGCCGCGTTTCAAGCCAGTACGAGACATGCACCCGTCCATTGCTGTTGACTTTTGAACCGCCAAAATACCTGATTTCCGACTTGGCAGTGGGCTTCCTCCCTCTCTTGGCTTTTGGCTTGGGCCCCTGTGCAGGCGGTTCAACTGTCTCCTGAGGCTCAGCAGACTCCTTCGGCTTAGGCTGTACCTCTTTCTTAGCTTTTGCAGGCGGCTTTGCCGCCGCCTTTTTGGCTTGGGAGTTCTCTCCCCCATCCTCTCCGCCAGGTCCATCCTCCACCGGCTTCGTGCCGCCGAACATCCTGGCAAACAGGTCGTCGACATTCGGCTTCTCATTCTGTGCCATAATCAAACCTCCTTGAGCATTTCGTTGGCCAAGGACGTATAGTCCAGGACGACCTTGCTATCAGGACGGCTCACAACCAGGTCCTTGGAACTGCTCTTGGCCTCACGCACCGCGACAGCGCCACGGATAAACGTCTGGAACACCTTAGTGTGGAGCATATCCGCAACCCGCATTGCAAGTTCCAGCATGGTCTTGCTGTTGTTCTGGCGCGGGTCGAACTTGGTGAAGACAATCCCCAGGATTTCGGGATTGACGCCGCAGTACTTCTTCACATTCCTTACAGTATCGCTGAGCTGCACGATACCGTTGATGGAGTCGCAGTCTGCATCCGTGGGAACGAGGATTCCATCTGCCGCAACAATAGCGTTGACAGTCGGAACGCCGAGTGAAGGCGGCGTGTCGATGATGATGTAGTCGTAGTCATCCTTAAGGCCAGCTTCGTCAATCGCATCCCTCAGCTTGAAATACTTGCCCACATCCGTCATCAATTCTGCCTCCAGACCAGCCAGAATGATACTGGTAGGCAGGATGTCAAACCGCTCCAAAGGCTGAATGGCATCCCTTGCCGACACGTTACCCTTCAGCACCTCATAGACCTCGTGTCCCTCGGTCGTAGCACCAACCTGCTTGCTCAGACTTCCCTGCGGGTCCATATCGATGGCCAGGACCCGATTGCCCTTCTGCTTCAGAACCGACGCGAGAATTGCGCTAGTGGCTGTCTTAGCAACTCCGCCCTTCTGATTCGCAATACAAATCACTTTCATGGTGCAGTACTCCTTTCAGATTTCGGCTTTCATTTTCTAACCGTATCAATATTATACCATATAACATTAAAATAATCAATATTAAATTCTTAAGTGCTTTAGCTCTTTTGTGCCAAAACACTTCTGTACCTATTTATTCAGATACTTTTTCTTTTCGGCGCTAACCAAATTAAATTGAATTACGCAATTTATTTGACCTTTTTTATTCTGTATGGTATCTTGTAGAAAAGGAGGGTTTTCCATGCTCACCCAATTCTTTGAAAGTGCAAAGACCTTCATTTCTACCCTTACAACAGACCAACTCGTTGCCATCTTCATCGCTGTCCTGGCCATTTCATGTGCGGTGAAACTGCTAAAAAACAGTCTGTCCGTCATTTTCTCAGCTATCGGGCTGCTTGCTATACTCTATTTCTTCGCTCCGGGTCTTTACTACGAATTATTTGAATTTCTTGGACAGCTCTGGCACACTCTGATTGGCTGATATACGGGCCTTTGCAAAAAACAGGCGTTCTGATTGCATTCAGAACGCCTGTTTACTATATTATCGTCTAAGAGACTTCCGCAGCACTTTCATATCCTTGCCGCCCTCTTTCAGCGCACCGCTGTTGCGGTAGGCCCATATCAGATATCGTCCGCCTTTCCACCAGAACTCACTGCTGGCTATCAACAGAGTGGTAATGAACAGCGGCTGATATGTATTGGCGAATGCAATAGTTTCACCGACAGAAATTCCACTGTATGACTGTAGAAGCGCATCGGTTAGAAAGAGCAAAGCCATTCCACCAGACATACTTTGGAGAGCATATTTGATGTGTCGCCGCCGGATACTATATCGCTCAGGCGGATTGTTGAGTTCAGCGACAATCGCTCCGATAAAGAGACATATGGTCGCGCCGATAAGGAATATCGTGGCCCACCCTTCATGCACGGCGGTGAGTTCTGTCACATGATAGCAACTTACCACTATGAAGGCCGCCGCCACGACCAACAGAAGCAGAGACGCGAGTTGGCCAACCAAGTAGCGAAACTTTCTGACTGATTCATATTTCTCTCGACACATAAAAAATGTCAGCAAAAACCCGCCGGATAAGGCATATGAAATAATACTTGGAAATATATTATGCATTCTTCGCCTCCAGGATATCAGCCGCCAGCCGGAATCTGCGTCCACCACAGTTCGGGCAGGCATAATTCCAGGACTCCAAGCCAGATTTCAGTACTTTAACGATACGGCTGTCTTCTGCATGTTCGGTTGTCGTACCACACCTGCAGCATTGAACTAGGCAGGTCGGGCCCTTCATATGTTCCTTCGCTATTAAGGGTTCCAGCACATTGAGACTGTATGTATATGGAGACGGTCTACAATCGACCAGCGCACATACCCTCCGCCACAGTGGGCCGTGGCCGGAACCTCGTAGAGATGCCGGTCCAAACAGGAGCGCAGCCGCCGCGTGAGCATACTCGTGCCGGATAACATCCATGCAGTCTGTTTCTGGCAGCCAGTCCAAGTAGTAAAGATTAAACATGAACTGGATGGGTATGGCACCGTGACTGGTAAACTCACACATTGCCACTGTCTTTCCTTTTTGCCGGTATTGCTTAATAGGCATATAGGTTGTGTCAATACCGCAAATTCCGTCCAGCCTCTGATACTCTTTTTTGATTTCTTGCGTCTGAAAGAACATATTGACCACCTGCCGCACTTTTGATACTATTGTGCCATTCTTTCAGAGCAGAATCAAATTTCGGATTGGCAGTGCCCAGGTACTTAAGCACCTGGGCACCTAGTTAAACTGCTTTCTCACTTAGGACTTCTGTGACCCAGCGAAATCCCTGAATGAGCATCTTGGGCAGTTGCTTCTCCTCAAATCCATACAGCCCACATGATACAAACGGGTGGACCTCAAGCACCACGGTGGACTGTTTTCCAGAATAAAGGTCTGCCGCAACAGCAACATCTAGTGTATAGGCAGTCGGGCAGTCGGTGTATTCCCTGACCATTTGATAGACCCTGGACTTGTCTGGCATAACCCAAGGGTCGCCCAAGTAGTGCTTCACACCAACAATCTGCTCATTGGAAACGAACACTCTCCATTCCGAATAGATGTTCATGACCTCTGAAATATACATCTTTTTGTCAGACGGCAGCGTGTCTTTCCTTACGTCATAGACCCCGGTATAGTCACACTTGAGCCGGGAGGCGCTTTTCAGAAAAATTTCCTCTGCTCCCCACTCGCTGGCCTTGTCCCGAACTTCTGATTTGCTGCTTACGAGCGCATCTTTACGGCCAAGGTATTCCGCCAGTTGGATGGGGACGAGCAGGGGCACCATCTTTTCGATGCCGTACATCTTTCGGAGATATGCTTCAACGAACTCAATACTCCCCACCGGGACCTCGAAAACATCGGGGTCTGTCAGATACGGGAACATGTCCCGTTCCATGTTCTCGAAGGTTTTCAACTGTATCAGATGGGGGGTCTCATCCTGATGCAGCCAGTTCTGTTCTTTGAGCACTTCACAGGCCGTGGCACAATCAGAACTCATAGTGCCATCCTGATTCTTCTGCACGATGAATCGATATTGCATACGTTTCCCTTTCCTCCTAAATCATCACCAGTCGCCGCTGTCAAGGCCAGTTATTGTCACACATGAAGCAACGATGGCGTCCCGTTCCTCACATGACCTGCTTTCATTGTCGTATTCTGACAAAAGGTTAAGCGTATCCCCAGCGGAAAAGATATTCGCATCAGGATTGTATTTTCGAATGCGCTGCAAAATGGTATTGAGCCTTTGAGCCGCTTTTTCAAAGTCCTGGATATCCCTGGCTTTTATAGATGCCCTTTTCATACACTAGAGACACCTGCCTCCTGCTCGTTCTTGACCCGGGCCAGCATTCTGCAAGGCTTCCCATCGTCCAGAATACGCTTTGCAATCTCCTGGGCATACTTGTACTTCTCAGGATAGGCCAACATGAGTGCCATGTATTTGTTCTCGCCGCTCTGCCGGGTGCCAAGGAAGTCCCCAGCACCACGGATTTTCAGGTCTTCTTCCGCAATTTCAAATCCATTTGTCGTTCGAACCATTGCGTCCAGGCGCATCCGGCCTTTCTCGCTCTGGTCTGTACTCTGGAGGACACAGTAAGACTGAAGGTTGCTGCGTCCGACTCGGCCCCGGAGCTGATGCAGTGAGGACAAACCAAACCGCTCTGCGTTGGTAATGACCATAGTCGTTGCATTCGGCACATTGACACCCACCTCGATGACTGTGGTCGCAATGAGTACGTCAATCTTTCCATCCTTGAAGTCAGAGATGATTTCTTCTGTCTCTGTCTTGCTGTTCCGGCCCGTCAGGGTAGCAATCCGAACGCTGTGCGGGCCAAGTGTTTTCAGATAGATGTTACTGACTTCTTCTACGGACAGCACATCCCCTACATCGTCGCTGGGGTCAATCATAGGACAGACAACATAGGTCTGGTGTCCGCGCTTTGTCTCTTTCAAGATGAAGCGGAACACCTTATTCTCATCTGTAGCAATTCCTGTAATGACCGGCTTGCGGCCCTCCGGCATCGTCACAATCGTGTAAAGCTGCACAGCAGTCCCATAGATGACCTGAGCCAAGGTGCGGGGAATCGGAGTTGCACTCATCGTGATGCTGTGTACTCCTGCGGCCGCTTTTTCAATGAGCGCAGTTCGCTGGGCCACGCCGAACTTATGCTCCTCATCCGCCACAGAGATAGCCAGATTGTGATAAGTCACGTTTTTGCTGATGATGGCATGGGTGCCTACTATGAAGTTAGCCTCCCCGCTCTCGATAGCTGCCAGCACAGCCTTCTTCTCTTTGGCCTTCATCTCCGCCCCACCCAGATAGACTGCTTTGAAGCCAAGAGGCTCGACCAGAGCTTTCAGGTCTTCATAATGCTGACGGGCCAACACCTGTGTCGGAGCCATCAGAACAGCCTGGTATCCACTATCTGCAAAGGCAGCCATTAGGATGAAGGCAACTATCGTCTTGCCGCAGCCAACATCGCCCTGCACAAGGGCATTGATGCGCTTCCCGCTCCGGGCATCTTCAATCATGGAGTCAATCGCCGCTTTCTGGTCTGTGGTCAGTTTGTAAGGCAAACTCTCCATAATACGGTTGACTGCACCCAATGTTTTTACAGAAAAGGCACTGCCGAGGGCAGAGTTCCGGGAAGCGTACTCGTTGTTCAGAGCAAAGTACAGGAGGTCATCGAACAGCATCCGGTCTTGTCCCCGCTGAATCTGTTCCATCGTCTTAGGAAAATGCAGATAGTAAAGTGCTTTCTGGATAGGAAGCAGCTTTTCCTCTGCGACCAAATCGTAGGGGCAAGTCTCAGAAGTCGCCTCCGGGATGCCTACGGCTGCCTGCATTTTCTCAGTCAAGTATTCCGCGCTCATACCCGGAATTTTAGGGTACACAGGCAGGATTCTTTTTCCTTCACTGATTTTTGGCTCAAAGAGTTCTGGCATCGTAGCTGAATAGTTCTGATACTTTTCGTCATAGACGAGTTTGGCGCAGATATAGACATCACGGCCGACACAGGAACTGATTTTGTTCAGCATATAGTTTTGCCGGAACCATTTGACCAGCAGTTTTTCTCCTGTTGGCTGGATAGTACAGAAGGCAATCATCATGGGTGTGCCATTGTGGTAAGAGTTCACCCGAGTTACCGTAGCAATCAGACAGGAGGTCTGGTCTTCCGGCAGGATTCCGGTTTCCTGGCTGAAATCGTTGTATTTCCGAGGCAGGAACCGCACGAGGTCCTCCACAGTGTAGATGCCTTTCCGATTGAACTGGTGCTCTTTTGCCTTCATAATCCCCAGGTAGGACAGTTTCATGGCTGTTCCAACTCCTTTCTATTCGAATGCCTAACAATGAGGCTTAAAATCTTGCAGCATGACTTGTGTGGTAGTCCGGCCTTGAAATGTGTTTTCTCCAATCGTACCTACCATATCAATGGACTTTGGCTGTCCCTGCTCGGCATACTGTCCAGCCATTCCAAATGCCACTGCGGCAAAGTTCTGACCGGGGAATTTGATATGTGACTTGTCTGCCCCCATATAGAATGGGATATCAACCGAGAATTGGTTGATACGGCATACGGGGTTGGGAACTCCTTGTCCCAAGGGCTGATACTTCTTGATGACTTCCAAAGCCGCAGGCACATCCTCAGGAGGCAATACCACATCGTACAGGACGTACTCACCGCCGCCGGATGTCTGGTAGTTCTTGAAATACGTCTGCACCTTTTGCCGGAATTCTTCGATGTCACTTTGCATGAGTGAGATGCCCGCCGCCCCAGCGTGGCCGCCATAGGTCGTAAAGAGACTGCTCATGGTGTCCAGCATATCCTTGATGTGGAACTCCCCATAGGTTCTGGCAGACCCCTTCACGATGCCATTCTCACCCTGTACCATGACGATAGCTGGGCAGTGATATGTAGAGGCCAGTTTCCCTGCGACAAGGCCAATCAGCCCTTCCGGCATCTCGGGTTCAAAGACCACAACTGGGGCAATCTCTTCTGAGGACTTGCTCAATGCCTCCTGGATTTTCTTCATCCAGGTGTTCACCTGGGTCTGGCGCTGCTTGTTGATTTGAACCATCTTGACCCCATAGGTCTGGGCCTCAATCGGGTCATCGCACATGAGCATCTTCAAGGAAGATGTGCCTCCAGCGTTGTAGAGCCGCCCAGGGGCATTGATGAGGGGCGCGATATTGTAGGATACTGTCTCCACAGAGAATTCGCTACCATTACAGCCAATGGTGAGAAGCTGACTGATACCCTGCGAAAGCATGGCCCGGCCACTGTTCACCAGGGCAATACCGTCCATAACGATGCGCCGGTTGTCTCCAATCAAGGGCATAGAGTCCGCAATCGTGCCAAAGCAAGCAAGCACCTGGATGTCATTTAGGAGTTTTTCCACGGTAGACAGCGGCTCGCATAGCAACATATATTCGGCCAACTTAAAGGCCAGACCTGCACCGCAGTACTCGGTGAATTCGTTCAAGTCAGGATGTAAATACGGGTCCACGACTGCAATCGCATTTTGGGGTTCCCGGCCATCCGGCAGATGGTGGTCCAGGACAACGACACCGTTATGGCCCTCCTCCACAGCCTTGTCCAAGACTTCTCCGGCGGCAATGCCATTATCGACCGTGATGATGAGGGTATTTTTTACGCCAGCCAGGATTTTCTCAGATACCCCATAGCCATCCGTAAATCGTCTTGGAATATAAGTGCTTGGCTCCACACCGTAGTAATTGAGCAGTTTTGCTAAAATAGCAGTAGAGGTAATTCCATCCACATCGTAGTCTCCAACGATTTTGACTGGAATCTTATTGTCAATGGCAAACTGAATCGCCTGAGCGGCCGCCGGAATGCCATCAACACAGTCTGGAGGGACTGTATCCGGTGACAGCAGCTCCAGTTCTGTCTGCCCAGACATACCTAGAATTGCTTCTTCAACGCTTTTATACTGGTTAGGATTCTGAATCCATTCCATGCTCTCTCCTCATTCCTTTTTTGTGCGAATATCCCTCCGGTATGCCATATACGCTTTCGCACAGATATACTGTACGGAGCCGCCCGCGCAATACTCGCAGAACGGCAGACTGCCGCAGGGAGTCTCTACTCCGATAATCTCTTTATTAGTCGTTCTGATGTAATCTTCCAGCGCCTTGACAGCTTCTGCGTCTTCTGCAGCATCATCTTTAAGCGTTAGGCCCTCTCTGGAAGTCTGGGTTTCCCATGTATCGTCCCATGAACCACTTGCCCTCCGGCTCTCAATGACCGCCAGTTCATCGCATCGCTCATTGTATTGATTCCCGGCATGGCCCTTTACCCAAATGAACGTACAGATATGTTTCTGTGTGAGAGCATCCAGTTCTTTCCACAATTCCTCGTTCTTGAGAGGGCCGTCTTTCCGCTTCCAACCGTTCTTTTTCCAGCTTTTCAGCCAGTATTGATTGAAGGCATCTGTGATATATTTAGAATCTGAGTAAATCTTCACGATGTGAGGGCCACGGAGGGATTTCAGTCCATTGATAACTCCCAGCAGCTCCATCCGGTTATTCGTTGTGGACGCAGCCCCGCCGCTCATCTCTTGTGTGGTTTCTCCAACTATCACGATGGATGCCCAGCCGCCAGGGCCGGGGTTCCCTTGACATGAACCATCTGCATAGATAACAGCCTCTGGCTTAACAGACATTTGACGTTCCTCCTTACTTGGGCACCTTTGCACCTAAGTGCTTTCTTTTTACCAGTATATTATACCATATTTTATTGTTTTAGTCAATATTTCGGTAGGGATTTGAGTATTACATACCGATAAGATTTATGGAGAATCATCTTTATTTTGGAGAATTTTTGTTGTTATCCTTGGAATTTTCTTCAGTTCTCCCTATGCTTTTGATGATATTTTTCAGTCTCTCAGGAATGGGCAAACCAGTTCGGATTGCATTTTCCAAAATACTAATGCTCTCGTTGACAACGTAGAAGATGGATGTCATAGTCTGTATCGTACCGCCCTCTTTCAGCACATATTCATCGATTATATGTGCAAGTGATATTACGGCGAATATTACCACCTTTTTCGCAATACCTTTGCCTCCTACCTCACTTGACAAATTTTCTTCATGGATTGCAGCGCATACCCCGGTGATATAATCCAGTACAACAAGGGCAACAACTGCAAGGAGCCAACTATCTGGGACTCCGAAAAAAATACGAACAAGAGTTTTCATTTTGCACCGCCTTCATCAATAAAACAAAGAAAGACGAGCGGACTTCAGTAGAAGCCACTCGCCTTTTATTGGCAACTTCTTGCAGAATTTATTTTGGTTTCGCTTTTGCCTAATAAATATTATCTGCTTCAACTGCTCTCATTCTGTAAAACGGGGCAAGCATGGAATATCGGACAGTCTAAGCTAATTTTTCAACATAATCTAGCAAGGATTCTCCCACCTCTGTAGGTGGGGAGGAATTGCGCCCTCCTTGCATAGTTTCCTCTTTTGCGATATCAGAAAGCTCTATGGATACTCTAAGCGCACTGAGGACAGCGAGTGGGTGCAAAGCTCCAGCCCAGAGACTGGCAAGGGAAAAAGAGCGGGAAATGCTGGTGCATTTCCCGCTCTCCGCGTGTTCTCTTAATTTGGTCGTAAATCGGTCGTAAGTTTAGACAATCAAAGCCGTAAACACATTGAAATTCCTATACTTTTTAGTCCAGAGGCTTCATAGTGGGGAACAAAATGACCTCCCGGATGGAGTCGCTGTTGGTGAGCAGCATGACACAGCGGTCGATGCCGATGCCCAGACCGCCCGTGGGAGGCATACCGTACTCCAGGGCGGTGAGGAAGTCCTCGTCCATCATGCCGGCTTCGTCATCTCCCTTATCCCGCAGCTCCACCTGCTTCTGGAAGCGGCCCCGCTGGTCGATGGGGTCGTTGAGCTCGGAGAAGGCGTTGCCCATCTCACTGTGGCAGATGAACAGCTCGAACCGCTCGGTGAGCCGGGGGTCCTTGGGGGACCGCTTGGCCAGTGGGGACACATCCACCGGATGCATGGTGATGAAGGTGGGCTGGATCAGCTTCTCCTCCACCTTCTGATCAAAGCACTCATACAGGGCGTTGCCCCAGGTCTTGTCCGCGGTCTCGGGCAGCTCCACGCCGATGGACTTGGCGGCGGCCACCGCCTCCTCGTCACTGTTGATGGCCATAAAGTCGATGCCGCAGTACTGCTTCACCGCCTCATGCATAGGCATGCGGGGCCATCCGGGAGTCAGGTCGATCTGCTCCCCCTGCCACTCCACCTGATAGGTGCCCAGGATCTTCTGGGCGGCAGAGGACAGCAGGTCCTCAAACAGATCCATCATGCCGTTGAAGTCCGTGTAGGCCTGATACAGCTCCACAGTGGTAAACTCCGGGTTGTGCTTGGGGTCCATACCCTCGTTGCGGAAGATGCGGCCGATCTC
>ULUV01009706.1_pt1 | contig 21443 bp, 21 predicted proteins | sample 1958921 | NCBI WGS metagenome assembly ULUV01 (sample SAMEA4835772, study PRJEB28245) | human gut metagenome | biome: gut microbiome; material: fecal sample | place: Denmark | collected 2008
AGAATTAAAGAATTCTCCCCCTGATTTATCGGGTGAGCCATTTTCAACCGTATAACTTGATTGCCCCAATGGACAGATGCCGAAACAAAAACGTTAAAACGTTATTATTCACCCCTTCTTGTCACTCTTAACGTTTAACGTTTTAACGTTTTCTCTTCGCCTCTAACCTCCCCTGCTTACGCAAAAAGCACTCCAAACGCCATGCAAACGACAGTTCACAACCCATGCCAACAACAACTCACAAACCATGCAAAACGACGACTCTCACCCCATGCCAACAGACGCCCAGAAACGCCCCTCAGTTACCCTTCGCGCCAGTCATAAGCAACCATCCGCCTCGCCCCCAAGCTACCATCGCCAAGGTCCCCCAAAGTGGCGCCCAAGCAAACAACCAAGCAGCCCGCCTTGCTCGCCTTGAAAGAACCCACAAAGCACCGCAAAAGTTAGCGGCAAAACGCCACAAAAGCTAGCGGTAAAATACCACAAAAGTTAGTGGTAGAACACATAATCAATTGATTGCCAACCACGTTCTACACACCATCAACTACAAACAATATACGGTTTATTAGAACGCTTTTGTTTGGGCCTCTTTGTTTTGATGTTGCTCAGACAAAAGAAAGAAGTCACGTTGCCACGAAATCACGCCTTAGAGCAATCCAACCCAACCACCTTTGCCATAGAAGTCTCGCGTTCTTACATGATAACGTTATAACGTTTAACGTTTTCAAAATCGCATACGCCTACCACAACAACCCACGAGAACATCAAACAACTCCAAGAAAAGAGCAATCCATAAGACAGAGTTAGAACTTGCCTAAAACTAGAAGGAAGCGTGTGTAAATGTAGGACAAAATGTAGAAGACCATTTTATTGACGTCAATAAAATGGTTGTTATCGATTCTGGTGCTGAGCGTCAGATAGATGACGTTATGCTAACACGCTATGCTTGCTACCTTGTCGCTCAAAATGGCGACCCTCGTAAACCACAAATCGCATTTGCACAAACTTACTTTGCTGTGCAAACTCGTCGTGCAGAACTTATAGAACAGCGTCTTATTGAAGTTGAAAGAGTAAAGGCACGTGCTAAACTACAGGAAACAGAACGTAAACTTTCTAGCGTACTTTATGAACGAGGGGTGAATGACAAGAGTTTTGCTGTGATACGTTCCAAAGGAGACCAAGCATTATTTCGTTTGAATACCGCAACGCTGAAGCGACGCATGGGAATCCCAGAGAAACGACCATTAGCAGATTTCCTCCCCACTATCAGCATCAAAGCAAAGGATTTTGCAGCAGAAATGACGAGTGTGAATGTGCAGGCCAAAGACCTTCAAGGAGAAAGTCGTATAAGCCAAGAGCATATTGCCAACAATGCTGCTGTTCGAGATATGCTTGTGCAGCGTGGTATAGTTCCAGAGAACCTTCCTGCGGCAGAAGATGTAAAGAAGGTTGAACGCAGATTGGCAAGTGAACAGAAAAGGCTTTGGAGAACAAAAAGAAAAAATAAGATGGAACAGAATAAGAAAGATTTGCTCTTTGAGCAGATAAATAAAATTAGTGAGGTTATTTCAACCCTCTCGGAAAACTTCTCGCAAGAAGAAGTTGATGACGAAATAAACTTTTTGTCAGTGGTGAGAGATAACTTAAAAGATTGGGGTGAGAAAGGAAGGCTTGATGCATAGACTACCCAAACATGAGCCTATTAGGGTTTTTGAAGGATTTGCAGGCTATGGTGGAGCTACATTTGGGCTTAGGCGGGCAAAAATCAATCATAAAGTTGCTGAAAACGGAGGATATCCACCCACCCAAAACGGGGACACCCGTTCACTTTTCTTGCTCCTTAGTCTGCCAAGCCCCACCCTACTAACGTTATAACGTTTAACGTTTTTGTTTTGGCTTCTTTACTTTGACGTTTTCGAAAACGCATACGCCTGTACCTGGGATGGAAGTTTTATCTTGAACTTGCGCTGCCACAGCGGCCCACACGGAATAGCAAACAGCGCAAAAACACCAAACAAAACACCGCAAAAACACCAAACGAATCGCCACAAAAACACCAACCAAAATGCCACAAAAACACCAAACGCCTTGCAGAATCCACAAGAAACCAGTATCTTTGCAGCATCTTTATATAGCGAACAATATGGAATATCTCAAAAGGACTGCCGATGAGCATTTGAGCTTATTACGTGAACCCGACTTGCTGATGGTTATCAAAGGTGGAGAAATGGCCTACACTCGTCCGGATGGTGTCAAAATCATTCCTCTGGCTTGCTTGAAGGACTAACATGTGATGCAGTTAACCCCAACTTATCTAACCATATCTACATCTTACCTAAACTTAACTGTCGGACAAAAAGCTTTGATAAGCGAACCATACTTTTCATTTCTTTGTTGCTCATAAAACGAGCTTTTTCCGAAATGCGATGGAATTCTCCGTCTTTACCCATATTCCACTCTTGCAAATGAACAGTACCAATCTTGAATGATCTGCCATTAGATTCGTTCGTATGATTGTGACTCCAGTCAAAATCAACACATACCTTGTGGTTGACAAACTTACGCATAATGCTTTTTGGCAAATATGAACGGCGAATCATACAGATTGAAAGAAACTAAGAAATTTAATAAGAAAATCAAATAATTTCGCAAATTATATTTGGCTGTTTAATAATTTATGAATACCTTTGTAAACGGTTTGAAGTAGTACACTTCGTAATTAGAAAGTGGTACACTTTTAAATTAGCCTATACGTTTCAAATTAGACTTTCAACACGATGGCCACATTAAGAGGTTACAAATGCACAAAGTGCGGATATAGAATTATAGCAGACGCAAAGGGCTACGAAGCCTTGATGTTTGGTACTAAATACTACTTCTTTTGTTCACACTGCAAGGAAATAGTAAAAGTTCCATTGCAAGAACAATATCCAGAATGTCCAATATGTGGACGAATGGATGGACTTCGCACATGGAATCCAGTAGAAGGACATTGTCCCAAATGTGGCCATTCAAAATTGACAGAAACAGGAGAAATAATAATGGCAGACTAACAACCATTAAATGTAAAAAGCATGAAACCTAGAGATTTTTCGGCAACTCCCAATAAAATCACAGAGTTGTCGCGTTGCGAAATATTTGTGTTTGGTAGTAACCTTAAAGGCTGTCATGCTGGTGGCGCAGCACGTATCGCCATGGAAAAGTTCGGCGCAGAATGGGGTGTTGGTGTTGGCCCCACGGGTAGGTGTTATGCTATTCCAACCATGCAAGGTGGTGTGGAAACTATTGAACCTTACGTAAATAAGTTTCTTGAATACGCCAAAACACATCCAGATAACAGATTTTTGGTTACACGCATAGGTTGTGGCATTGCAGGATTTGATGATATGGAAATTGCACCGTTGTTTGAGGAAGCCGTGAACATTTCGAATATTGCACTACCAAAAACATGGTGGGATATTATTGGCAAAGAATGTGGTGTATGGCGTACAAGTCCATCATATCCAAAGTTTCCAAAAGTATGGACACTAAAAACTCTAAATAAGTACACTGCTCTACATAAATACGAAATAGGAGCTGGTATCAATACTTTCTTACCCGACCTGAAAGTCCGTTATGTAAAGGAACGTGGCGAGTTTGGCTATGCCAAATTTGGCGATTTCTTCTTTAATAGAGACCAAATGTATGTATGGGAAACAGACGACAAATATGCCGAAGAGCATAACGAAGCAGTTGTTAGCGAAGTTTTCTATGACGAATGCAAAGGCAGGGGATATGTATGTCAAAGGATTTATGCTGGTGTTGAAACCAATTTTCGAGACACCAACGGTGAGATAATATACACAGGCGACGTCATTGAAGTACAAGAGAGAAATGACAATACGCCATATTATCTGGCTTTAGGAGCTATGGCTGATGCTGATGGGAGCGGATTCTATGGCTTTATCCTCGACAATCATAGTTGGCGATTGGATGATTGCCTCAGACAACAGGTTCGTATTACGCGATTTGGCACAGTATATTATCAAATTGGCAAAAACGAAGTGGCGAGAGACGTCAATGAGCGTGTTATGGACTTCAATCTCGCAAGAGAATCAACGGAAGATCATAAGGTAAGAGTGCTTATGACAAGATATACCCCAAACTTTGACCAGGAAAGATGGAAATACCAAGGATTGGAGATATTGGGCATAGAAGAATTTGATTGGAGATGACAAAATAACTAATGATATGGCAAATAAACATGGACAAAACGCACGACTTGGAGCTATTGGAGAAAGCTACGTGCAGATGAGACTCATGCAGAAAGGATGGGACGCATTTAATGCTAATAGCACTTACAACAATTATAAATTAGTGGACATTATATGTCTAAAACCCGAAGACGCAAAGATGTGGAAGCCACGCACTGCATTAATTCAGGTAAAGACAACAAAGTTAAAATCATTTCCTTTAGGATTTACAATAGACCAATGCCTAGACATTGATTTTCTTAAGGAACATGTCATCGGCCCGTGGGTTTTTATCGCCATAGATTCAGAGAATGACATATCAACATTCAGATGCTACGTACTTACTCGTAACCAGGTAATAGAACTTGCTCACAAAGCCCACTATTGGTACAAGAACAGGTGGAAGAGAGAGAAAGACATAAAGGGCACTTCGGTAGCCGCCTTAAACGAAGAGTGGCTGTATGGCGAAATAAAGAAGTGCGAAGGTATGACACCCAAACATCCTGCATTTGTAAACCCACTGAAGGGAGCACAAACAAAAGAAGCATGGGAAAACATTTGGACTGAATAATAACCGACCAAAGCTTCCCCCCCCAAAAAAAATCGAGATCGAGTAGGAGGTAAACACTAATAATAGGTGTTTATCTCCTACTTTCGTGTTTACCGACCTCTCACACCACCGTACATGCGGTTCCGCATACGGCGGTTCCTATTTTGGGTGCCATTCGAGATACGATCACATTAAAATAGCGTACCCTGCAGTGCTGAAAACGGAGGATATCCGCCCCAAAAGGGGATATCCGTTCACTCTTCTGGCTCCTTAGCCTGTCGCCCCCGTTCTATTAACGTCTTAACGTTATAACGTTTAACGTTTTCGTAAACGCATACGCACGTGCCACAGCGGTCCACGGAAATTACAACTGCTCCTACATAAAAACAGAGGGTGTGTCAAAACTCTCTTATTCTTAAAAAATCACAAAGCCCTGACTTTCACAAGCCAGGGCTTTGCTATGTCTAAAAGTTGTTGTAACTTTAGACCATAGAAAAATTTAACTATGGCAAAGTTACACTTTCGTTCTTATACCACCAACCAAATGGTTCTTTTTCCGCAACGAATCGATGAAAATATTGCGGAAAACGACCCAGTACGCATCGTTTCCAGCATTGTGGACCATCTTGACATGAGTTCAGTCAACAAATTATACAACGGTATGGGCAGATGTCCGTATCATCCACGCATGATGCTCAAAGTCATCATCTATGCCTATATGAACAATATCTATTCATGTCGTAGGATAGAGCAATTGCTCCTGCGTGACATCCATTTCATCTGGCTGGCAGGATATGAAAAGCCGGACTTCATAACAATCAACCGTTTCCGCAACCGTCTGAAGGACGAGATCAATAACATATTCACACAGCTTGTGCTCGTTCTTGCAGAGAAGGGATTTGTGAGTCTCGACGTGGAGTATGTGGACGGTACGAAGATAGAGTCGAAGGCCAATAAGTATACGTTTGTTTGGCGTAAGACTGTCGAGCGTAACCGTGCCAGATTGATTGACAAGGTAAAGGCTCTGCTTGCCCAGGTTGACGACTGCATAGCACAAGACAATACCAAGACAGACGAAACGGTGGAATTCACCCCGTCACAACTTGCCGAGATATCCGCAGAACTTAATGCCTCGCTGTCTGGCCCGCAAGTGGAAATGGACAAGGAAGAAAAGAAGAAGAGGTGCAAGTTAGCCAAGGAACTCAAGGAACGTAGCGAGAAACTGGCTGAATACAACCAACATCTTGAAACTCTCGGTGACCGCAACTCTTATTCAAAGACCGACAAGGATGCTACATTCATGCACATGAAGGAGGATGCTATAAACGACGGGCTGACAAAACCCGGGTACAATCTTCAGATTGCAACCGAGAACCAGTTCATCACCAACTTTGCATTGTTCCCCAACCCTACAGACACCCTTACCTACATCCCATTCATGGAGTCGTTCCGTGAGCGTTACGGACACTTTGCGTCAACGGAAGTGGCAGACTCTGGTTATGGCTCAGAGGAGAATTACGAGTTTATGGAGCTGAACGGCACCGCCGCCTATGTGAAATACAACCGCTTCCATATAGAGCACCGTCCGCAGTATGTACCGGATCCGTTCCGCTCGGAAAACTTCTATTACAACAAGAAGGAGGACTATTGCGTTTGTCCGATGGGACAACACATGACACGCACTGGAACCAGCCACAAGACAAGTGCGAGTGGATACGTCTCCAATAGGGCAACATATACAGCACAGAATTGTGAAGGATGTCCGCTACGTTGTCTGTGTTTCGATGCATCTGGGGACAGACGTGTGATAGACCGGAATCACAAACAGGAAGCTTACAGACAGAAAGCGAGTGAGCTGCTCACCTCAGAGGAAGGTTTAAGGCATAGAGGCAAAAGATGTATTGAGCCGGAAGCGGTTTTCGGACAAATTAAATACAACATGGCGTATCGTCGTTTTCGCCATATCGGTGTAGACAAGGTCAAAATGGACTTTGCCTTCTTTGCCATTGCCTTTAATATAAAGAAAATGGTGGCAAAAATGACCAAGGGAGGACTTTTCTCTTATTTGAGGGCTTATTTGACCAATATAACGCCATATAAATTGTTTATAAGGCTCTTTTTTGTAGAAAAACAAAAACTCGTTGTACATCCACACAAGAACGTACAACGAGTTTTTTTATTTATATTGGGAGTTTTGACACACCCTCCCGTCCTATGTTTATTTATCCTTGATTACCGGACTTTACTTCACCTCCTCGAAATGCAAACCGTTATTAAACAAGCCATCTGCGTGAGCGTGCTGCACATGTGCTGCAAATATGGAAATAAGCAACATGTTACAAAACCACCACGAAAGTATATATTTCTCCCCAAGCAACCAAAAGAAAACACAGAAAAAATCACAAACTTGATAATTTTTTATTTTGCTTGGCTATACGATGCAGAAATACCAAAACTTTGCCATTATGTTGTGTCCTCTATAGTTTTTACCAATATTCCACGTAGCAGAAACTATTGACATCATCATATTTCCTGATGTTTCTAAGTTTTGTGTATTTCACCTGTTTGTCTGTTACAGTATTGGACTGTTATTCAATTTCCTTCTTAGCCAGTTATACAAAGCGATTCGTGCTGCTTGTTGTATCTCAAGTCTAAGCATCCAATCTCTATCTTGTTTTGTGGTATTTCCATAGATGTCATCATCACCGAGAAATATGGTTCCATCATGGCAGATTTCACCACGTCTACTGTAATATTGTTTGTATTTCTCCTCTGAACGTCCAGCAACATATCGCTTCAAATACCTAACGAATCGTGCAGTCGGCCTATTCTTTTCATCTGCAGTTCCATATAGTTTGAAATCAATATTCGCCATACCTTCTATAGAAGCTATGGTTGCCATTGTTGATACACTTCGTTTATAATCAAAAAACTCTACTCCATCTGCCAGTAATGAGATGCAATGTCTTACGCCTTTACGCATATCGCCTCTCATAGCGAGATATCTGTCCATACAGAACTCCATAGCCGGAGGGAACTGTATTTGCTTTTGATGGTTGGTATCTAGATTATTGGTATAATAGTCTATAAAGTTCGTTGCCTCTTCACAAAATTCTGTGCAATCCGTGAACGCTTGTTGTTGCAGTTGTTCTCCAACCTTAGGGAACAAATATGTCGGAATCGTCCAATGACTGATTTGATTATTGAACTTCTCGGTTTCCTCAGGAGATAGAGTCTTAAAATCATCCATAGGAGCCTGGACACCATAGCATCCTGCGCTTGCATTATATTCAAAGAAATGATAATTGGTCAATGCAGTCAGCAGATGCAGTATTTCACGCTTAACCCGTTGCGACTCCGGTATAGATCTCCCAAGTCTCACCACATCTTCGCTAAGACCACGCTTCAGCAGTTCAGCCTCCATCGGCAGCATCTCCTCTTTATCTTCGCACTCATATTCCAGTACAGCAGGAAAATGCCTGGCAAACTTTGATAATGGCGCTCCCTTAAAATAGAAAAATGGCACCAACTGAAAGCGCTCCCTATACAGGAATGCTTTCAGCAATGGCACATCAGTGAATATGATGGATTTTCTAATCATGTATTACTTCTTTTTATTGATAGAAGAATTTATCTCATCAACTATAGGCTGGAATTCTTCCTGGAACTCTTTTAACTTATCCTTTATCTGATCCATAGAAATGTCCTCACTATAGCGGTGATTGTAGATATAATCAACTACCTTTTCGCCTGCCCTAAATTCTAAACTTCTATGGGTAAAGAATACAGATAAGATTTCTGTTGATGTTTTTACGTATGGGCATATCATAACTGGGTATGTCGCTCCAAAATTACGGAATGTCGACTCATAACAAATATCTTTCAGCCTTAGGTTTGAATACTTTTTCAAACAGGGCATGTAACCTCTGGCATAAGTTCCGCCATTTAGATAGTTCTTAAACCATCTTAGCTTTGCTTCTTTTGTATCTGCGATAAGTTCTTTATTACTGTCTTTTGAAAGGACTATACACTCAGATGTGTATACAAGATTTGTTAAATGCCGACCAAGTACGAATTTCAGGAAGTTAAAGCATTCCGGTTGAGTATTTAAACCATTTTGACTTATAACAAATGGTGACTTTCTTTTTTTCTTATTATAAAATCGTAATTCGGAATTAGCATTATTCCAGAATTCAACTTTGCCAAATTGGAATAATTGTCCGATAGACCTTTTCTCTTCTTCGCCTGCATTTTTCCCAAAAAACTCTAACGACATCCAATCGTTGGGCAAAGAACCGTTGGTTTCAATATTATTTGATTTTATATATTCACGGTTTTCTTCCAAGATAGCAGCAGCCAATGGCTTGAGTTTAATCTTGGAGTATTTAATCTCTTTGTCAAGCAATTCATATTTTGATATCAAATACCTGAGAACAGCCTTGAGTACATTTTCTGAAATTTCGTTTTTCTTTTCCTTCCGGACATTATTACGGCTCAATTCTAGTAGTTCGGTAGCTTTTCCGTTTAAGATATTAACACTGAAATTCAGCAACTCAATATTGCTATTGAATTTCTCTACATACTGATTCCTATAATATAACGCCGTTTTTCCGTGTTGAGACCCTATTCTTACCTCATAGCCAGTTTCCTCATCATAATAGTCGTATGCATCTTCTTCCTTAACGATAAAGTCATACTCTTTGTCATTCATCTTAAAATGAATGCCAACATTGGTTTGCTCTGCAAATTTATTAATCTCATCAATCAGTTTAGCAGCTTGTATATCTAAGGATTCATCAACGGCAAAGTCAAAATTTCCTATTGTCTCCAATGACACCTTTTCATTAGAGTGTACAGTCCATCCTGAATGCTTGTCAAAATATAAGTCACAGTCTATAATGGTGCCGAAATTCGTAAATTCGTCTTTGTAAGTTTTTTGTAAAATATTGCCTTTTTCATTACCAGATGGGTTCCACATTTCCAATTTCACAACATCATCAGTGCCCCATTTCCTAGTGACTAAGGTGACTTTATCCGTTATAAGGAAAATGCTTTGAAATCCAATACCAAATGCGCCAGAAGGACGCATCCAAGAAGGCATTTTCTTACAGATATCATTTTTCTTTTGATTTTGGCTCGAGCTACCAGTTCGTGTCAGGTATATGACCTCATCTGGAGCTATACCAACACCTTGATCTTGTATTTTCAAATGCCACTTTACATGGTCCACCTCTACTGCCAATTTGTTAAGTTCGACGTTAATTACGTGTTCAGCGCATTTCTTTCTAAACTCGTTTCTATCAGAAAGAGTCGGATTCTCCAAAAAGACGCGGATATAGGTGGCATCTACTGCGTTTTGCAGCAGTTCCCGTATACTCTGACTTGCATCATTGTATAATCCAGCTCCTTGCAACATTTCAATGGCCTTTAATGAATTTATCTCAAATCGAGGTCTGTTCTTTCCACTTATATCATCATATCCTTTCAGTCTCACGATTAGTTTTCCAACAGATGGTAGAGAACCAAAATCAATAGACGGGGCTATTTTATACCAATTCCTACTTTGAAATTGTAGCTCGACGTCAATCATTTTAAACCAGTCGTTTAAAAGATTAGCCACTTTTATGTCTTCACATTCTGCTGATATTTCTATCAGTTTGCGTCCTATATTGATATGAGTAATATCTCTATTCGTTTGGTTATACAGCAAAGAGTCGGAAGGAATGCTGGTCAGTGAACTCAACAAGACTTTGGATACCCTATTAGTATCCACATCAAGCAGATCTCCTAACCGCAACATGCATGCGACAAATAAAGGATGACATTTTTCCGTGCCACATCCAGAATTCTCTTCTTGAGCTAATTCCAGCAAGTCTTTCTGCTTTTGTCCATGAGCTTTACATATATTCCCTAATATTCTGATAATTCTTTCAGGAATACTACTTCCCGGTAGATGCATTGACCCCTCATGTTGAATACGACCAGTAGCCCTATCAGCATGTTCTTGTCTTATATAGTCTGCGAACAAAAATTTTTGAGCATCTATGTTCTCGGGAGTTATCTCATTATTTTTATGAAAAAGTTTATTGTCCTTTATTTCAAAACAAAGAGCATAGTTATGCATTGGTGATGTCTCGTCGTCCTGCTTACTTCTTACATAGTTGATGAACGCAGACCCTTCCTTCAAGCATTCCAACTTATCATCACGAGTTATCACCATCCCTAAATCATGATAATATGATGCCGATAATAATAACCATAAATCGACGATAGATAACTTATCTATTACCTCCGCCCCCATTATAAGTTCAATGTTATTTAGTATGGTCTCCGAATGAGTTGAGTCATGCAAACTATAATGAGGGAAATAGTGAGAAATAGTATTCAACAATTGAGGTACATGAGTTTTTGCTACGTGCCATTGCTGCAGATACTTTCCTGCTTCCGCATTTTCTTTTGATTTACTTTCAAAAACAGATTCTATATGGCTCATATCTTATTTGTTATTTTCTTTGAGGAGTTCGATTAATCTATAAATCCCAGCTGAAGGGTTTTGGAATTCTTTTAATCCCTTAGCTCTTACAACTGCTAAGTATGTATTGTCGTTCAAGAATGCCTTTTGAGTATCAGTGAAGGCTGACTTGGAGTAATTCTTCCACACTGGAGCGTTCTTCTTCAATTCCTTGATGAGGGCGTCTGTTTCAATGGCAGCCTTTTGGTCTTTGGCATGAAGCAGCAACCATATTTCAAAGCAAGGGTTACTCAGTAGCATTTCAGCCTTACATTTCAGCAATTTCTCATTGATGGCTTGCACGTCCATGTCGTACATGAGGAATGTGTGCACCTTATCCCATTGTGAAATTTTGAGTTCCTTTGTACGCTTCTCAACCAACGACGGAGTAATCTTCGTTCCTTCTATGTGCGAAACGATTCTGATAGGTGACTTGTACCACGTTTTCAAAAGATTGATATAGCAGACTTCTGTTTCGCCCTCGCAGATGACGAGAGCGATCTTTCGCATCCGCATAGACGGAGATGGTTCTCTTTTGCTCGCCATAATCAACCTTCCAATAATTGTTTAATACTTGACACCGACGAATCAATATAAGGCACTGCATCAAAGCGTCCTTGTATATATCCCTTTTCGGCATCCATATTTTCACGGAAATTCTTAAAGTCATACAAAGAATACACCTCCGTTGCACCTTGTTCCGACTTGTTGACGAAAACAATTTGGTCACGTCTCAGTCGTTTGACATCGATAAGGTTCGTGTTGTGGGATGTGAACAATAACTGACTGTTTTCTGAAGCATGGATCAAGTCGAGTATGAAATCTGCCAGACGAGTGTGAAGTCCCATGTCAAACTCGTCCATCATAATACTCTTCTTGTTCTTTACCACATCCAAGAGTCGTATCAGAATCTGGAACAATTTTCTTGTACCATTAGATTCTTCCATGTCCATGTCGAACATGATGTCCTTTTGGTCGCGATGAAATGTCTTGAATCGAAGTACATCCACCAGCTTGTACGATAGCTCCATTTGTCCTGGCACAACCACAGGAGCCGGCATTTGCTCTTTCCTTGCTTCAATATCAGTAATATCCGTATCACATATTTCAAGTGCTTTGAGTATCACCTTCTTGTAGGCATTGAAACTATCCAATACCATCATGTCATTCACATTTACAAGCCCCAGTAGGAATTGATTCATGAAATAACGATATAGCTTTTGAGCAATATCACGATTCATGGAACTTGCACAGCTAAGGAAAAGTTTCTTCTCACTGGTGTTAGTAACAACATCTGAAGGTTTTACCATGACTCCAGCACCAAAACTGTATTTGCCATCAGCATCACGGACAAATACCTTAGCCCTCCTGCCAACGGGATAATAGTACAGACTTTCACTGAGTATACGCTCGCGAGTCAGCTCAAAGGAATATTCATATTCCACGTCTTCGCAAACAAAATCAATCAAGAATTTGCTTGGCTTTTTCTGCCATCCATCGAATTTGAATGGTTCAAAATTGAAAGTCACACCCTCGTTGTGAAGATATGAATCTAAAATCATTCTACAACAGAAAGTGATGGTTTTGAGGATATTTGACTTGCCTGAAGCATTAGGGCCAAACAGCCCAACGGTTTTTAGCACAGGCACACCTTTCCACTCCATCACATTATGACTCAACTCTCTTGCCTGAGCAGTATTGATGCTTGCTGCTCTGAAATCAATCCTCACCCTATCTCGGATAGAGAAAAAATTTTCAAATTCGATTTTAAGTATCATTTCAATCTTGATTTTGTAGGACTTCTGCAAAAATAGCAATTAAACTATGGCCAACAAAGATTTTAGGCGATTATTTGCTTTGTTACCGTCATTTTTAACAGTTATCAACCGAAATAATCGTCTGATATGGCAAAATGGCAAGAATCACACACTTGCTTTACAACCTTCTATCACGACATTCAAGGTTGAGGTGAAAGTCTCACAGAGCTATACCAACAAACTGGCGGTAAAGTTGGCGGTGATATCGTAGGAAACATCGCAGGAAACATCACAGATAGCATCGTAGAAAAAATATCTACGACGCGAGCAAAAATTGTTAGAATTATCTGGAAGAATCCGAATGCGACGGCACTGTCCATTTCTAAAGAAATAGATATCGCTTCTCGCAACGTGCAAGAGCACCAAAGAAAGCTACAGGAACAAGGGGGCAACCGTCGCATGGGCCCAGACAAGGGGGCACTGGGAAATAATCGCACCATAGTCTTTGAGGGTAAGAAGACCCCAAGAAGACAAATAGAATTAACAAGAATAAACGAAGAAAGAATAATTGCAATGAACATGATATCATTCTTTGCAGGTTGTGGAGGTCTTGAGACTTGGGATTTGAGCAAGCGGGGTTCCGGGTGGTTTAGGCTAATGAGTTCGAACCAAGTATTCACGCGCCCTATGAGCCTAAATCGGACATTAGGTCGCAAAAGGTATCTTTTTTATTACTTCTTGTTGCCTTTTGTTTTTATAAGGCACCTCGTGCTTGTTTTTAGCCCAGAATAGCCCGCTATTATTCACTAACAAAGACAAGCAAAATCTGCTCTCCTAAAAAACACACAACAAGTCCGAATGACCGAATTGGGATAAAAGGTAGTGCTTTACCACAAAGACACATGACAAAATGCCCCAAAAACTACAAATGAAACACCTCAAAAATTACAAATGGATTACAACAAAAACTCAAAATAAAACACATCAAAAACTTAAAATACGTTTGGTAATCAATTTAAAATGAGTACCTTTGCAGCATAAAACAAAATCGAATATGACATATCTAAATAGGGTCTTTGACTTGCGACTTAAAGCGCATCTTAAAGCAATGGGAGCAGTACTCATTGAAGGGCCAAAATGGTGTGGCAAGACCACCACTGCCAAGCAGTTGGCCAATAGTGTTATTAGTTTACAAGATACTGACCATCGTGAAGAATATTTGGCTACAGCCATTACCAAGCCCTCATTCTTATTAGAAGGGGAAGTGCCTCGCTTGATAGATGAATGGCAAGATGCCCCAATGCTATGGGATGCAGTGCGCACAAAGGTTGATGAGCGTGGCTTGCCTGGTCAATTCATTTTGACAGGGTCTAACGCTATTGACGACAGTAAAATCCATCATAGCGGAACAGGGCGTATTTCTCGGATGGAGATGCTACCCATGAGCCTGTGGGAATATGGTGAATCTAACGGCAGCGTATCATTGATGGAGATGTTCGACAATCCTCAAGAAGAAATCTTCGCTACCTCGGAACTAAAAATGGAAGAAATCATATTTGCTGCATGCAGAGGAGGTTGGCCAGCAACATTGAATTTAGGTGACGACAAGTCAAAATTACTTGTTGCCAAAGAGTATGTAAAGTCTGTATATAAGAATGACATATCACGCATAGATGGAGTAAAGAGAAATCAGAAATTGGCGCACCTGATAATGAAATCATACGCACGCAACATCTCTACATTGGCGAAAACCACATCCATATTGGCAGACGTTACTGCTTCTGATGATGTAGAATGTACCAGGCCTACGCTTGAAAGCTACATCGAGGCATTGGAAAAACTGTTTGTCATTCAAGACATAGAGGCTTGGTGCCCTTCCATAAGGAGCAAGACAACAATCCAAAGCAGACCCAAACGAGCGTTCTGTGATCCATCGGTTGCAGTCGCATTACTCAACCTGTCACCAGAATCCTTAATGACTCAATTAAAGACATTTGGCTTTATTTTTGAGCAAATGTGCGCACGAGATCTTAGGGTGTATTCAGCCTCTCACGATAGCCGCCTGTCATACTATCGCGACCGCTACGGACTGGAAGCCGACTTGGTGCTTCATCTTGACGATGGACGCTATGCTCTGATAGAGTGCAAACTTGGCAGCCGTGAAATAGAAGAAGGAGCCAAACATCTTTTGGAAATTAAACGACTTATTCAAGTGCATAATGAGACAGAAAAGCAGGTGCCGTTGCGCGAACCCGACTTGATGATTGTCATGACAGGTGGCAGCATGGCTTACACACGCCCAGACGGAGTCAAAGTCATACCGCTTGCTTGTTTGAAAGATTAAAAAAGACATATCATGAATGATATCAGTAAGGACAAGGATTATCAGGAATTCTTTGCAGGAATAAAAGAATTGGCAAAGGGACTTATGCAAATTCGTGAGAGAGCAGCCATAGAGTATGCTCCCATTGTGGAGGAGTTCTGTGCGAGGAAATACGCAACTGCAAATGAAGTAGGCCGTATGCTTGACTATCTGTTTGAGTTTGCCGAAGACGAACGCATATTGCTTATGTACAAGAAAGTGTGTCGAAGATTCGTCTATGAATATCCCGAAACCATAAGTTATTACATCATGGAGTACAGAAAAGAATATGACCGTGAAAGTCTTATCGGTACCGAATATGAATATCTGCTTCATGAGGATGATGAATTGTTTGACAAAGAACATAAAACAGAATAGAATATGGGAACAGCATTACTGGCACTCTGCTGCTGCGCATTGTCGCTCGTCCTTGCCTTGTTTGTAGGCATATCGCCCATAAGCTACAAGGCAAAGATTAGGTTTATGTATGTCGGTGCTGCGCTGTCGTTGATGGCAGTGCCAATGATGAGCCATTACATTGCAGGGCTGAACGATATTGTGGACGAGCTGCGCTATCAAGCCGTGCTTGTGTTCATAGTCGTTGTGTGTTGCTATTGCTTCGTCATGGCGAATATGGTGAAGTACAATGTCATGAAGAAAAAGGTTGCGGTGCTTGAAGACACGGTGGAGAAACTTGAACAGGAACGTGCTGTTGCAATGTCGCAAGCCGTGGATGAAGATCAGCAGCACAAAGTACAAGAAGCACTCGACTGGTTTGCAGCAAAGATGAGCGTGTTCAGCAAAGAAGAACAAGAGGCCATCAACGCTTGTGCCATTGCCTTTGCCGAGCGCGACCTGGTAGTAATACCCAAAGTCAGCATAGCCGTTAATGCCAAATGCAGCCAAGCCGACCTCATGGCGTATGCCAGTTCCGCTTTCTTCAAGATTGGCAAGAAGCGTAAAAGCATAGCCCAATTCCTCAGCACGGTGTTCGAAGCTTACTTCCCCGGTGGTGAAGGATTCGTGTATAAGAAGATGCCAGGAACGAAAGGATAGCTTGATAAGATTAGAGAATAAAGGATAAGGTTGCACGAGGCCACGATAAAACGAATGCACTTACATTCTTCATAATCTTATTCTTGAAATCTTATCAGAATCTCTGAACATGCTGATTATCAGAGCACATACGAACACCATAGATAGAAAAGAAACAAACTAGGAACAAAAACAAAGAAAACCCCTTATTGCAAACAAGAGATAATAATAATTAACGTGGAAAGCATCCGCAATTTCTTTTTTTATCATTTTGATTGAAATACCTTATAGCATGCATCTTCACATATAATTGGAGTCTATATAAAAAACAGCATCAGTCATCTTCTCAACAAGATTATTATCTCAATTACGTTCCAATTAATAACACCTTTAGATGATAATAAAGCCCAAAAATATGGTATTACATTCAAATGTTTGGCGGATAATTCAAGTTTTTCTTGGTGTTTAGATATAAATTCTGTATATTTGCAGAAAAATTAATGGCAATGAATAAATATATAAATCGCTTAAAGGTTATTCTTGTGGAGAAGAAAAAGACCAATAGATGGCTTGCTTCTCAACTGGGTAAGGATGAGAGTACCGTGTCAAAATGGTGCACCAATACTTCTCAGCCAAGTCTAGAGCAATTAAGAGAAATTGCAAATGTACTTGATACTAATGTAGCGTCATTATTATGTGACTCTTACATAAACGATTTACAATATTAAGATATGGCAAAAAAGAAAGAATCATATAAGTCAAATGACGTAACTTTTGTAAATAGTAAAAATGTTCCATTTCAAAGATGGTATCCTTATATTGAAGGATATTCACCAGACTTTGTTACAACCATAATCAAAGAAAATGTGCCATCTGCACAACTTATTTATGAGCCTTTTGCTGGTACAGGAACAACTCTATTCGCATCAGATTCTCTAAATATACCTACAGTGTATTCTGAGGTTAATCCTCTTTTAAGATTTTTGATAAGCACTAAGATTGAAATACTTACAATGGATTCCGAAAGCCGACATCAAAAGGCCTCTCATCTCCATGAATTTGCCAAAAGTATTTTGACAGAATCTTATAATTGTAATGAATCGGAAGAACTAAAGACTGCTTATCAAAACGTCTTTGGGAAAAGTATATATTTTCCTAATGATCAATACTCAAAAATATTAAGACTTCGAACATATATAGATCAAATATCTCAAGAAGATACAACTGTTGCTAATTTGCTAACAGTTGCATGCTTCGCTTGTTTATTGCCAGTTTCATATTTGAAAAAACAAGGTGATGTTAGATTCAAAACATCCAAGGAAAGAGAAACCCAAATGAAAACCTTGGAAGAAATCTTATCTGATAAGATCAATCAGATAGCAGAAGATGTTGACGAGGCTACTATTACGATGAATTGTGAACATGTACTCCTTTGTTACAATGCCAAACAGGTTGGCAATGCAGTTCCTCCATCAAAGATAGATGCAGTAATAACCTCTCCTCCTTACTTAAATGGAACAAACTATTTTCGAAACACCAAATTGGAACTTTGGTTCTTGAAAGAATTGACAAACAAGAATAGTTTAAGATTGTTTCGTGATGATGCATTAACCAGTGCAATATGTGATGTTAAAAAAGAGTACAGCAACAAAAAAATCAACTTGCAGAGCCCACTATTCGACAAGACTTTTAAAAGGTTACAAGAAACTGCATATGATAGACGAATACCACTTATGGCAAAGTGCTATTTTGCTGAAATGCATGAACTCTTTTCTGGTTTGACAAAACATCTTAGCAACAATGCTAAACTGTATGTCGATCTTGGTGATTCTATCTTTGGTGGAGTTCATATACCAACAGATCTTATTCTAAACGAAGTATTAAAGGCGCTTGGGTATCAATTTGATGAACGAATTGTGCTCAGAGAAAGAAGATCTAGAAATAACAAGATTGTATCACAAGTTTTGCTTAAATATAGTTATAAAAATGTCTAAATATCGCGATGCCAAATGGCGAAAGGTAATGCAAGAATTGCCTTATTGTCAACCTCCATATTCAAAAAAGAATTGGGGGAATCCAAATCATTCTCTGTGTTCATATCAGGGAAAACTTAAACCTGCGATTGCAAATTTTTTAGTTCAAACATTTGTGCCGAAAGGAGGTCGAGTACTCGACCCATTTTCCGGTGTTGGAACGATTCCGTTTGAAGCTGCTTTGAACGGGAAAAAGAGCTTTGGTATCGATATTAGTCCACTTGCATTTTATGTATCTTCAGCTAAGGTACAATTATGTAGTGAAGACTTATGCAATGAGTTCATTAGTCAGCTTAGCGAATATATTGCTAATAATGAGCCAACTCCAGAATACATACAGCAAAATGCTCGATTTGGATATAACAAGACGTTAGGCGAGTATTACGAACCAAACACATTTAAGGAAATACTTTCCGCACGGCAATTTTTTCAACAAAATCCGCCTACAAAACCAGAAGAATTTCTGGTCATATCTAGCTTATTGCATATACTACACGGCAATCGCCCGTATGCTTTGAGTAGAAAATCTCACCCTATTGTTCCATATGCTCCTTCTGGCGAATTTGTATATAAAAGCTTAATTGAGAAGGTATCAGAGAAAGTGAAAAAATCGCTAAATTCTGAGATGCCAAAAATATTTCAAGAAGGTCAAATATTCTTAGGTGATTCAACGAAACACTGGGATGATCAAATTGAGGATCTTGATGCAATTATTACTTCACCTCCTTTTTATGATAGTACCAAATTCTATATGGCAAATTGGATCAGACTTTGGTTCACTGGATGGAACGAAGATACATTCAATAGTGAGCCAGAAAAGTATGTTGACGAAAAGCAAAAAGTAAGCTTTGATATCTATGATTCTATTTTTGAAAATGCTAGAGAACGCCTTAAACAAGGTGGCTACTTTGTCATGCATTTAGGCAAAAGTGACAAGTGTAATATGGGTGAGATACTTCGTGAAAAGGCATTGCACTATTTTAGAAAAGCAAAACTCTATTCTGAAGATGTCACAGCTACTGAAAAGTTTGGCATCGTAGATATAGGAAGTGTTTCTGAGCATCAATATTTAGTAATTGAGTAATATTATGGCAAGAAGAGCAACAGTTAATAAAACAGGGTTCGCCAATAAAGAAGGTGTTAATCATAAGGAAGCTTGGGTCTGCTTCCCATGTTTAAATTGTGGAGCAACTGTAAAAGCAAACATCGGTTTATCATTGCCAACCTTAGAGGAAGCAATGGGTAATTGTGTCTGGTTATGTCCAGAATGTGGTTATGAGCATTCCATTCTTTCTGATATTCCAGATAGTATGGATAACTTTCCTGAAGAATGGCGATCAAGTGATGATCCACACTGCCAAGGCTTTTGGACTGCATTTTTCAGAATGCAGACAAAAGATGTATTTTCATATTGGAAGCATTGTTCAAAATGTGGTAGACTACTCCCTGTATCATGTTTTGATTTGCATAACGACAAGCCAGGTTCTACTGCTTGGAAGCCTTTAAATAGACAGGCTGAATGTAAAGCATGTAAAGCTGCAATCAATGCAAATTTAAATAGCTTACGTACACATGAACAACTTTTTGAAGGAACAATAAACAGAAGAATTGGCGACTTGCTGTCTGCTACAGACAACAAAGCAAATCCTAAAGAAGTTTTTGAACTGTTTGGTGGAAAATGCTTTAAGACAGGAAAGGAACTTGACTATAACAAAAGAGGAACGTGGCATATTGATCACATTATGCCGTCAAAGTACCTTTGGCCTTTAACAAAGGAAAACGCAGCGTTATTATCCAATGAAGCAAATGAAGCCAAGAGCGGAAAATGGCCTAGTGAATTTTACACAGATAAAGAACTTGTAGAATTATCTAAGTTAACTGGAGCCCCACTTGAATTCATCAGTTCTAAAGAGCCTATTATCAATCCAGATGTAGACCCGAACAAGGCTGTAGATAAACTCTTCAATAATGTTAGAGAAGATTCTCATCTGCAAAAATTGATCCAAGGTTTGAAAAAAGTTCTCATTGACTTTGACCTTGTTCGTGCACTGACTATACAAAATCAAAAATTATTAGGCTTGGCTGAATATCAAAGGAAAATTGATGATGCAGAAGCATTAGCACAATACGAAGAAGACTTGAAATCAGAACAAGCCGAGTTTACCTATGAATTGCCAGATACCGAATATAGTGAAATAGCTGCAGAGCCCTTCGAATGCTACAAGTGGAATCGGCTGGACCAAGAAATAATTGATTTGTTTGGGGGAGATAAAACTGTCCTGATTGGATGTTACAAAAGCAAGAAACACCTCGAGTGGATCAACAGCAACGGCATTTACAATATTAGATTAGGAAACAGAGCAGGATCTATTGATGAAGATAAAGACTGCATAAACAACGCTTCGATATTGGTTTTATATAGCTCCCGCAATATCTCAGAGTTGCTTGTTTACAAGGTTAATTCTCATCAAGTGATGACAGCAGAAGATATGCTTGAACTGCATTATCCGAGCAAGAGGATTGGTAAAAAATATATGTCTTTCAAGATTATTGAAGATCCACAAATGGTTGAAATATTAAAAGATCACAAATTGATTGAGAAACTGATGGAAAGTTATCCTAATCATATTAATGGAGCACCTGTATTCTTGGAACCATAATTGCATTTCTTAAACATAAATAAAGTTATTTCTCATCATGGCAAATGACAACAAACAAAACACACAGAAACCGTCCCCACAGCAACAAAACTCCAAACCGGAGCAACAGGGACAAAATACTCGTTCAAAAGGACCGTCAGGAAGTCCAGCAATCAAAAGATGATCCTTTTCTAAAGAGGAAACAAGAGTTGCTTGACGAGACTCAGGAATTCATGTACAATCAATCAAGTAAATTTTCAACAGTGTCAAGGAACTTAATTCGGCTCACCCGATAAATCAGGGGGAGAATTCTTTAATTCTATA
>ULUV01003626.1_pt1 | contig 21342 bp, 27 predicted proteins | sample 1958921 | NCBI WGS metagenome assembly ULUV01 (sample SAMEA4835772, study PRJEB28245) | human gut metagenome | biome: gut microbiome; material: fecal sample | place: Denmark | collected 2008
TTCCCGTTTAACTCATGTTGACATTGATAACGGCGTAGTTCCTCTCTGGCACGATGAGAGTATGCTTAATAAATATATGTTAGATAAGAACCCTCTTATAATGCCGGTAAATTATTTATACCCCGAAGGAAGATGGATGCCACGTAAATGGTATAGAAATAACCCGTTTAAAAAAGATATTAAAATTTTATCTACAGACAAAGCGCATCCAAGATATGGCGGAAAAGAATACTTGAGAGGAATTTCCGACCAAAAAGCTAAAATGCCGAATCCAATCTTTTCTGTTTCATACGAAGATGCAAAAAAAGTTTTAAGAATATTAGGCTTTAAAATCAGAATTGTATAATTATACAAATAATTCCTGCTTTCGGGGTTCTGAGTTAAAGCCAGATGAACAATTCAGACTTTTATGAACATCTGTTTAAGCATTTTTAACAATTTATTATATTTACCTTAAATTTTTCATACAATTTTTCAAGAAATAACTTTGCCGGCTTTGAAAATATCTGGTTTTTCTTCCAGGCAATGCTGATACCTACTTCAAGTTTGGGTTCTAAAGGTCGAAAACACAACGGGCTGTCAATTGTTGTTGCAATTAATCTGTCCAGCCCCAGAGCATAACCTATTTTATCTTCTGTCATAATTGCTGCATTGTATAAAAGATTATAAGTTCCTACAATATTCAATTTGTCGTAATTTTCGCCAAACCAATTTAATATAGGGTTATTCTCAATAGTTTTCTTAATTACCTGTCTGGAAATAAGCAAAGGTAATCCTATTAAATCTTCGACTTTTATATTTTTCTTTTTTACCATTAGATCATCATTCCTAAGCAAAATTCCCCATGTATCTTTTTCACCTAAATCAATGTAGTTGTATTTCTCAAGGTTAAAAGGTTGAATCAATACGCAAAAATCCAATAATCCTTTATCTAACCTTTCAACAAGATCTTCACTGTCACCCGAAACTATGTGAAATTTGATTTTATGGTAATCCTTTTTCAAGGTTTTCATAACATCAGTTATAATCTTAATGGATTTAGTTTCACCTGAACCGATAAAAATATCACCTGCAACGTCATCTTTAATTGTAGAAAATTCATTTTCTGTTTTCTCTACAAGTTCTATTATTTCCTCAGCACGTTTTTTTAAAAGCATTCCTTCCGGAGTTAGAGAAACACTGTGATTACCCCTTACAAAAAGTTTTTGCCCTAATTCTTTTTCTAAATCTTGCAGCTGGCGGGATAATGTAGGCTGGGTCAGGTGCATAAGATTGGCTGCCTTAGTAATATTTCCCACTTCCGCCACCGTTAAAAAATATTTTAGTACTCTGATTTCCATAAATTTATTTTATTTAATTTAGAAATACCTGTCAAGCATTTCTAAATATACGATATAAGTATTTGCTATTTCTACTAGAATCGTACATAATAATTCTATGAATAACGAAGATTTCTTAAAATATATGGCTACACAAAAAAACGTTGAAAAAGGCACCAAAGTGTTTGAAAAATTTCATACACAGAGCCAGGAAGCCTTGAAGATCACAATGGAACTTAACAATAAGTACCATACTCCAGAAGAAATTGTCGAAATATTTTCTCAACTTACGGACAAAAAAGTTGATAAAAGTTTTAGAATGTTTCCACCGTTTTATACGGATTGCGGAATAAATATAACCGTTGGGAAAAATGTTTTCATAAATGCCTGCTGTAAGTTTCAGGATCAGGGCGGAATTGAAATAGGAGATAATGTTTTAATCGGTCATTCAGTCGTGATTGCAACTTTAAACCATGATTTTAACCCTGAAAAAAGAGCTAATATGACACCAAAACGGGTAAAAATAGGTAATAATGTTTGGATAGGTTCAAATGTTACAATTTTACCAGGCGTAGAAATCGGCGAGGGGGCAGTTATTGGAGCTGGAAGTGTCGTTACTAAAAATGTCCCGCAATATTCGATTGCAGCAGGTAATCCTGCCAAAATTATTAAAACATTAAACAAAGGAGAGTAATAAAATGTTGTATGATACACATTACAAGGAAGGTAAAAAAATTACTTTTAAAAAGTTTGATTTGAATATTGCAGGATTGTTATTTTTACCGCCAACTTTTGATAAAAATAAAAAGTATCCTGCTGTCGTATTAACTCATCCTGGAGGAGGTGTAAAGGAACAGTGTTCATCACTATATGGATGGCATTTAGCTCAAAACGGATATGTAGCTTTAGCATTTGACGCAAGCCATCAGGGTGAAAGCGAGGGAATGCCAAGGTGTCTTGAAGATCCGGCAAGCAGAGTTGAGGATATTCATTCTGCTGTTGACTATCTAGTAACATTACCTTATGTTGATGAAGAAAAAATCGGAGCAATGGGAGTTTGTGCAGGCGGCGGGTATACAATGAATGCCATTCAAACAGATTTAAGAATTAAAGCCGCAGCAGGAATAAGTACTTGGGATGTTGGCAATAGCGCAAAAAAACGGCTTTCCAGGTGTGCATGAAGAAAACTTTTTGCAAAATCTTTTAAAACAGGTAGCCGAAGCAAGAACTTCAGAAGCTCGGGGCGAAGAGCCAAAATATTGGAAATATGTTCCGGAAACCCCCGAAGAAATAGCAAATGCACCATCAACTATAGTTAAGGAGGCGAGTGAATACTACAGAACAGAGCGTTGTTTTTACCCTACAACAACTAACAGGTACCTTGTCTCAAGCAACGACAAACTTGCAGCATGGGATGCGTTCAGTCATATTGAAACAGTTTCCCCAAGACCAATTTTATTAATTGTCGGCTCTAAGGCTGATACTTTATATTACAGCGCAGACTGTTACCAAAAAGCACTTGAACCAAAAGAAATATTTACAATTCAAGATGCAACACATGTTGATTTATATGACAAGCCACAATTTGTAGAACAAGTCGTAGCAAAACTTGTTTCTTACTTTAACCAATATTTAGCATAGGAGTATTAAATGCAGACACTTAAATTAAATAATGGTATAAGAATGCCGGTTTTGGGCTTTGGAGTTTTCCAGGTCGATAATGAAACTTGTCAGAGAGTTGTAGAAGACGCTCTATCTGTTGGCTATAGATTAATTGATACTGCAAGCAGTTATCAAAACGAAAAAGCTGTAGGATGTGCGATTAAAAATTCCGGAATAAAAAGAGAAGAACTTTTTGTCACCACAAAAGCTTTTATTCAGGAAATGGGCTATCAGAATACAAAAACAGCATTCGAAAAATCTCTAAAAAATCTTGGTCTGGATTATCTTGATTTATATTTAATCCATATGCCGTTCGGGGACTATTACGGCTCATACCGGGCAATGGTTGAACTTTACCATGAAGGAAGGATCAAAAGCATAGGAGTAAGTAATTTTACATCAGACAGGATTATGGACTTATGCTACAATTTTGAGATTGTTCCTGCAATAAATCAAATTGAACTACATCCATATTACCAGAGAGAAGAAGAAATAAAAATCTTAAATGAATTAGGCATTCAACCGCAAGCCTGGGCACCGTTTGCTGAGGGGATGAACGGAATGTTCAATAATCCTTTGTTAAAGGAAATTGCTAAAAATCACAACAAATCAACAGCCCAGGTGATTTTAAAATGGAATATACAAAGAGGTATTGCTGTTATTCCAAAATCAACCCATAAAAATAGAATGGAAGAAAATATAGATGTTTTTGACTTTGAATTAACACAAGACGAAATGCTTCAGATCGCAGCCCTTGATTTAGCAAAACCTCAAATGCTTGATACAAGAGTAGTTTCTGAAGTAAAAAGATTATATAACTATCTTGAAAACCCAGTACTTACAAGTTTGGAGAATTAGAATATGATAAAAAACGTTTTAACAATACTATTTACAGGACTAATTTTAATAGGAGTAAGCAATATGGCAGCAGCAAAGAATAATGATTGGGATAAAGTTTTCCCGAAAAGTGAAAATGTTAAAATTGAGAAAGTGCATTTTAAAAACAGATTTGGAATTACTCTTACCGGAGATTTGTATACACCAAAAGAAATCCAAAATCTCGAAAAGCTGCCGGCTATTGCAATATCAGGACCATTCGGGGCAGTTAAAGAACAGGCTTCAGGCTTATACGCTCAAAGTCTGGCAGAAAGAGGCTTTGTAACTTTAGCATTTGATCCGTCTTACACAGGAGAAAGCTCTGGAGAACCGAGAAACGTGGCTTCTCCTGATATTAACACTGAAGATTTTAGCGCTGCGGTTGATTTTTTGAGTAACCATCCAAATGTTAATCCTGATAGAATAGGAATTTTAGGGATATGCGGCTTTGGTGGTTTTGCAGTAAATGCTGCAGCCATTGACACGAGAATAAAAGCTACTGTGGCTTCTACAATGTATGATATGACAAGAGTTAATGCTTTTGGCTACAATGATTCAATGGATGAAAACGCACGTTTTGAACTAAAACAAAATTTAAATAAACAAAGAACAGAAGATTTTAAAAACGGAACTTATGCCAAAGCTGACGGTTTACCTGAAAAATTAACAGGAAATGAACCCCAGTTCATTCAAGATTATTGGAATTATTACAAAACAAAAAGAGGTTTCCACGCTCGTTCAATTAACTCAAACGGCAATTGGAATACAACTTCGTCACTTTCATTAATAAATTTACCAATCCTTGCTTATGCCGGAGAAATTAAGAGTGCTGTTCTTATTGTACATGGAGAAAATGCTCATAGCAGATATTTTTCCGAAGATGCGTTTAAAAAGCTAAAAGGTAATAATAAAGAATTGTTGATTGTTAAAGATGCCAATCATACGGATTTATACTACAATTTAGATAAAATTCCGTTTGATACAATCGAAAAATTTTATAAAAAATATTTGAAATGAAATTTCTATTGAAAAACAATATTTAGAAAATAGACTTTTGAGGAAACATAAAAGTATTAGTACACTTCAAGCCTACTAAGGTATATGAGCTATTAATGAATTAATATAAATCTTGTATAAAAACATCTATATATTCCTGTTGAGTAACATTATATAGTGTTTCACCACCTAAATTCTCTAAGTCACCTTTGATTTCATCACCTATTTCAACTTCATGACCTAACAATTCAATCAAAACTAAATAACTTCCATCAATTTGAACTTTACTTAATTCTGAATTAGTTGGATCTATCCAAACTACTTTACCTCTCATTTTAATTCTCCTTTTAGCGATAATTGGTGACAAATTAGCTTTTTTTACTAAAAAAGAGAGCTTGCTATTTAGCTAAAACTCTCTCTATTCAAATGGTTGCGGGAGCTGGATTTGAACCAACGACCTTCGGGTTATGAGGAGTCCCTCAGGTTGCCCACCCCGTAATGGTTTGACACGATTTGCCACGAAATTTAACTTTCTTGTATGAATTTTTGCACTCTTTCACTAGGTTGATTAAACTTCGTTAAACTCATGTGCATAAGAATGTGTTGTTTGTGATATTATAATCAAAAGGAGTTTCGAATGACTGGTAATGAATATTTATTACAGCTTATAAACAGGAAAATTGCATCCAAAGATACTGATTCCATTATAATAAAGAATATACAACCTTTAATTACAACTATACAGAGCTGGGCTGGAGATTGTCTAATCAATATATATTTTTCGGGTTCAAGAGCCAAAGGAACTGCAGTAAAAGGTTGTTCTGATATTGATTTGTTAATTTCTTTGAAATCTTCAACAAATAATACACTATTAGAGATTTATGAATCTTTATATGATTATCTATATAAAAGAAATTATACAATTAGAAAACAAAATGTTTCATTAGGTGTAAATTATAATGGTTATAGTATAGATTTAGTTCCAGCAAAAAAACAAGAAGGAAATACAAATGATCATTTATTATATAGTAGGAAACGAAAATCATGGTTAAAGACAAATATCAAAAAACATATTGATTTTGTCGTTGATTCAAATAGAATAAATGAAATAAAAATTATAAAGATTTGGGCTCAAGTCCATAATTTAGATTTTCCTTCAATCTATCTGGAACATACTGTGATTAATTCTTTAAAATATAAATATAGTGGAAATGACTATTTAGCTCAAAATGTCTGGACAGTTTTGCAGTACATAAGCGAACATTTTATAAATAGCAAAGTAGTTGATATATCAAACACAAATAACATCATTTCTAATGATTTAACTAATAATGAAAAATTGTTAATTGTTTCACAAGCACAAAAATCTTTAAATCAGCAATATTGGAGCAATATAGTATGGTAAGTTCATTAACTGAAAATGAAAGAATGCAACATCTTTTTACAGTTTTACAAAAGAAAATGCAAACGGAATTAGAAGGGGCTAAAATAGTTCTAGAACACCCTACAACTTTAGGGGATAGTTGTGAACTAAAATGGATAGACTGGTTAAAAAAATATTTGCCTGAAAGATATTGTGTAGATAAAGCACAGGTAATAGATTCAAAAGGCAATCTAAGTCAACAATTAGATGTTGTTATATATGATAGGCAATATACTCCTTTCATTTTTAATGATAGCGGTGCTATTTATATTCCTGCTGAAGGAGTATATGCTGTATTTGAAGTGAAACAAACATTAAATAAAGAGCATTTAATTTATGCAGGTAAAAAAGTGGAGTCTGTTCGCAATTTATATCGAACATCTGCACCTATTATACATGCAGGTGGCAAATTTGAACCCGTAAAACCTAAACCAATAATTGCAGGGATTTTAACTTATGATTGTGAATGGACAAATGGATTAAATGATACTTTTATAACAAATCTAAAAACTTTACAAAATACTCAAATTCTCAACTTAGGTTGTTCTTTAATGGCAGGTGCTTTTTATATAAATCAAGATATAAGCATACTTCAAATAAGTAGCTCAAATGAGTCATTGATATACTTCTTTTTAAAATTATTAAGTGAATTGCAAAAAACAGGTACTGTTCCTGCAATGAATATTGATGAATACGGAAAATTCTTAACAAATTTTTAGAGGATTTTTATGCAATCTGAAAATAAAATTATAAATTGTCATTATAACTTAAACGATGAAACTTTATATGGGAAAATCACATATCGTATAGGCATAATGCACGCACTTGAACATTATGGAAAAAAAATAGAGAAAGCACCGAATGATTTTTTATGTTTTTCAGAAACAAATGAAGTAATTTTGTTAAATGATTTATGTCATGAAGATGCAAAATGGAATCAATGCTTGTTGTATAGAAATTTAATAAAGGGGTTTTATAATGAACAGGAAACAAAAGATTTAAAATTTAAAAGTATAAATTTTGACTTCCCATATATTAATGCTTTTTTCTGGGGTTTAGATGATATAGAGCATGGGTGTAATAAAGATGAACATAGTTTATGCTTAAAGTACGAAAAGTCCCAAAAGGATATTAAATATCATTTAAACGAAATTTTTAGCTTACAAATAATACACGGTTGCAAAACATCTCATAGTAAATTTGGAACAGGCAAATCCGAAATGATATTGTTCAAACATATCAAGATTATTAGTAAAAAATGGTGTAATATTAATGATTTTATTGATATTATTAATAACTTAATAAAATTCTTTTCTCTTTCGCTTAAACGCAGATTAATGATAAATAATATATGGAGTGAATCTAATGAAAATACTGCCAAACGAAAAATTATTTATCTCTACTTTTCAATATAAAATTCTTAATACAAATTTTGAAGAAGAGATTGATGTATGGAAAACTTTACTAAATTATAGATATTTACCTCCTCATAAAATGAGCAAGGTTTTTAAGAAGTTTTTTGAATTAACTAGTTTAGAATATAGGAATTTTCAAGCTATTATAGACTTATATTTAAGAAATCAGGATGCCCCATTTGAAGTATTATCTCAAGTGGAATTTCTTATTTATTCTACGGCTTTGGAAGCTTATGTCAGTTCAAAAAGCTATAATAAGAATAAAACTTATGATGAATTATATGAAAATTTGATTAATGAAATAAAAACAAATTATCCAAATGTAGAAGAATTATCTAAAATACCTAGTAGACAATATTCTTTTGCCGAAAAAATAAAAAGATGTATTGAGCTTGAAAATATTAGTGAAGTTTGTAGTTTTCATTATTGTGGTAAAAATAAATATAGATTGATAACAGATATTGTAAATACAAGGAATTATTTTACCCATTATAGTTTTTCTGCAAATGACAAAAAAATTAAAGATATAGATTTATGGGAATTAAAAGATAGATTAAGAATCCTTTTAGAAATTTTTATCCTTAATGAATTAGATATTGACAAAAAAACTATAAAATTAATTATTATGAACAATAATACTAGCTTATTAGGATTTTACAATGATTATCTTTGGATTCCAGACCCGAAAATAAAGAGTATAAAACTTTCAAAAAATTTCTTAGGCGAAGAAACATATTTTTCGGAAAAAGACGATATGCCAATGTTTATCAATTTTTATTATGAAGAATTTAATAAACAAACTGTAAAATTGATATGCAAATATAGACGAAAACGAATCTATACAAAAAATAAATTAGTTAAAAAAAATATCACTGAACAAGAATTGAAGAATTTACCTAAATATTTTCAAGAATGTTATAAAAGATATAAATTAATGGAAAAACAAAACGAATACAAAAATAATTAAATATATATACCTTCCAACTTTGTCAACTCTTGCTCTGCGAAATCTTGCAAAACATGCCCGTAGATGTCGAGTGTGATTTGAATACTTGCGTGCCCTAATAATTCCGATACAACTTTTATATGTACACCGCTTTCTAAGGCTCGTGTTGCAAAGGTATGTCGCATTGCGTGTACTGTCCTGTGAGGAATATCTAACTTTTTCTGTATTCTTGTAAAATTATCCAAGAAAGTTCCGGTATCGGTAAAATATCCGTCTTGTCGTGGAAATACAAGATTAAATCTATAATAATCAGAGCCTAACTTTTTTCTGATTTTATCTTGTTCATATTTATATTCAACAAGGTCAGCCATTAGTTGCGGTAATACTTTTATTGTGCGTGTTGAAGTTTTGGTCTTTGTGTCATAAACAAAATCAAGCAATGTTTTTGTATCTGCTCTATTGCTAAAATTTTTATTTCTTTGCACTTGCTTATTAACTCTAACCGTATTTTTATCAAAATTTATACAATCCCAAGTCAAGCCTAATAACTCGCCCGCTCTTAAACCTGTATAAAAATCAAATTTAATCGCCATACCATAATAGTAATTCGGACATTCAGCAATGATTTTTTGTTGTTCTTCACGACTAAAAACTTCTATTTCCTTCTTCCCCTCTCGTCTTAATTTCACTGTTAATAGGGGATTTTTTATAATTAAGCCTTCATTAAGTGCATAATTTATTCCACTGCTCAAAACTAAATGTATATTTTCAACGGTTTTGGGTGCTAATCCGCCTTTGCCGTTTAATCTGCCGTCAGAGTACAAGAAATTATAAAAATTTCTAACATCTTCTCTGGAAAGCTCTGCAAGCGGAATATTCCCAATTTGCGGTTTAATATGCCGTCTTATAATCATTTCATAACTTTGGCTTGTAGATAATCTAAGATTATTTACAACATTTTTATAAAACCAATCTTCAAAAAAATCACCGACTTTTATAGCATTTGTTGTAACATTAATACCTGCTCTGTGCTTATCCATTAAATCTTTCAGAAGTTGTCTGACCTCTCTTTCAGTTTTTGCTCTGCAAGTTTTAAATTTTCTATTTCCTTTAGAATCGTGTCCGATTTCAAATTTTCCAACCCAGCGACCGCTACGCTGTTCTTTATATATGCAACCTTCGCCGTTACTTCTTCTTTTTGCCATTATGCAACTCCTCTTTCTGTTTTTACAAAATTATAGAATGTGTTTGTTTTTAGTTTTAGCAATTCACACGCTTTTTTCGCAGTAATTTTACGACAAGACCAATCACTATAAACTTCTTGCCAATTATCAGGCTTTTTGATTTTCTTTCGTCCTTTGTATTTACCCTCTTTTTTAGCTTGTGCGATGCCGTCCTTTTGCCTTTCTAATAAATTTTCACGCTCAAATTCATAAATTGCCCCTAGCATTGTAACCATTAACTTACCGCTAGGCGTGCTTGTATCTAATTGTTCTTTTATACTTACCAGCTTTACATTTTTATTTTTGAGTTTTTCAATAATTCTCAATAGATCTTGTGTACTTCTTGCAAGTCTTGAAAAATCTTTTATAAAAACAATGTCACCTTCTCTAACATAATCAAGCATTTCAAGAAGTTTTGGGCGGTTAGCGTTTTTACCGCTGACTTTTTCTTCAAAAAATTTGTCAATATTATATTGTTTTAAAATTTCTCTTTGACTTTCTGTATTTTGTTCTTGTGTACTTACTCTCATGTAAGCTATTCTTTTTCCTTGTGTGGTCATTGTTTTAGCCTCCTTTTGCATTACATTTGCATTATTGGATATTAATGTTTTAAAGTAAAGACTTCCGCAAACATCTTTTTAAAAATTAAAAAATCAACTCTAAACAAACACTTTTCAAACGGTTGAGAGATGTTGGTTTAGACTATAACCTATTTAAAGACATTTCTTAATCAAGTTTCGTCAAGTTGCTTGATAAAAATAGACACTATACAAGCTTGAATATCTGATTTTTGTATTTGATGTATAAATGATACCTGAAATGAAATTATTATTTCTTCTCTTAACTTGCAACCACTTTAGAATTAGCTTTAAATATTGTTAGCCTAAACCTAAAGACAATATCTCAATTTTTTGAATTTATACAATTACCAATCCTCGTATTCCCAGTTATCATTGGTTTTGGACTCATAATCTTGTCTGTTATCATTCGCACACAACGTGATGGGTTTTATATCTCTTTTTAAATAAGCAAGCTTATTAGAATTACTCTTTAACTTAGACATACACCAATTATGATATTTCTCAGCAGGTTCAAGGTAATTTTTACGCATTTTTTTGTGAAAATAAGTACGTTCATCAACAACTTTTAATGCAAGTTTTGTTTGTCCTTTAAAATCAAAGTCAATTTGTCCTGTATAATCTTCGACATATCTTATAGAAGTTGATTGACGGATTACATATTTTATATAATACAATGGGTCATCAATGGTGTAATAATCTGCCCCATCATTATATCCTCGTTGTTCAATGTCATCAGCATAGATATGCCAATCGGGTGCAGAATTCTCAAACCGCTGTTGTATTCTTGCAATAAGATATTTTGACAATCTGGTATATCCACTCGGACATAACAATATAACGTGTAAATGGGGTTGTATTTTTTCAGGTTCTGCAGCTCGCTTAACTTTTGAAACAATTTTTCTTGCCGGTCTGTACTTACCTTTCTTTACTAATACAACTTCGGCATTTCTTATATTTGTCTCGCTAATTCCTATCATTGCAGTACAAGGTGTTTTTGTTCTTTTACAATAGCGTATAATGTTCATTCTTAATGTATCAGCTTCTCTTGTTGCTTCTTTCATATTATTAAATTTTACCGAGTGTTCAATTCTTATAAACGTAATAGCCATAAAGCAATCTCCTTCTTTTTAATATTCTCAAGTCTAAAAACTTTTTTGTTAGCTTTTGCATAGGTTAAATAATTTTCATAAGTCACGTACCAACGACCAAATTCATCTTGCACAAATATTCCATAAAAACCTTTTAGCTTATCTACAAAAGCTTTAATAGTTTGAAAAAGGTGTTTTCCAGTAATCTCACTTAATGCGTAGATAACTTGCCAACAGGAAATTTTATCTTCCATAGCAACTGTTTTTGCACATTTCCAAGGTATTTCGTTATATTGTTTTGCATAATCAAATAAACAAGATGTTCGCTTTGTGTGAAAGCCGAAATTATGTCCGTAATAATTTTCGCCAAACTGCATATACTCCATAACGTCCATATCTATACCACCTTCCCGACATTTTTCATAACCCATTCATTGAAATCGTTAGCAAGTATATATTTCTTGCTGCCGATTTGAATTACCGGAAAGCCGTCAAGTTTACATAATCTGTAAACCGTATTTATGCCAATTCCAAAAGTTTTAGAAAATTCCTTAACTGTGAACATATTTGCATAAATCCTGCCCTTACAGTTTTGCCTGATGTCTTCCATAGTATCAAGCATTCTAAAACGATTTGGCGGAAGCCTGTTTTCCATAATTACATCTCCTCTCTTCTATGCCCGAGTAATAGCAACTAAAACTCTGACAGAAAGGAATAAAGTAATCCTAAATATTTAAACTAAATACTAGCGGGCATAAATTTCTATTACTAAACACCTCTCTGTAGAGTGACTTCTGTTTTATTACCTAGCATGAAGTCTACGGCTGGGTGGTATTTAAGTAAGGGAAATACCCAAAATCTAATATTTAGTTGTCAATCTGCAATTTGTAGTCACATCTTAACAAGTCCTGTAAAATTCGTCAAGGGGTGTTAAACCCGAATGGGTGTGTGAAAATAAATTGAAAATATCCACTAGATGAAAGCTTTATGGTATTTTTGAATTGTTACAAAACTTAATCATATGCACAAAATTTTTCTGTTTCCCATCAAAATGCCCTATTTTATCTACTTAAAATCGGGTAGTGATTACTGCTCAAATTTATATCCAACAAATAACTCAATATAATCATCAGCGATTTTTGCTGTTCAAATAAGTTTTAAAACATTTTGTATAACAATAAATATAATTCTTTGTTGCTACTTCTTATGCTTCTATATGTAGGAATTTTATAATAACATTTGTTATATTTTTTTATTTTTATTCCCCCGCCGGTCGATTTTTTAGTGCTTGAAATTCTGTATATAAAATATTCCTTATCAAATAAGGTACTTCCGCTGCGTAGTCATTGCTAATTTTAATATTATTTTCAACTTGTATGATTTTATTGAAATTCAAATAATCTTTCTGTGTTAATTCAGGTTGACTAGTTGTTAAAGTCTCGTCTATAAATTTTTTTGCAAGCAATCTAATTGTATTTTTTCTTAACTCTTGTTCTTGTTTTAGTTTCTTTTGGTTGATTAATATCCAAACAAAACATACTGCAATGAATACAGCAGCTGCAATTAGGAAAATATATAGCAAAGGTTTGCAGATTAAATATAATGCAGTCAAAAGGATTAAAATATAACATATTGATGTTAGTGCCATATCTTTATTTGCTGTATTTGATTTTTGTTCTGATAATTTATCCAACTTGCTACTTATGTTGAACAGACATAATATTTTTAAAAAGTCCATTTATAATCCTTATAACAATATTTATACATAACGAATATCAAATACAAGGTTTTATAGCTTTCTGTACATTCCTAATTCTGGTTCAGCATGAAAATATACAGGTCTGTCTTTCCATTGTTCTATACCTTTATTAGAAATATTTTCACAATAATCTGATGGAATATAACTATCTCTAGGTCTGCCATATAACCCATGCAACGTATCTTTAAACCATTTTGTTGAAAAAATGAGTTTGTCAGGCATTATTGAAACTAAATTTTCTATTTCTTCCTTTATTGTTGTCATTGATTCCCCTTTCTTGATTTCCGTAACCAGTACTCTAAATAAACCGTTTGGCTTATCAAAGTTGCAGTAATCTCGCCATTCAATAAAATAATTCTCTTTTAATATCACTTCCGGACAATCATTTTTTGTGCATTGAGCAGTAGTTTCTGCCCAGCGTTTAGAACCTTTCTTTATTATGGTTTTATCTTCCAGTGAAAAAGCATAATCTGTCTGCTGCGGATTGGTGATTTTTTGCCAGGTTCTGCTTTGATTGGTTATCATAATTGCGTATCCGGCAATAAATCGTTCTTGTGTTTCTCTAAAGTGCTCAATTCTTGAAATGTCTTTTAAATATTTACAACGAGTTTGGTCAATTGCGAAATCGTCTTTTAGCTTATATGTATAATTCCCAATATTGTGTTCAAAACGACTTTTTCTATATTTCAATTCAATTGGAATATAGCCTCCAGTATTATTAATCAGTAATAAATCAATATTTCGATTCCTATCTTCATAAGATTTTAAAGGGTGCTCTATGCAAATTTTATAATCATCTCCATAAATTTCTTTAATTTTCCAAGCTAAATAAAATTGAAATTCAAGTTCACTACAAAACAGTGGGTTTGTTTTAGATAGTTCTTGCAAAATTCTGTATATATCAAATTCAGTTTTAGAGATGGCTCCTAAAATCATTAATAATCCATTCCACAGGTAAAAATTTGCTACAAATTTACCCATTCTGTAATAAATTCTATCAAATACATAAGTTTTAGTCAAATATTTACCCAATTTTCCATTCTGAATATTTCAGATACTTAATAAAATCAAGAGAGAGGTTTAAATGGTTAATATTAAAAATTTATTCGGGCGAAAAATTAAAGAATATCGTAAAAAGAAAAATCTAACACAGGCACAACTTGCTGAAATGGTAAATGTTGACGATAAACATATAAGCTGTATTGAAAGCGGTAAAAATTTTCCCTCACCTGATTTAATTGAACGATTTGCAACGTCCTTAGAGGTTGAGCCAAAAGACTTGTTTGAATTTTATCATCTACAAGATACTGGAGACTTGAAATCAGATATTATTACAATGCTTAATAAACTGAATAAAGATGAATTAACCCTTGCACATAAATATGTACGGACTTTCTTGTTAAAATAATTTTTCGGTAACTTTATACCTTGCCACCGCAAAACTTTTCATCATTCGCCAGAGAATGCTCTCATCTGAAATTATCAAGGCGGGGATTTTTAAGCCGAGAAAAATCTCAGAATGGGAAACTTGTGTCCGCAGCCAAGAAAGCTTATTTCATAATGAGAGGGACTGTATGGGGTGGTTTTTGAAAATATTTACATAACTTATTCGATTAAACGCAAGTGGTGAGTGATTTTCAGCTCTTTTAATTCTATTGTGTTGTAAAATGTGTTGTATTTACTAAAAAACTGGCTTTTAGAAAATCTCTAAAAGCCAGTTATATCAATTGGTTGCGGGAGCTGGATTTGAACCAACGACCTTCGGGTTATGAGCCCGACGAGCTACCAGACTGCTCCATCCCGCGATAAATTCTCTTACACCCCATTATTAAACGCTAAAAAACAAAAATCAACCCCCTTGATTTGGGACTTATATAGAAGTTTCAAAAAATAGAAAAGATGTCACTCTAACTTGTTTTCGGGTCTCGGTAATATAAAATGCTGAAAAAGTTCAGGTTGGATTAGGATAGTTTTGATGGAATTTGCTACATCCACCTTATTTTATCTTATGAAATGTTGGGGTCATTTTGTCAAATGTACATATATATTTATAGCCCATATTAAGCAATTCAGCTCGAACATCCTCTATATGACAGTTCACATGTTCCGGTCTATGAGAATCTGTTCCTATTGTAATAATCTCTCCGCCTAGATCTTTATATAATCTCAAAATTTCACGAGAAGGAGTTAAATTATTTAATCTATATCTATAACATGATGTATTTATTTCAATACCTTTCCCTTGTGAGATCACTCTTTTTAAGATTTGCTCAACGATGGCTTCTATTTTTTCAAAGGGATAATCACCTTTTAAATCATATCGGCGGATAACATCCAAGTGACCCAATACCGAGTAATCATCAAAATTATTTACCAATCTTAAAATTTCATCATAATACTGCTGGTTATACTCGTCTTGAGTTTTTCCAGACTGAAATTCCTGCGACCAAAACCATTTGTCATCTATCAAATGACAGGACATTAAGATAAAATCAAAATCAGCTTTTGAGAAAAACTCCTTAAAATACGGTATTGTTGACATTTGCATACCAAATTCCATACCCAGCTTAAGTGTAATTTTATCGGAATACTTTGATTTACATTTCAAGAAGTCTGTTTCATATGATTTGTATGGGAAACAAGGATTAATACCAGTTTCACAATCTAAATGATCTGTTATACAAATTTCATCAAGTCCGCAGGAAATAGCTGTCTTTACAACATCTTCCATCTTATAACTTGAATCGTCGCTATAGCTTGTGTGCATATGATAATTTGTCAGCATAATTAAGATTTACAATAAAATAAAACAAAAATCAATTTTCTATTTCCTTATAGCACCCCAAGCCCTGATAGTACCGCGTTCATATTTTATAACATAAAAATTTCCTTTTTCATCATACTCAATAGAGGCTTCCATATTAACATAATCTTCTACAGGAGGCATACCTGCCTTTGCTCGCTGTGCATTGGTTTTTGCTTTTTCTTTAGCTTCTTTTTTCAGTCTGCGTTTATTTTTCCTATCATTTAACCTATCTTGTTCACTATCATCTTCTTCTATTTTAAAAACAGGAATTATAGCTACAGGTTCTTTGCTCTGCAAAAGAATTAAAAAATTTCTTTCATCAGAAAGGGCTAATTCGTAATGCCCAGGTTTAATTACATTTCCCTCTCCATCATAAATAGGTTCAACAAGCGACAGGGTAGGATAATCAGACTCCCTTAAGGCATATCTGTATATTGCCTGGGACCCAAGCTCAAGCCCTGAGGTTTCCTGGGGAGAAGGCGGATAAGGTCGAATATTCTGGTGCATCCAGGTATAATCAGTAAAAGCCCCTTCAAGCATTAGTCCAATTTCTCCAATAAATTTTTAATATTTTTTTTCATAATATCAAAACTTTTGCCAATAGCCTTTTCATGTCCTACAAATATTAATGACATATATGACTGGGAATTTCCAACACAATTTTCTTTTAGAAGAACACGGTAGCTTTCTCTCATAAGCCTTTTCAACCGGTTGCGTTTTACAGCTCTTTTGTGAGTTTTTTTACTTACAACAAAACCGGCAAGAGTCGGGTTATCATTCTTTTTTTTGAGCCCTGCAAAAAGAGTAACCCCGCCGCAGTGGAAGGAATTTTTTACTCTGTAAGTTGCAGTAAATGCAGCTTTTTTCTTTAACCTTAACTCTTTTTTTAACATAAACTTCCTACAACAATACAGCATGTCTAAATAAGACCTGCTGTAAAGTTAAAATCTATCCTGCATATTTATCAACAAATCTTGTGATATAATCCCAAGCTGCTAATATTATGCACGTTTTTTAGCAGTAATAGCTAATTTATGACGACCACGAGCACGACGTCTGTTAAGAACTTCTCTTCCGCCAGGAGTTGCCATTCTTGCTCTGAAGCCGCTTACGTGTTGTCTTTTAATCTTTGTTCCTTCTAGTGTACGTCTCATTTCTTTATTCCTTTTTAATTATATTTGTCGTATAATTCTTATGTTAAATAAAAAATATTAATTAGTCAACACTAAAAGAGGGGCAGGTTACAGATTATGAACAAAAAAATCGGATTTATCGGATGCGGCAAAATGGCAAGTGCAATTATAAAAGGAGTTTTATCAGCCTGCTGCAAGCCGGATGTTGAAATTAAAGGTTCTGAGGTTAACTGCGAAATAGCGGAACTTGCACATAACAGACTTGGTATTGAAGTACTTACTGATAACAGATTTTTAACAATGGACAGCGATGTGATTTTTATTGCAACAAAACCGAATTATGTAGCACAGGTTTTGGAAGAAATTAAAGATGAATTAACACCTGAAAAACTTGTTGTATCTATTGCTGCCGGCGTATCAACAAAAAAAATAGAAAATATTTTAGGGCATCAAAGAGTTATCAGAGTAATGCCAAATACCCCTGCACTTGTAAAAGAAGGAATGAGCGGGGTTTGTAAAGGAGCTTATGCGACTGAAGATGATGCTGAATTTGTTATGAAACTTCTTTCAGGTATAGGTAAGTGTATTGAAGTTTCAGAAGATCAGATTGATATAGTAACTGCAATTTCAGGTTCAGGACCGGCATTTTTCTATCAGGTTATTGAGGATATGGCAAGAGCAGGCGAAAAACTAGGGCTTGATTACGAGAAATCGCTGATGCTTGCAACCCAGACGGCGCTGGGTTCTGCAAAAATGGTTATGAACCGCGGCGAGCTTTCTGTTCAAACATTAATTGATAATGTTGCGACAAAAGGCGGATGCACTTTTGTGGGGATACAAACAATGAAAGAAGAAAACTCAGAAAAATTATTCTTTGATGTAATTGAAAAAACCTCAATAAAAGCAAACGAATTAGGGAAATAAAATAAATGCGGACTTTTAAAAGTCCGCATTTTTATATTACTCAAAAAGATATTTACCCGCACACGTCATTCCATAATTAGTTCCGACTTCACAATCATCCTGAAAACAAACTATGTCGTCACCTTCCTCAGAACAAGACCCATCAGCCGTACTGGCGTCCGCAGGTTTAATTTTATCTGAATTAATAAAAAATAAATACAAATCCTTTCCCCACGTATTAGGTTTACCAACAGGACCATTTACGTCTATAACAATAAAACCGCAACGGTTCAAGTCTGGACTAAGCGAGGTGGTGCATTGATTTGAGTCTAACCAAAATGATGCAGAGGCCCCGTCATTTAAAACAAGTCCTGACGTTCCATTATTATTAAAATATCCCCCGTTATACTTTGAATCAACAGGTTTTCCGTTCAGTTGTTTTACTTCAGATTGTGGAACAAAACATTTAGATAAGTTTTCACCGCTATTTGTGTCACAATCTAAGACAGTACTTAATTTTGCTTTGAAAATATTTTTTAGGCAAGCATGTCGATTTGAACTGTCATTACACACAGATAGAGCATTTTTAAAATCCGCATCATTTTCAGCTGCAATTTTTTGAAAAGCTTGCTGAAAAACAGAATATTCTCTTTTCAACCTATTTATGTTTATCTTCCGGTCAACTTTAGATATAACAGTTGGCAGGGTCATCGCAGCAACAACCCCTATAATACTCAAAGTAATCAAAACTTCTGCAAGTGTAAACGCACTATAATTCCTTTTCATAATATATCCTTCTATTTTTATGAAATATATTTCTTAAAAAGAAATATATCATGGATATTAAAAACTTGTCAAGTTTTATAGGATTAAAAAATGAACGAAAATCGGATATTAGAAATAGTTGCAGATAATATAAGAATTGAAAGACTTCGTAGGCGGCTTTCGCAGGAAAAACTTGCAGAAATGGTTGATATTTCTACAAAATATCTCAACATGATTGAAAACAGAAAAGCCAACCCGACAATCGTTATTGTGATTAAAATATGCATCGCACTCGGAATTGAATTAAACACAGTTTATCCGCAATCATAATTTATTAAAGACAAAAGCAGATTTCCGCTGCTTACGCCCCGCCTACGTGTGCAGTGCACAGCTTCAGTGTAACTCAAAAATCCCGCGCACGTTCATTATCGCGGAATTTTTTCGGACAAATTTCTGCAAGATCCAAAAATTCTATAACATTCATTATCTTAGGAGATTTTTTACCTAAAAGAATAAACCCTTGATGAAGTCCCATTACGCAGGCAGGACAGGTTGTTAAAAGAAAATCGGCGCCTGTTGCAAAAGCGTTTTCTGCCTTTTGTTTAGAAATAGCTTGTGAAATTTTCGGGTTCTTTAAAGCAAATTCTCCGGCAAACCCGCAGCATTCATCGTAATCCTTCATTTCTATATATTCAACATTCTCACATTTGGCAAGCAAAGGAAGCACAAAACTATCATTTTCAAGGTGGCAGGGCTTGTGGAATGTAACTTTCACCGGTTTTTTGAATTTAAATTTGATATTTTGTCCGGCAAGAAATTCCGCTGCATTAATAACGTTTTTACAGCCGTAAGTTTTAAGCGTATGTTCACAACTGGCACAGTCTGTCAAAATATAATCGTGAATACAATCATTTATCAATTCAAGATTATGTGTTTTTACTTCTTCAAACCGTTTCATATTTCCGCTGGAGAGAAACGGAAGCCCGCAGCATTCAAAATCACGCTCGATTATTTCAACATCAAGATTAGAAAAAATCGTTTTAAGAGCATTTTCTACCTTTGGAAAAACTTCATTCACACAGCCTTTAAAATACAAAAGTTTAAGTTTCCCTGAAGATTTGAACTTGCGGCGCGGGATAAAAGTTCTTGCGAATTTTATAAAGTTTCCGAACACTAAACGCGATTCGAGAAATTTTTCAATTTTACCGGACAGCGTATTTTGGGCGCATTCAAACTTTGCCGTATTAAAAATATCGCACACATTAATACTGCTCGGACAGAAGTTTGTACATTTTCCACATTTTAAGCACATATCCAAATACTTTTCGATATTACGATTCAGTTTTAAGTCACCTTTTAAAACACCGTCAAGCATCACAAATTTTCCCCGGGATACTGCGCAGTCGTTACCGGTCAGCTTATATACAGGACAAACAGACTGGCACAACCCGCATTTTGAACATTTATTTATATCTCCGGCAAAATCTTCCAGCTTTTTCATAATATAATCATAACACGGAAATTACCACGGGTAATCATCCTTTATTTCCCAATTATCGTGTATTATTATTGCAGTACACCAATCTCCTGACGAATTTTTATTGCAATTGAGTGTTCCAGTACCAAGTATTTTTTCTCTGTCAAAAGTTCCATAACTCCAACTTCCTGTTGTCCCCGGACCACCGTAAGGCTGTAACCCATATTTGTTAGAAAAGACAAATGAAAACATGTCTTTTCCAAATTGATTAGGTTTCTTTTTACCATTAACATCTATATGTATGTAAATGTTATTAGAATTTACCCACCCTTGACTAAATAAAATTATCATACCATCCGAAAGTATAATGTATCTACTGCCCCAATTATGCCCTATAGATGTTACAGCATTTCCATTTAAGGAGTTATATCCACCCACCAGAGCATATAACTTTGGACCTGATCCGACAACTTTTGAATGTTTTATGTATTTTTTTATGTAAATCTGGTAAAATTCCTCAGGCAAAATATAATTTATATCCCAATTCTGAACAGAACCATTATCAATCTGGGACGTTAATATTGCTTGAGATAATACAGTATATGCCTTTTTTAAACGAACAACAGTTTCTCTTTTTTGATAATTCTCTACAACCATAGGAAAAGTCATAGCAGCAACTACACCTATTATACCAAGTGTTATTAGAACCTCTGCTAAGGTAAATGCTTTTTTCATAAAAATTTCCCTTTCATATTTATTACTACAACTTATTACATATACTTTCCAATATTTAGCTTATAATATTAAAGGGATTGCATTAGAAAAATCAGCCAAAACGTAAAAATTTGGCTGATTTTCAAAATTTATAAACCATTGTAAGGAGCTTAAATTACCTTGCCCCCCCCCCGAAAAGCCTTGTCATTACTATGTTTTCCATAATTAATCTCCTTTTTTAGTTTTGCATTTTATT